>Ga0207660_10001589_pt1 | contig 15241 bp, 7 predicted proteins | sample KBSC73BmetaG_FD_184335 | JGI IMG/M metagenome (GOLD analysis project Ga0207660, IMG submission 184335) | Corn rhizosphere microbial communities from Kellogg Biological Station, Michigan, USA - KBS C7-3B metaG (SPAdes) (version 2) | ecosystem: Host-associated > Plants > Roots > Rhizosphere ... | reverse complement strand
CGAAGAAGACCGTGCCCGGGTTCGGCCGATACGAAAACAACCAGTCCGCCCGCAACCCGTTCGCCACGTTCGCCACCGTCGGCGTCAGCACCCCCGTCGAATCGAACGTGAACAGCACCGCGCCCGTGCGCGGATCGCGCAGCGGCTCGCGATCGCTCGCCGCGTACTGCGCCACCAGTCGCACGAAGATCGGCCGCGACAGCTGATACTCGGCGTCGATGCGCGGAATGCGCGTGAACGTCGACCGCACGCCATTGTCGCGCCGAATGAACTCGCTGCTCGCGTACGTCGCGCCAATGCGCAGCCGCGACGTCGGACGCAGGTTCACGCTCGCGCTGAAGTCGCGCCGTTGCACGCGCGACGTCTCGGCGAAATCCACGTCGTTGCCCAGCGTCGTGCCGATCGACGCGTTGAAGCGCCGATACGTCGGCGTCGATACGCTCACGTTCGTCGTCATCGTCTCGATGCGGTCGCTCGGCACGAAGGCCGTCGGCGGCGGCGACGTGTACAGGCCCGCGTACTCCGACGGATCGAACCGGAAGCTCGAGAGCTGCGGCCCGACGTTGATGTTCCAGCCGCCGCGCAGCGTGAGCTGCATCCGCGTCGACAGCTGGTCCTCGAGCAGCGAGCGCGCGTGGAAGAAATCATTGTAATTCCATAATCCCTTCACCGTCGTGTACACGTTGAACCGCTCGAGCAGCGCGCCCGGCGCGCCATACCACGTGTACCGATCGAGCGCGTTTGGCTGCACGTAGCCCACGCGCGACACGAAGCCGTTGTCCGCCCGGAACGCCGGATCGAAGCCGATGATGTTGTAGTGAAACCCGAAGCTCCGGCCCGTGCCGTCGAGCACCGCTTCCCACATCGGGCCGCTCTGCGTCGCGCCGTGCTCCGTCGTCGTGCTCTGCTCGACCTGGAATTGCGCGAAGTACAGCCGATCGAACACGAGGTGTGTGTCGAGCCCGTACACCCGATTCGCCCGCCCCCCGCCCACGCGTTCGCTGTACAGCAGCCCGGCGGTCGATTGCACGCCGAAGCTCTGGCTCAACCGCACGATGTCGACGAGCGGCCGCTTGCCGGTGAACGTCGCCGACGGCTCGTCGACCGCCGAGAGCACCGCGACGTCGGCGCGACCGAGCTTGCCCGTGAGCTTCGCCGCCGCATCTGGGCGCACGATCGTGCGCGTGTACACCATCGTGTTCGGCACGTTGAACTGATCCGATCCCTCGACGAAGAACGGCCGCTTCTCCGGATAGAACAGCGCGAACCGTTCGTCCGCCGCGATCTGCGTCGCGTCGGCTTCCACCTGCGAGAAGTCGGGCTTCACCGTGCCGTTCAGCACGAAGTTGCTGCCCATCGTCCAGCGCACGTTGCCGCCGAGCTGCGGGTTCGACGAGTAATGCCAGCCGTCGAGCGCCGGCGCGCAGCACGGGCTGCCGTTCATCGTGTTCGTCAGCTCGGGATTGAGATCGACGACCTGGCCGTGGTGCATGCCGGTGAGTCCCGTGAGCCAGCCCGCCTGCCCGATGAACGACGCCGACGCCTTGCGCGCCGGCGTCCACGTTTCCTCATAGCCGCTGTGCTGCACGTGCCGGTCGACCTGCATGCCCCACTGCTGCACCGACGCGCTGCGGTAGCGCAGGCTGCTGAACGGAATACGGATCTCGACCTGGTAGCCCCACGGCTCGACGTGGCCTTTCGAATCCCATTGGAAATCGGCGCTCAGATCGTTCTGCCCGGGGCCGACGTTCGCGCCCGGCGTGAAACCGCCCGTCTCGCTCTTCGTGCCGTCGGCCTGCACGCCGAGCGGGTTGACGATGAAGATGAACGCCCGGTTGCGCTCGTCGAACGTGTCGAGCTGCAGCTCGACGTTGTCGTCGCTGCTGACGCGATCGCGATCGGCCAGCGTCGCCGTCACCTTGCCGTGCGGCTCGTAGGCGCGAATGCCGAAGTAGATCGCGCTCGACGAATACCACACGAGCACCTGCGTCGAATCCGGCGCCGGGCGCTGGTCGACCGGCGAGTACTCGGAGAAACCATTCAACAGCGCGGCCTGCTGCCACACCGGTTCGTCCAGATGGCCGTCGACGTCGACGTCGGCCTCGATCTTCGGTGTGGCGACGCGAATGTGTCCGAGCCGGCCGTCGTAGACCCGTGGCGGGGTCGCGGCCGCGAGTTGCAACACGGCCAGAAAGGGGAGAAGCATCGCCGCAATATAGAACGTGCTCCCGCGGTCCGCCTCTGTCGCGACACGCTTACAACGCGTAGTCTATTCAGCGAATTCGCCTGCTCGCATTTCCTTCCGGAGACCGACTCGATGCGTCGCACGAAGACATCCGTCGTCCGCTCGTCACTCTCGCTGCTCTCGTTCGTCGCCCTCGCGATGCCGCTCGCGGCCCAGCAACGTCAGGCCGCTCCGCGCACGCCGCCCGATCCGTTCCGCTTTCAGATGCTCGGCCCCGCGGAAGGCGGGCGCATCTCCGCCGTCAGCGGCGTACCGGGCAACGATCGCATCTGGTACCTCGGCGCCGCGTCCGGCGGCGTGTGGCGCTCGCTCGACTCGGGCGCGACGTTCACGCCCGTGTTCGACTCGATGGACGTGCAGTCCATCGGCGCACTGGCCGTCGCGCCGTCGAAGCCGTCGATCGTCTGGGCCGGCACCGGTGAAGCGTGGGCGATCCGCGACGCCGACCTCATGGGCGACGGCGTCTACAAGTCGCTCGACTCCGGCACCACGTGGACCCACATGGGCCTGCCCGAGTCCGGCCGCATTCAGAGAATCCTCATCAATCCGGTCGACCCGAACGTCGTCTTCGTCTGCGCGCTCGGCCGCGCGACGGGACCGCAGCCGGAGCGCGGCGTCTTCCGCACGAAGGATGGCGGCAAGACCTGGACGCACGTGCTCTCCGTCGACGAGAACACCGGCTGCTCCGGCCTCACGATGGACCCGCACAACCCGAACACGCTCTTCGCCGGCATGTGGCAGGTCGTGATGCACACCTGGGCGATGTTCAGCGGCGGCCCGGGCAGCGGCATCTACGCCTCGCACGACGGCGGCGCCACGTGGACGCACGTCCAGGACAAGGGGCTGCCGACGTCGCCGCTCGGCAAGATCGATGTCGCCATCGCGCCGACGAATGCGAAGCGCGTGTACGCGCTGATCCAGACCGCCGATCAAGGCTCCGTCTGGCGCTCCGACGACGGCGGCAAGACGTGGCACGCGGAGAGTCACGAGCGCACACTGATCGGCCGCGCCGGCTACTACATCAACATCAAGGTCTCGAGCGCCAATCCCGACGAGGTGCTCATCGCCAACAGCAGCTTCTGGCGCTCGACCGACGGCGGCAAGACGTTCGCCGAGATGCGCTCGTGGGGTGGTGACAACCACGACATCTGGATCGATCCGAAGAACGCCGACCACATCGGTCTCACCAACGACCTCGGCGCGCGCCTCACGACGGATCACGGCAAGACGTTCCTCTCCGTCGCGCTGCCGGTCGCGCAGGCGTATCACGTCGCCGTCGACAATCAGATTCCGTACTGGGTCTACACCAATCGCCAGGACAACGGCACGATGCGCGGTCCGAGCACCGCGCCCGAAGGCGCGACGCAGACGCGCGGCATCGCCTCGTTCGAGGCGCGCGGCCGGCGCGGCGGACCGCCAACCGACTCCGCGGCCGTCGCCGCGCGCGGCGGCCGAGGCGGACGGGGTGCAACCGCAGCCGACTCCACGCGCCGCGTCGCCAGCGCACGCGGTGCACGCGGCGGGCGCGGTGCACGCGCCGACTCGACGGCGTCGGACAGCACCGGCGGCCGCGGCGGCTTCGGCGGCGGCTTCGGCGGATCGTCGACATGGGACCACGGACTCGGCGGCTGCGAGTCCGGCTTCACGCTGCCCGATCCCACCAATCCCGACATCGTCTGGGCGAGCTGCTACGGCAACGAAGTCACGCGCTACGACCACACCGTCGACCACGCGCGGTCGGTGAGCCCGTGGATTCACACGCTGGATTCGCCGCCCGATTCGCTCAAGTACCGCTGCCATTGGACGCCGCCGCTGGCGATCGATCCGTTCGATCACAACACGGTGTACTACGGCTGCCAGGTCGTATTCAAGACCTCTAATGAAGGCCAGAGCTGGAGCGTCATCAGCCCCGACCTCTCGACGCGCGATCCGTCGCGCATCGTCTCCTCGGGCGGGATCGTCGCCGACAACCTCGGCCAGTTCTACGGCGAGGTCGTGTTCGCGATCGCGCCGTCGGACATTCAGCAGGGCCTGATCTGGGCCGGCACGAACGACGGCCAGCTCTGGTACACGAAGGACGGCGGCGGCAACTGGACGAACGTGTCGAAGAACATGACCGGCCTGCCGGCGTGGGGCACGATCCGCAAGATCGAGCCGTCGCACTTCGATCCCGCGACGGCGTACGTCGCCGTCGATTTTCACATGATGGACAACCGCAAGCCGTACATCTACAAGACGACGGACTTCGGCCAGACGTGGACCAACATCACGGGCGACCTGCCGGCCACGAGCCCGCTCGACTACGTGATGGCGGTGACGGAGAACCCGAATCGGCGCGGCATGCTGTTCGCCGGCACCGGCCACGGCTTCTTCTACTCGATGGACGACGGGGGCCATTGGACGCAGTTCAACGACGGCCTGCCGAAGACGGAAGTCTCGTGGATCGTGGTGCCGAAGCTCTGGCACGACGTCGTCGTGTCGACCTACGGCCGCGGCATCTACATCCTCCGCGACATTGCTCCACTCGAGCAGCCGATGTCGCTCGCTGACGCGCCGGCGGCGCTGTATCCGCCGCATCCGGGATATCGTGAAGCACGCAGCGGTCACGCCGACATCACGTTCGCGTTGAAGAGCGCGACGCCGCGCCCGATTCACGTGCAGATTCTCGATTCGACCGGCACCGTGATCCGCACGCTGCAAACCGCAACGCGGGCCGGCCTCAATCGCGTCGTGTGGGATCTCCACTACGACGACCCGAAGCGCGTCGACCTGCGCACCGTCGCGCCGGACAATCCGTTCATCTTCGACGAGCCGCGCTTCAACCACCGTCCCACGCGCCCGGTGACGCACTGGGGCATTCAGGGCGCCGAGAACGCGGGCCCGATCGCCGTGCCGGGTCACTACACCGTGCAGCTCGCGGTGAACGGCGTGAAGCTCAAGCAGCCGTTGACGATTCTCGAAAGCAAGGAGATCAAGACGCCGGCGGCAGATCTCGTCGCGTCGACGGAAGCGCAGATCCGCATCCGCAACGACATGGACACGACGGTGGCGATGATCAACGAGCTGGAGACGATGCGGAAAGCGATCGCCGACGACCAGAAGGCGAACGCCGGCAAGTCCGACGTCCAGGCGGCGCTGACGGACATCGAGAAGAAGATGATGAACGTCGAGCTGCAACTGCTGTCGCGCTCGGACCTGAACAGCGACGACAAGTACTACGTCGAGCCGTTCAAGGTGTACCTGAGCCTGATCTGGCTGTCCGGCGAAGTGGGCAACGGCGCCGGCGACGTCGCCGGCGGCTCCGACTACGCGCCGACCGACGCCTCACTCGCCTGGCTCGGCACGATCGAGCAGCACCTCGACAAGGCGAAGTCCGACTACCAAACGCTCATGGAGGTCGACGTCCCCGCGTTCAACAAGCTGATGGGCGGCAAGATCGCGACGATCGCGGAGACGGGGAAGCGGATAGTGCCGTAGAACGGTGGAACGGTGGAACGGTGGAACGGTGGAACGGTGGAACGGTGGAACGGTGGAACGGTGGAACGGTGGAACGGTGGAACGGTGGAACGCATCCACTCTGTCTCGCCGAATCGGCTTGGACTGACTTGGGGGACGCGGACGAGGACGGAAACTGGAACGGCGACGAGGCGCGGATGTGGCGCACTGAGCGTCGGGCAACACCCCAAAAGCATTTGGTTTTTTATCCGTTCGGTTCGTCCCATCCGTGTCATCGCAGTTCAACCTGTTGCGGCTGGGTCAGCATCATTGCTTGGGAGAGCGCCGCGAAGCCGCGGAGAACGGCGGAGAACGGCGGAGCACTGCTGAAAAGACTTGATTGTGAGCGGTCGAGGACCAATCGCCGATCAGTGGCACTCCCGAGAAAGCCGAGCATTTCGTGTGTCATGGGCGGTGCGATGGTTGTTCATCATTTCATCAACACCACCCGCCAACGCCTCTCCGCGCCCGTCCGCAGTTCTCGGCAGTTCTCCGCGACCCCGTTCCTCTCCTTGAGATGTAGCCGGAGCACAAAGTTGTTCTTGACCGGGCGCACGGAGCTCGTTCCGCCACTCGGAGCGCAACCGGCGCCTCGTTCGCCAGTTTCCGCACAATCCGCGTCCCCCAATTCAGTCCAACCCGATTCGGCGCGCCGCACTCGACGCGCGGAACCCACCGGAAGCGATCAGCGCCGGTACACCGTCACCCATCGCTGTCGCGGGTGACTCAGCGACCCGAGCGCGCTGCCGATGATTCCGCCGAGTAGCGCGCCGCCGATCGCGCCGATGGTCAAGCCGTATGCCGGATGCGTGAGGCTCGACTGACTGCCACCTTTGTCGAGGTTGTGCCCCACGATCGCCCCGGCCACCGCGCCGACGATGATCCCGCCGAACTTGAAGTAGAGCAGGTTCGGCGGCTTCATCTGCTCGAGCTCGGACACCCGCACGATCCGCTGCAGCGGCACCGGCAGCAGACGGTCGTCGGGCAGCAGGAGCGTCACGGCCGCGTCGTGGATGAACTGCGGCTTGCCCTCGAGCGGCGAGTCGGCTCGGTCCTCGGCACGCCAGATGCGCACCGCGTGGCCCACACCCGCGACGAGCACGCTGTCCAGCGTCGGCGCCTGCGCGTGTGCCACCGCCGGCCCGCTTGACAGCAGGCTCGTCGCAATGGAAATCAGAATGGCCGTTCGAACGCCTGCGCGCATGATCCGGCGAGTGCGAGTGTGGAACTCGGTGAAACATGCTACGCCGTCGCGCGAAATGCGCCTGGCCGGCGTTCAACGGCTGTGGCCGCGAATGTGCAGCATGGTTCGATCCCCGCGCCTCTGCCAGGAGCAGCAATGACCGACGATATCCTCATCAGAAATCACGTGACCGTCAGCGGCTTCGGCACGCAGCCCATGATGTTCGCCCACGGCTTCGGCTGCGACCAGAACATGTGGCGCTTCGTCGCGCCGGCGTTCAAGGACGACTATCGCGTCGTGCTCTTCGACTACGTCGGATCCGGCAAGTCCGACCTCAAAGCCTGGGATCCCGCGCGCTACGCGTCGCTCGACGGCTACGCGCAGGACGTGCTCGACATCTGCCACGCGCTCGATCTGCGCGACGTCATCTTCGTCGGCCATTCGGTGAGCAGCATGATCGGCGTGCTCGCCGCCAACCGCGAGCCCGACCGCTTTGCGCGGCTGATCATGATCGGGCCGTCGCCGCGCTACATCAACGATCCGCCGGATTACGTCGGCGGCTTCGAGCGCGGCGAGATCGACGGTCTGCTCGAGACGATGGAGAAGAACTACATCGGCTGGGCGAACTTCCTCGCGCCGGCAATCATGAAGAATCCCGACCGCCCGGAGCTCGCGGCCGAGCTCGAGACGAGCTTCTGCTCCACCGATCCGGTCATCGCGCGCCGCTTCGCCGAGGCGACGTTCTTCGCCGACAATCGCGGCGATCTCGCGGCGGTGCAGCATCCGTCGTTGATCATGCAGTGCTCGGACGACATGATCGCGCCCGACGCCGTCGGCGACTACGTGCACCGCGCGATCGCCGGCAGCACCTTGCAGAAGCTGCGTGCCACGGGCCATTGTCCGCACATGAGTCATCCCGAGGAGACTATCGCGGCGATTCAGCAGTATCTCTCGGCGCACCCGGCCGACGAGCCGGCGCGCATGGTCTGACCGCGGACGATGCTGACGCATCGATGCTAGACGTTGCGGCGATCGATCCGGTGCTCGACGAAGCGCCGTGCGGGTTCGTCTCGTTCACCGACGACGGCACGGTGCTGATGGCGAATCGGACGCTGGCGACGATGCTCGGCGTCGCGCCCGACGCGCTCGTCGGCCGGCACGTCGAATCGATGCTGACCGTCGGCAGCCGCATCTTCTATCAGACGCATCTCTTTCCGCTGCTCCGCCTGCACGGCCACGCCGACGAGATCTTCCTGCTCCTCCGCGGCGCGAGCGGCGAGGACGTCGCGGCGCTCGCCAACGCGGTGCGTCGCGAGCGCGACGGCGTCTGGATCAACGAGTGCATCCTCCTCCGCCTCGAGGAGCGCCGCAAGTTCGAGGACGCGCTGCTCGCCGCGAAGAAGGAGGCAGAGGCCGCGCGCGTCGAGATGGAACGCCAGCGCCAGATCGCGGAGGAAGCCAATCAGGCAAAGAGCGCGTTCCTTGCGACGATGAGCCACGAGCTGCGCACGCCGCTCAACGCGATCGGCGGCTACGTGCAGCTGCTCGAGATGGGCATCCACGGCCCCGTCACCAGCGCCCAGGCCAGTGCGCTCGCGCGCGTGTCGCAGAGCCAGCGCCACCTGCTGCGGTTGATCAACGAGATTCTGAATCTCGCCCGCATCGAATCCGGCCGCGTCGACTACACGCTCCGCGAGTTTCCGGTCGCCGACGTCGCCGAGAGCGTGCTGCCGATGATCGAGCCGCAGATCGTGTCGCGCAGTCTGCAGTTCGTCACGGCGATCCCGCGGGACGTCGTCGCCTACGCCGACCGCGAGAAGGTCGAGCAGATCCTCATCAACCTGCTGTCGAACGCCATGAAGTTCACGGCGCCGGGCGGCCGTGTCGAGCTGCGCGCCCGCTTTTCCCCCGGCGATTCCCGCTGCGTCGAGATCACGGTGAGCGATACCGGCGCCGGAATCCCGCCCGATCGGCTCGAGCAGATCTTCGAGCCGTTCGTGCAGGTCGACTCCAACCTCGCCACCCGCAAAGCCGGCACGGGACTCGGCCTCACGATCAGCCGCGACCTGGCGCGCGGGATGGGAGGGGATCTGACGGCGAGGAGTACGCTGGGGGAGGGGAGTGTGTTTACGTTGACGATGCCGGCGGGGGCGTAGTCCGTCGTCCGTGGTCCGTCGAGGATGGTGAAAGATTGAAGTTCGGCTAGCTGAGATCTCAGATCCCGCCTCTCACTCTGCGCCGAGGTGGCATCGCGGCCGTTTGCGCGAGACCAGTTTCGAGAAGCCAGATTCGAGAGTGCCAGACGTCAGGAAGAACACCAATCCTGCGGGCAGGAAGGTGCAACAGACCTCAGGCGCCAGAGGTCAGACGCCGCATCTCACTTCTGAGATCTCGAATCTGTTGCACCGTCCAGGCGGGCCGGATTGGTGTTCTTCCTCGGATCTGAGATCTCGGAGTCTGCCGTCTCGAAACTGGTCTCGCGCAAGGGGCCGCGATGCCACCTCGGCGCAGAGCGAAACGCGGGAGCTCAGCGCCCAGCCGGCCGAACCTCGACTTTCGCCGTCACGAGAATGGACTAAAGTTGCGAGGTACAATTCGGACACCTCGATGCCCCATGCGGAATCGACATCGTGCAGTACGGACACGGCTTCGTATTCTCGGTGACCGGTGCCGGCTTCGCGTACAGCCGGCTCACGATCCGCACGAGCACGAACACCGCGAGCGCGACGAGCACAAACGCGATCACCGCGTTCACGAACGACCCGTAGTTGAGCGTCACCGCGCCGTTCGCCTTCGCGATCGCCGGCGTCGCGTACTCGATGCCGTTCGGGTGCTTGCCGTCCTTGAGGACAACGAACAGGCTCGAGAAATCCAGCCGGCCCACCAGCAGGCCGACCGGCGGCATGATGATGTCGTCGACCAGCGACTTCACGATCGCCGTGAATGCCGTGCCGATCACCACCGCCACCGCGAGGTCGATGACGTTGCCCCGCATGATGAACGCCTTGAAGTCCTTCCACACGGTCGGTGCCCTCCAGGATTGCGAGAATGCCCGGGAATGCGGAGATTGCGACAGCGTACAGTAGCAGCAACCCGCCATGCTAGCCATCATCCGGAGGTCCCGATGCTGGCGTGTCGTTCGATTCGTCGCCTGATCGCGGCGGCCCTGGGGCTCGGTGCCGCGACCGTCGCGCGCGCGCAAACGCCCGCGTCAGCGCCCGGGTCGACACCGACGGCGCAAACCGTCATCGTACGCGTGCACGTCGCGGATTCCGCCGGCGCGCCGATCGCCGGCGCCGAAGTTTCCATCGTGCATGGACTCGCCCGCATCGTGGCGCGCGGTCTCTCGAACGAGCGCGGCGAGCAGTCGTTCACCATTCCGCGCACCGGCGCCGACAACGAGCTGGTGGTGCGCAAGATCGGCTATCGCCGCGCCGATCAGTTCTTCAACGACACCACGCTCGCGCCGGCGTTTCGCATCGTCCTCGAGCGCGCACCCGCGACGTTCGACACCGTGCGCGTCGTCGCTCGCGAAGATCCGGTGCGCAAGAGCTACTACATCGACGCCGACCAGATCGAGCAGAGCCCGCGTCTCGTCGACAACGCGCTCGACATCGTGACCAAGCTGCGCCCCGACATGATCTGGGGCCGCGACGGGCTGCCCGACGAGATCGACATGCACGTCGCGATGACCGGCAAGCAGAGGAGCCGCTCGCCCGGTGCGTTCGCCAGGCAAGCCGCGAAGTGGGGCTATTGTCCCGCGGTCGCCAGCGTGTGGGTGAACGGCAGCCGTATCCGCGACGTGCCGATCGACATGCTCGCGTACTCGCAGCTCACCGGCCGCGGCAAGTTCATCAACGCCACCATCGCCAGCGTGCTCGCGTCGATCAAGCCCGAGCACATTGCAGAAGTGCAATATCACCCGTGCACTGAGGCGATCGCCGGCACGCCGGCGCAGGCGACGAACGCGATCTTCGTCACGCTCAAGCCGGGCGTCGGCTTTCGGCCGGGGATCGGCTCGTATGTCACGACACCGCAGCACGCGTCGACCTTTGTGGCGCGAATACTCGGCGTGTTCGATCAGACATCCGGTGCGCCCCTGGCCAACGTCGAAGTGCTCGACGTGACGAGCGGTACGTTTGCCCGAACCACGGCGACGGGCACCGTGTCGCTCGCGTTCATTCCCGCCGGTCAATGGACGTTGCGCATTCTCGAACCGGGGTACGACAGCGTGACGGTTCCGGTCACGATATCGCCGCGCGACACGACGCCGATCACGATCGTATTGTCGAAAAGCGCCTCGGCGCTCGCCCGACCGTAGCGCTATCGAATTCGACGACGGAAGGATGCAGTTGCGCGGACGAGGAGAACGAGAGATCTCAAATCGGTGGTTCTCAGCCGGCGGGGCGATGGTCGCGCTGCTTTCGTTGATGACGAGTGTCGCCCACGCGCAGCAGACGTCGGTCTCCGTGCAGGTCCTCGACAGCATTTCGGGGCTTGCTGTTCCTGGCGCGAGCGTCGCTGCATTGAATCGCTCTGGCATCGCCCTGTCTCGATCGCTGTCGGGAGCCGATGGCGTCGCCATGCTTCGCCCTGGCGAAGTGTTTTCGACGGTGCGGGTGCTCAAGATCGGCTTTCGCCCCCGCACGGTGAACCTCGGTGCGTCGCCAGCAGGGCGCACAGTCGTCCTGATCTCGCAGCTCCCGGCGCAGCTCTCGACGGTGATCACGAGGGCGACGGGCTCGAATTGCCCCTCGGACGCCGCGGCGCAGCTCGGGGCGTTGCTGTGGGACCAGGCGCGCGCGGGATTCGATGCCGTGCTGGCGGCGCGCGCCGCCAATCCCGCGCGCGTCAGGCTGCTGCGGTTCAGCCGAACGATCGCGGTGCATGGCGGCCAAATCCAGCAGCAGAGTGTCGTGCACATCGATACGACCTCCGAGGCGACGTTCTTCGCCGCGCGTTCGGCGGCCGCGTTCGAGCAGCGCGGATTCGTCGACGACAATTCGACGGGTCGCGTGTATTACGCGCCCGATGCCGACGAATTGATGGACACGACGTTCACGGAATCGCATTGCTTTGCGGCTGTCGCGTCGGACGACAGCCATCCACGGATGCGTGGCATTGCGTTCCGTCCGGCCCGTGCCGTCGACGGCCGTGCCGACATCACTGGCACGATGTGGCTCGACTCGGCGTCGCTCGTCCCACGAAAGCTCGAATTCAGGTACACTGATCTCGAACCGGCGGTTACGAACGCCGGTGCCGGGGGAACGATTTCGTTCCGGCAGTCCGCAGGAGGGATCGTCTTCATCGATCACTGGTTGCTGCGCGCGATTACGCCTGGCGAAATCTCGCGCGACCCCGTGGGCCGAATGGCTCCTGGAGAGTCCGTCCCGCGGCGGCGCAGATTCGACGCGACCGTCGTCTCGATCCATGACATTGGCGGCGAAGTCGCTCGTGCACGTTGGCCCGATGGCTCGACATGGCGCGCCGTACTCGGAACGCTGAAGGGAAGAGTAGCGCGTGAGAGAACGGGAGCAGCCGTTCCCGGCGCGCACGTCTGGCTCGCGAACACCGATTACGATGCCATGACGGATTCGGCGGGTCTGTTCGAGATCGATGAGCTGCTGCCCGGACCCTACGACGCCGTCGCCGCGGATTCGACGTTTGGACCATTTCGTGTTGCTCAGCTGGAGCCGAAACAGGTTGAAGCACACCGCGACTCTGTCGTTGCGACCGCTCTCTCGCTCTGGGATGCAGACCGGACGTTCGACCACCTGTGCGGCAGACAGCCGCACGAAGCAGGCAGTGTTGCAGTCCTCGGCATCGTCCTCGAGCCGTATCAGGCCAGCTCGAAGGCGAGCGTCAAAGCCGTGTGGCCCGCGAACGGTGATACGGGTGCGCCCGGAGTTCCTGGCGGCGTATCGTCCGGGTCGACCAGCTCCGACGGTCGCTTCACGCTCTGCGGCATTCCCGAGGACACGAGAGTGTTGTTCCGGTACTCACTCGAGGGTCAGCCGCCGGCCGACACAGTGGTGAAGTTTGCGAGCGGCCATCCGCTCGCTGCTCTTATCCTGCCCGCCCGCACCGGACAGGCTCGAACGAGACCCCGCTAGGAGCGCCGTTCCCGCTGGCGCCCGCACGGTCCGTTGCGCACCTTATCCGCTGTCCGTTTCCGATCGGCGCCTCCACGCCGATCGATCCGACTCGCCCCCCCATCGAGGTTGCGTCATGCGGCGCTCTTCCGCCACGCTCGCCCTGCTCTCATCCCTCTGCGCCACGTTCGCGCTCTCGTTCACCGCCCCCGCGGCCCACGCGCAGAGCTCCGATCTCTCCACCCTCTCGACCGCCAAGCCGGGCCGCGACCCGAAGCAGCCGATCGACGAGGCGTACACGGCAAAGATCAAAGAGTACACGACCGAGCCGTTCTTCCTCTCGCCGCTCGTCGACTACATGCCCGCCGCCAAGGGCATTCCGACGCCCGCCGCCGTACTCGGCGACATCGCCGGCAATCCGCACAGCCTCCCGCACTCCAAGGAGGTCTACGAGTACATGCGGCTGCTCGCCAAGTCGACGCCGCGCGTTCGCGTGTACTCCATCGGCCACACGGAAGAGGGACGCGAGATGATCGCCGTCGCCGTCGCGTCCGACGCGCTGATGGCCAAGCTCGACGCGAACAAGGCGGACCTCTCCAAGCTCGCCGATCCGCGCACCATCGCGATGAACGACGCCGAGGCCGACCAGATCGCCAAGCGCGCCGCGCCGGTCTACTACATCACCGGCACCATCCACTCGACCGAGTCCGGAGCGCCGACGGCGCTCATGGAGCTCGCCTATCGCCTCGCCGTCGACGAGAGCCCGTACATCAAGAACATCCGCGACCACGTCATTACGCTCATCACGCCGATCGTCGAAGTCGACGGCCGCGATCGGGAGGCCGATCTCGTCAATTACCACCTGAAGCACCCCGACGAGACGATGCCGAGTTTGATCTACTGGGGCCACTACGTCGCGCACGACAACAACCGCGACGCCATGGGCGCCACGCTCAAGCTCACGCAGAACGTCATGAACACCTACGTCGACTGGAAGGCGCAGGTGCTGCACGATCTCCACGAGTCCGGCTCGTTCCTCTACGACAACACCGTCGGCGACGGCCCGTACAACGCCTGGATCGATCCGCTCCTCGCCAACGAATGGCAGATGATCGGCTGGAACAACGTCCAGGAGATGACGCGCTTCGGGATGCCTGGCGTGTACGCGCACGGCGACTTCGACACCTGGTCGCCGGGCTACCTGATGTTCATCGCCGCGATGCACAACGGCATCAGCCGCCTGTACGAGACCTTCGGCAACGGCGGCAGCCCCGAAGTCGTCGACCGCACGCTCTCACCCAACGAGACGGAGCGCACCTGGTATCGCCAGAACCCGCCGCTCGCCCACGTCAAGTGGGACCTGCGCGACAACAACAACTATGAGGAAACTGGCATTCTCGTTTCCCTGGCGTACGTCGCCAACAACCGCGTGCAGCTCCTCCGCAACTTCTACGACAAGAGCAAGCGGTCGATCCTCAAGGCGAAGACCGAAGGCCCGGCGGCCTATGTCTTCAGCGCCAACGATCCGCGGCTCGGCGCCCAGGCCTCGCTGATGCACGTCCTCCAGCGTCAGCACGTCGAGATCAGCCGCGCCACGCAGCCGTTCACCGTCGGCGTGCCCGTGCACCGCACGCTCGCCCAGGGTCGCGGCGGCCGCGGCGCGAACGGCGGCAATGCCAACAACGCCAACGGCGCCGAGAACGTGCAGCAGGCCGGCGAGCAGACGCGCACCTTCCCGGCGGGCAGCTACATCATCCGCATGGACCAGCCGTACTCGCGCATCGCCGACGCGATCCTCGATTACCAGTACTGGAGCCCGAACGATCCGCAGAAGAGCCCCTACGACGACACCGGCTGGACGTTCCCCGAAGGCTTCGCCGTGCAGAGCGTCCGCGTCACCGATCCCAAGGTGCTCGACGTGCCGGTCACGCCAGTCACCGGCGAGATCGTCGCCCCGGGCGGCGTCACCGGCAGCGGCAGCACGTTCCTCATCAACAACAACGCCGACAACGCGCTCGTCACGCTCCGCTATCAATTGAAGGACGCGAATTTCCAGATTGCTGAAGAACCGTTCGACGCCGACGGCCACCACTTCAACCGCGGCTCGTTCATCGTCACCGGCGTCTCGCAGTCCGCGCTCGACGCCGCCGCGAAGGACCTCGGCGTCAAGGTCGAAGCCGTCGCCAGCGCGCCCTCGGTCAAGACGCACCCGGGCCGCGCGGCGCG
>Ga0207660_10001583_pt1 | contig 15266 bp, 12 predicted proteins | sample KBSC73BmetaG_FD_184335 | JGI IMG/M metagenome (GOLD analysis project Ga0207660, IMG submission 184335) | Corn rhizosphere microbial communities from Kellogg Biological Station, Michigan, USA - KBS C7-3B metaG (SPAdes) (version 2) | ecosystem: Host-associated > Plants > Roots > Rhizosphere ... | reverse complement strand
CCTAAACCGAGCTTGGACATTCAGTATAAAAGAAAAGGAGAGTCTCAGTAAGCACCTGATGAACTACCTCTTTCTTCTGGGTTTCAATTATGTGTTTACGGTACTTTTTGTGACGATTCTGGGCCACCATATAAATTTCGCTTTAGCAAAAGCTCTAGCCGTAGTCATTCAAACTACCTGGACTTACAAAGTTTATAAAGATTATATTTTTGTAAAATAGCCGTTCTGTTGACTGGTATCTGTTCAATTAAATATACTGCTTAGGTAATAAGGGGTTTTGCATGAAAGCATTAGTGACGGGTTCAGCCGGTCTGATTGGCTCTGAAGCAGCTAAGTTCTTCGCGGGAAAAGGTTTTGAAATTATCGGCATCGACAATAACATGCGAAGTTACTTCTTCGGTGATGAAGCCAGTACTGAATGGAATCGCCAGAAAGTCGAAAAGCAGCTGAAGAGTTCTTATACCCATTACAGCGTCGATATCCGTGATGATAAAGCTATCAGTAAAATCTTCAAAGAGCACAAATTCGATCTTATTATCCACACGGCCGCGCAACCATCCCACGACTGGGCTGCCCGCGAGCCCTACACTGATTTCAGCGTCAATGCCACCGGCACGTTAGTCATGCTGGAAAACATGCGGCAACACTGCCCAGACGCGGTGTTTATCTTTACGTCTACTAACAAAGTTTACGGCGACACTCCTAATCGACTCCCCCTTATCGAGCTGGAAAAACGCTGGGAGCTGCCAGAAGACCACCATTTCTACAAAGGGATAGATGAGTCAATGAGCATTGATGATACAAAGCACTCCATTTTTGGGGCATCGAAAGTCGCCGCCGACATTATGGTCCAGGAATATGGTAAATATTTTGGGTTCAAAACGGCTGTCTTCCGTGGCGGTTGCCTGACCGGACCGTCGCATTCCGGTGCTGAGCTCCATGGCTTCTTAGCCTATCTGATCAAGTGCATCGCCAGCGGCAAGAAATACACGATTTTCGGCTACAAGGGCAAGCAAGTCCGTGATAATATACACTCGCACGACCTAGTGAATGCTTTTTATAACTTCTATCAAAAGCCGCGTTCAGGTGAAGTATATAACATCGGCGGCAGCCGTAATTCGAATATTTCGATGCTTGAAGCGATTGAGAAAATTGAGAAGCTGCTTGGTAAAAAAGCCAATTATGAGTTGTCTAAAGAAAATCGCATTGGCGACCATATTTGGTATATCTCGGATGTATCGAAGTTTAAGAAGCACTATCCAAAATGGGATTTCGAATACGATACGGATGCGATTCTTAAAGAAATGACTGACGCGGTTAAGGATAAATGAAATTCAAGAATATTTTTATAACCGGCGGCGCCGGCTTCGTAGGGTCTAACCTGGCCATTAAGCTTAAGTCCGATTATCCTCAAGTCAATATTACATGCCTGGATAATTTAAAACGTCGAGGCTCAGAACTCACACTGCCGAGGCTGCGCGAAGCTGGAGTTAATTTCATCCACGGCGATATAAGAAACAAAGAAGATCTGCAGGCCGAATCCGTCGACTTGCTACTGGAATGTTCCGCTGAACCTTCTGTGATGGCAGGCATAAGTTCAGCACCGGACTATCTTATAAACACTAATTTAGTAGGAACTCTTAACTGTCTTGAGTTTGCCCGACAGCATCAAGCCAGCTTAGTGTTCCTTTCAACTAGCCGCGTGTATCCGATAGAATATATAAATTCGCTTAACTTCGAAGAACAAGAAACGCGCTTCGCATTAAGTAACGAGCAGGATATTTCAGGTGTTTCGGGCAAGGGAATCGCCGAGGGCTTTCCCCTGGATAAGGCCCGCTCGCTTTATGGAGCTACTAAGTTGGCTTCTGAACTGCTAATACATGAATATGCCGACACATATAAAATGCCGGCCATCATTGATCGTTTCGGTGTTATCACTGGGCCATGGCAGATGGGTAAAGTCGACCAGGGCGTTTTCGTTTTATGGGTCGCTAGGCACTACTTCAAACAGCCATTGAGCTACATTGGCTATGGCGGGACAGGCAAACAGGTCCGTGACTTTATCCATATCGATGACGTTTACTCGGCAATAAAAGTTCAATTGGAAAGTTTTGATTCTTACAAAGATCAAATTTGGAATATCGGGGGAGGAGTTGAAAATAGCGTCTCCCTGCAAGAATTGACCAAGCTCTGCGAGGAATTAACCGGCAATACGGTCGAGATAACACAGATCAAAGAGGACCGGCCGGCCGACGTCAGATTGTTCATAACAGACAGCACGAAATTCCTAAATAAGTCAGGGCTCAATTGGCAAAAGGATGCCAAGGACACGGTTTCCGATATCTATAATTGGATTAAAGACAATGAATCGGCTCTCAAACCGATCCTCTCCTAAGATGAAGCTTTCGGTTATCATTCCCGCTCATAATGAGGAAGGTTCCATCGAGGAAACAGTTCTTGCTTTCCATGAAAAGTTAGCCCTAGAAAAAGTTCCTCATGAGATTCTTGTAATCCAGGATAATAGTCAAGACGGTACGGAAAAGATCCTGAAGAAACTGTCAAAACAGATAAAAGAAGTTAGATATATCAATAATCAACCACCTAATGGCTTCGGCTTCGCTGTTCGCGCTGGTTTGAAGAATTTCAAAGGTGACTGCGTAGCAATCGTTATGGCTGACATGTCAGACAGGCCGAAAGATTTAGTTGCTTATTACCGAAAGATGGTCAGTGGCAATTTTGACTGTGTGTTTGGCTCGAGGTTTGTCAAAGGTGGGAAAACGATTGATTACCCGAGGCTCAAAATGTTTTTAAATCGTTTTACAAATACAATCATCCGCATTCTCTTCGGGATCCGCTATAACGATGTGACTAACGCATTTAAGCTGTACCGCCGCGAAACTATCGATGGCTTGCGCCCATTCTTAAGTCATCATTTCAACCTAACTGTCGAGTTGCCACTTAAAGCAATTGTCCGAGGCTATTCTTACGCCATAGTGCCCAACCATTGGACAAATCGTAAGGCTGGGGAATCAAAGCTAAAGTTAAAAGAGATGGGCAGCCGATATTTCTTTATCATCCTCTACTGCTTACTAGAAAAATGGCTTTCCCGCGGCGATTACCGCAAAAAACCTAGTTCGGATTAGCGTTTTGTTAGTGTGATATCCCAAACCGGACTGGGGTTAATTGGTATGAGTTGAGTTTGTCCGGGATGCAGACGATCTAATCTTTTTGCGTAAGTTTGAAAATGCAAATCTTTGGCTGCCGGATACTTAAAGTCGGCAGGCAGGCCGATTACAAAACTGAGTATCAGTAGCAGCGCCGCGCCCGACCGTAAGAAGGACTTCGAGACCACCAGCCAAATAAGCGTCATAAAGATCGCCAGATGCAAGACAAAGAAATATCTTCCAGTAGAGCCTTTCTCTAAGAGTATTGCCCAGAGGCCAGTTGAAGAGTTTATCGAGGTGGGGAAAAATAATGCTCCGAATAGTATGAGTGAACCGAAAAGAATGAGTAGCCTCAGTTGACGAGGGCCTCTGATTATCGCATAGATTAGGACGAGAGTGCCGATGCCGGCAATTAGAGGTGCAAGCCAGGGATTAGACAGTACCCAAGCAGAAGATCTATATCCGAAAAGGCCAGCTGTGAATATCTGAGCCCCGACTATATCCAGAAATTTTGTCAAGCTGGCGCCCAGATAAGCGGAGCCCCGCACGGAACTATCAATAAAAACTATATTTATCACATTAAGGACAGCGCAGCTTAAGACTATCGCCAACCTGATCAAGTTATCACGTTGTCGCACTCTGAACCACTCTAAGAAAGCTACAGGCGCCAGAAAGATAGAAAATGGGCCTGATAGTCCGGCAATGACCAAGACTAAATAATCCAGAAATTTGACTATCCTGGATTTTGATTCAGCTAAGCAAATTATTAGGAAAGCCGATAGTGCCAGATACCATTGCGAATTTGTCGCATTCGAGCTTATCTCCTGCGTGTAAGGCAGGCATAAATAGATCAGTGTAATTAGAATCTTAACTTTATCGCTCTTGACGACTGTTTCAAGACGCTCGCTCCAAAGATATATTAAGGGCAGTACTTGAATGATAAGGGCAAAAGCTGCGAAGACGAAAGGTATGTACTTAAGCCCGATGAGCGCTCCAGCTAGCGATAGAGCTCTTGGAAATAATTGGAAGTACCCAGCATAAGGCATGAAGAGCGTATTTAGATTAAAGGAGTGATTGTAGGCAACGGCAAAAAAGGTTATCCCATCCTCAGCCCAGAACTGTGGAGTTAAAAGAGCATCAGGCCTTCGAAGGAATATCGTAAGGAATCCGATTGTAAAGGCCAATATCTGCCTCTTATGACCCTTAAGAGTTTGTCCCAAGGATGCTATATAAGTTTTACGGCTTTTATTCTTGACCATCTCTTCACTAATACTACATTAATGGTCATACTTAAATATTTGTTGATTGGCCTCTATTGACGAGATGCTTCATATGTTAAAATAAGTATGTAATACAAAAAACAAACACCATTTAACCATGATTAAACGAAAAGCAATTAAGAACCCTGTCTATCTATCGGCCGCGATTATATTAGTCGTTATTGCTTTGGGGGTTTTTTGGCATTTTCATAATAAGAACAAAGACATAATCCCTACCACCAATCCTGTTACTTCTGCAAATAAATCGACTTCCAGTACGGGTAACCAGCAACCTACCCCTGCGACTAACCCTCCCCCCAGTGACTCGGCTAAGAACCCCTCATCCCAGGTGGCGGCAAACGGCGCTACTCTTACCGCACCTTATGGCACATTCGTAAGCAATCATCGGCCTAGCCTAAGCGGGGCAAATAATATCCCGGGTTCAGAGCTTTCTACTTGTACTACTACCCCGGGCGCTACATGTTATATCAAATTCACCAAAGGTGATCAGACGAGAAAATTGCCATCTCAAAATGCTGACGGATCAGGGTCAACCAACTGGCATTGGGATGTATCGCAAGCCGGGCTTAGCGAAGGTACATGGGATATAACAGCTGTCGCTACTTTAAACGGCCAGACAAAGTCTACTAATGATGCCTTTAAGTTAGAGGTCCAGCAGTGAAAAAGATTTTCAATGTTTTCCTCTTAATCTTACTGGTATTGTCAGCTTTGATTTTTTTCCGTTCCAGCGCCTTGGCTTTCGACGCCAATAACCTGATGGACGACAGTATTTTTAATGACTACCAGTCCATGAGTCCAATATCCATAAACAACTTCCTGAATCAATTTGGTAGTAGTTGTATAAGCCCAAATAATGGATTCAGTACTCCCGATCCACAGGGATGGTCAACAACGCAGAATAAGTATACGTTCGGCAGTAGTGTTTCGGCCGGACAAGCCATATATGATACTTCTCAGTTATATCACGTAAACCCTCAGGTTATATTGGCTACGCTCCAAAAGGAACAAAGCATTGTTACAGGGGCCAAAGGCTGCCACTATGATCGGCCGAACCCGGCTGACGCCTCCCAGCTTTACACTTGTACGATAGGTGGTGTTTCGACCACCTGTACTGACGCCTGCCCGTTCTCATACGGCGGTGGCTGCATGAACATAGCAATGAGCTACAACTGCCCAGGATCATGCAAAGCATCCAGCGAGGGTTTCGGCCTACAGCTGACGTTGGGTACCTGGATATTACGGTTCAGCCAGGAAAGAGCGTACGGCACGCTCACAGGGTACCCAGGTTACGAACAAGGCGACGAAAATTTCTGGTACAGCGGCCCTATGACAGCTGGTTGGCGGCAACGAATAACCGGCGGAACATCAGACTATTATGACGGCACTTATACGACTTTGGACGGCACCGGCGTGACTATCGCTAACGGAGCGACAGCCAGTCTTTATACCTATACACCATTTGTAAGCGGGAACAGCAGTTTCGTCACGTTGTTTGAGCAGTGGTTCGGCCCGACCACTGGGCCCGGCTATAGTTTCATCGATTCGACAGGGCCCCCATCCGAAATCCTTCCGAACGATGTGGTAAATGTAGTTGTACATCTCAAAAACCAATCAGGCAGGACGTGGTACTCCGACGGTAATGTTCCAGCTGGTGAGCACCCTACTCGCTTAGCGATGCTCAGTTACCAAAACCTACCCTTCGCCAATCCGGCGGACCCGGCATGGCTGGGGACTCAAAACCAGGTGAAAATGTCGGAAGCTAGTGTTGCTGATGGCGGTACAGCAACCTTCCAGTTCACTCTGAAGGGACCTCTGCAGCAAATTGGTAACTACGCAATTAAGTTCGCACCAGTGCTGGACGGGGTTAAATTCTACAGCTATATAGGTTTAGAGTGGAACACGAGTACCCCAACTCCTAACTACAGCTTCCAAGTTACTGACTCGTCGGGCTTTACTGGCAATATGCCGACAAATTATACGGATGCCGCTAGTTTTACGATAAAAAATACAGGTAATGTGATGTGGTTCAACGACGCATCCAAGGCCATAGGTGCAACGCCTTTAAGATTACTCACCGCAAAGCCGTTTTATCATAACTCCAATTTTTACGACTCAGGTACATGGATTGCGCCAAACCAAATCACGATGAATTCCACGAAAGTCGGCCCGGGAGGCAGCGCCACATTCTCGTTTAACTTAAAGACTCCTTCGACCAATGGTACTTATTCCGATGCTTTCGGTCTGGTACTCGATGGAGCTTTCGTATTCCAGGATATCTCCCAAATGAACTTCACAATCAATGTGGCAGATTATAACTACTCGGTGGTGTCAACGGATATCCCCTCTACTCTTCTGGCCGGCAAAAAGTACGCCGCTAAAATCGTTCTTAAGAATACAGGCTTCGCCACTTGGTACGCAGATGGTAGTACGCCCCCTAATATCCACGCGATACGACTAATGACCGCAGGTTATGGCAATAATCCTTTAGCCGACCTGTCAGATCCAAATTGGCTGGGCTCCAGCCAAATAAAAATGACTACCGCCAGCGTTGCTCCCGGTTCAAACGGGGAATTCGATTTCAGCTTTGTCGCACCATATAATTCTTCCGGTTATAACAATGACTTCAAACTGGTCTTAGACGGGGTCTGGATTGTGCCGGGCTCAATTAAACAGAACACCTCAATCCCGAACAAGCAATTTGCCTATAACGCCATAAACGGTACAGTCAACCCGCCTCCATCTATGTCGAAAGGCCAGGTCGTCTCAGTGAAGCTCGTACTAATAAATAATACGAATTTCGTGTGGTATAACGATGACTCAAAACCCGCTCAGTTCAGGGGCGGGAGTATAAGGCTGGTAAATACTAACCCCTGGTACAGGGCGTCCCAGTTCGCGAACCCTTCCGACCCCACATGGCTAGGGACAAACACGCAAGTTAAAATGCTGACCCCCGTAGTTAATCCAGGCGAAACCGGAGAATTCGATTTTACGTGGAGGGCTCCCAATAATGCGGGCTCTTATCGAGAAAGGTTCGCTCCAGTACTCGACGGTTATAGCGTATTCCCTGATATCGGGATGGAATTTGATACGACTGTCCAGTGATAGATTGCTAATATAGTAAGGTGAATCCAGCTGTTGGTATTGTCATCCTTAATTGGAACCGGCTTGACCTGACTAAGAATTGTTTGGCTAGTCTCGCCGAACAATCGTATCAGGATTATATGGTCATAGTAATTGACAATGGCTCGTCTGACGGTTCGGTTGAGTGGCTGGAAATACAAGATTTAAAATTAATTAAAAATCCTAAAAACCTCGGGTTTGCCAGAGCAATTAATCAGGGTATTTCTGAAGCTTTAGACGATGGCTGTAAATATGTCGTCTCGCTTAATAACGATACGAAGCCGGCTAAGACCTGGCTTAATGAATTGGTAGACTATATGGATAACCATCCCTTGGTTGGATTTGCCCAAGGCGCTTCGATGCAGGCCGAGGATAAAGATAAGTTCGACAGTACGGGGATATACTTAGAGAGAGGATTTATTCCTAATCAGCGGGCTTCTGGCAGCGACGATCCCAAACTTGATATCGTACCAATCGGGCCAAATGCTGCCGGTGCGATTTACCGCTCCAGTATGCTAACTGAAGCTCGCATAAAACCTGGTGAGTATTTCGATCGACGCTTTTTTGCCTATGTAGAAGATGTGGACTTTGACCTGCGCTGTTCACTGCGCGGCTTTAAATTCGCCTACGTGCCTGAGGCCAAGATGTATCACGTCGGATCGGCTACAGGCAATAAAGTGGCTCATAAAAAGATGTACTGGGGGGCAAGGAATATGGTGTGGCTCGTTTTTAAAAATGTCCCTTTGTATGTGCTTAGGCGCACATTTAAAATGATTATTAAAAGCCATTTAGCTAACCTGCAGTTCCTTTGGCGGGAACAGCGTTCGAATTTTCTGCCATATCTGAGAGGTATCGCAGTCGGCCTGCTTCTCTGTCCTCTTTTCATACCAAAGCGATGGGCTAACCTCAGAGCTCAGAAACTGGATAGCCAGGAATTCTTGGCGATACTGACACCTTCCAATCCACCGCTCCATAACCCGCTGCGGCGCTTGGCTAATCTGTTAAAATAGCTAAGGATGCCAAAAAGACCCTTAGTAAGCTTTGTAGTATTAAATTGGAATGGGCTTGATGATACACTCCGCTGTCTTGATTCCATCCGTGCCCAAACAATTAAAAACTTCGAAATCATAGTCGTTGATAACGGCTCGGCTGAAGACCAAAAAAATACATTGCGTGGTATCGCCGATATAAAACTGATAGATTTTCCGAAGAATACCGGGTTCACAGGTGGCCAGAACGCCGCTTACGAAGTAGCGGAAGGCGATTTTATCACGCTGATTAATAATGACGCGGTGATTGCCGAGGACTGGGCGGAAAAAGCAGTTGACGTCATGAAGCGCAACTCTAAAGCCGCAGCAGTCGGCGGCAAGGCATACCAATGGGATGAAGAAAAAGGCCAGAAGCCATTCGACAAGAATAGCCCGTATTACAGCTACCAAGTCCTTAGCCTCGTGACCGGACACGCTAAAACTGTCACATACGGTGACAAAGAATGTGCTGTTAACTCAATATCGGGCTCAGGTGTCATGATAAGGCGTAAGGCTGTTGAGAAGACAGGATATTTCTATAATCGTTTCTTTGCATATTATGAGGAGACTGATCTTTTTGCGCGCTTTAAGCGGGCTGGCTGGCAGATAATATATAGTCCCGATGTCCATACCTGGCACCAAATAGCCAAAAGTACTCGCTCCAAGCCGAAATTTTACCTTTATCAAATGCACCGTAACCGATTCATCTTCGCGTTAAGAAACTTCGATTCACCATTCGACCGTAAATTTTTTAAGTTTTACTTCAAGGAGTTTATCAAAGCAGCCAGTTTCGCCTTGAGGCATAGAGGGCCAAGTTCAATTGAACAGCGAAGCCTTGTGAGTGCATTCTGGTGGAACATGCTCCACCTTCCGGCAACATTGACATCAAGAAAGTCTATTAAATCGTTGGGAGAACATTATAGCAAGGGGCTTCTGGAGGATAAAGGAGAGTCAATATCCGTAGTAATACCTTGTTATAACTATGGCGACTATGTAGGGCAGGCAATAGAATCCGTGCTGGGGCAGACCCTACGTCCGGATGAAATCATAGTAGTGAACGACGGATCCACTGATGATAGCCTAGCCCGGATTAAGAAATATAAGAATCAAGTAAAGGTCATCGACCAAAAAAACAGTGGCGTTATAGTTGCTAGGAATACTGGCTTAAAGAAAGCCAGTTGTGATTGGATTATCTTCCTAGATGCCGATGATATCCTGGACAAGAAATACATTGAGAAGCTATACAATGCTGCTCGTCTCAGTAACGCTGACGTCATATACTCGGGTATGGAGTTGACCGGCTATACAAATGAGATTTTTGAGTCCAGGCCTTTTACTGAACACTCTATCAAGAAAGGCAACTACATAAATAACGCCGCCCTGATGCGGCGCGAACTTGTACTTAAGGCCGGCGGCTATAAGAAAGATATGGATCTCGGTTTCGAAGACTGGGAGCTTTATATCGCGCTGGCAGAGTTGAAGGCAAAGTTCCGGCATGTTAATGAGCCGCTGCTTAACTACCGACGTCACGAGAATACCAGCCGGGATATTGAATCACAGAAACACCTGCATCATGCGCATTATATGGTACGTACCTTGCACCCGGGTATGTTTACCCTTAGGCACAGAATAGAAGATATCGTCTATACTCTGCTGACATTCCACCAGAGAAGAAGCCCTTTGCAAGTCCTGAGGGATACCCGTTATTTATTTGTTAAGAAATTAGATAAACTTGGTGAGCGTGTTGTTATCGTCAACAAAGCGATGGGATTTTCCCGTTTGCTGACTTCCGGAGATGTAAATACCTTATGGCAAAAGATAAAATTGAATACCAGGAGATTGCTTAAACGATGAGCGGAAAAATCGGTGTAGTGATTGTAAGTTATAACTCGGCCGATGAATTAGCCGATTGTATCAAGGCAGTGAAATCCGCCGCCCAAAATGCATCATTAGAACCGGCGGTGGTGGTGGTTGACAATAATTCTAAAGATAAATCCGTGAAGATGGCTGAGAAATCCGGCGCACTGACAATCGCTAATAAAACTAACTTAGGGTTCTCGGCCGGTGTTAATCAAGGCATAAAAACTGCTTTTAAAAACGGCTGTGAATTCATCCTGATTCTTAACCCCGACCTTATAATGTCCGCCAAGTCCTTACCGGCTATGCTCTCGGCTCTGCAGTCCGATCCGGCAATCGGTGCCGTGGGGCCGAGTATGGTAGATAAGGCCGGACGGCCGGCAAACGATAATTACTACATAAAGGCGCCCTCCTGGATGTCGGTCAGCTTATTTTCGACCTTCTTAAGACCACATGCTCTCAAGCACCCCTTCTTGGTCAATAGCTTCTGGTCGGATGGCGATATGACAAGTAGCCGGGAGGTCGAACAGATCCCCGGTGCCTGTCTGCTTACATCCAGGTCGGTTTTGGATAAAGTTGGCGTGCTAGATGAAGATTTTGCGATATGGTTCGAAGATGTAGAATGGTGCTATCGTGCCCGAAAAAGAGGATATAAGATGTGGTTCTGCGCTGATGCGCCTGTAGAGCACGAGGGCGGTACGTCTTTCGAGCGCTGGCAAAGCTTGGACAAAGCGGTGACTTTTTATGTAAGTATGAAGACGTTTTTCAATAAACATAAGCCCGTGAGCGGCATTCTTGTCAGGCTGGCACTTACAGTCAACTCACTCGCCTTATTCATTAAGAACCGCGATAAGTCTAATCTGGTCTTCTTAAAAAAGTTCTGGCTGCAGAAACGCGGCATCTTACCCAGTTAGACTCTATCCCGTCTTGCCACATTCCGTATCTTACTTAGTAGTTTCCTTAAAGTTATAATCTTTCCTCTGAGTTGCTGGTTCTGTTGCTTTAATTCGCTATTCTCTCTAGCAAGTTCTTCAATGCGGTCTTTATGGGCCTTAATCTGAGCCTTGTGTACAGCCTTGACATAATCAATGTGCCTTTCGAATTCATTAATAGCTGGACTGGGTGATGGCCGTTTGACCCTCACCGGTTTAGCTGAAGGTCTGGCGACGCCGACGAATTGATAGGCGCTAGCCTCGACTGTTTTCGTAGAATCTAAGAATTCTTTGGTCGGTTTTAAGCCGATTTTGTTAAGCTCAGCTTTAAGAACATCGCGCGGTATATCCCGGTTTACATAATCCAATTTAGAAATTTTGTAACCGGCTTCGGCGAAAACTCGAGCAATCTCATTGCGGTCATAGAAATGCAGATGTGTTTTATCCAGCAGTCCGGTATCACCATGTTCATAATTGCCTTTTAAAAGTGATAGTCTTACCGACATATGCGCCATGTTAGGTATTGAGAAGATTACTACTCCCTCCCTGTTAAGATGCTTTTTAACCTTTTTTAGTACTTTTATCGGTTCGATCAAATGCTCAATGACGTCACCGAAATAAATCACATCATAGTTTGCTTCGAGAAAATCGTCATCTTCTTTTTCTATATCGTTGGTATATACGCTCCTGAGTTTGGTCGCGGCGATTTTAGCATCCGGCATGTATGGTTCGACCCCGTCAACCGTACAGTCCTTCTCCTTGATTAAGACTTCACCAAAATTGCCGCTGCTGCAGCCAAAGTCTAAGACCGTCGATCCTTTAGGAATATTGCTTAGCGCTTTATACCAAGGTGTATTTGGGTCATTCTCGAAAGCGCTGGCGGAGTAGTTGGACATAAGGTCTAATCCCACTGATGAGGTAGGTGAACCAATCCTCCCCACTTTAAGCCCTTAGCTGGTTCTTCCATCACAAACTTCGGCCCATCATCTATAAACTTTATGACATCCTTATCATCTTTGCCAAAAACGGCCGCTTTTACTACAAACGTACCCGGTCCTAAATCAAGGTTAACGCTGTAGCTGATTCTTTTCCTGCCAGACAGTGGTATTTTGTCCAGAAACGTATTTGTACCGAAAATATATTCTCCACTCTGTTTTAGGATGGCGATGCCTATACCTTTTACCTCAGAAGATTTGGCCCATTCCAAGCATATAGTTGCCTGCTCGCCGTAAGAGAACCTGGTCTGTCTAGTTCCTTTGCCGCCAGAAATTGACAGTTTAGCGTCATCCTCTTTTTTTAGATTGTCCTTGGCCAAAAGCCTTTCACTATTCTTTTCATTGATGTCTCTATATTCTTTGGCGATTTTCCTTGGGTCACCAATATCACGCAAGACTCCGTTGTTAATGAGAATACCGCGCGTGCAAAACTGCTCTACTGTACTCATATCGTGCGTGACTAATACTACTGTGCGGTTTTTAGCCTTATATTCTTCGAATATATCGAGACACTTTCTTTGAAATGCTTCATCGCCGACCGCTAAGACTTCATCGACTAAGAGTATATCGCTTTCAGCTCGGATGGCTATCGAGAAAGCTAGACGGACCTGCATACCTGAAGAATAGTTCTTTAACTTCTGATCCATGAATTTTTCCAGTTCCGCGAATTCAACGATGCCCTTATACATCTTATGCATCTCCTTGCGAGAAAAGCCTAATAGGGAGCCATTAAGGTATACATTCTCCCTGCCCGTAAGTTCTGGGCTAAATCCTACTCCCAGCTCAATAAAGGGTGTAAGCGTTCCGCGAACATGAACCTGCCCACTCGTGGGTGTGTATATCCCGGCAAGGAGCTTTAATAAAGTGCTTTTCCCGCTTCCGTTTCGGCCGACTATTCCAAAGAACTCGCCTTTTTTTATTTCAAAGCTGACATCATTTAAGGCCTGCTGCAACTCATAGCCTTTTTTCGGGCGAAGGACATTCACGAAGGCAGACTTAAGTGATGCGTGCTTTTCGTGCGGCAGTTTAAACGTTTTACTCAGGTTATCAACTTTGATTATTACGTCGTCCATTTATATGTTCTCCGCGAAATACTTTGATTGGCTTCGAAAATAGGACAGACCAGTTAAAAAAACTATTAGGACTATCACGAACGGTATGAATCTGTACCACCCGCCTCCAAACACTTGATAAATGGTCCTGCTCTGATGAGTAATAGACGAGTAGCGTGCATCTTGTACGGCCTGGGCCATAGGATTGAGCATGATCAGTTTTTGAAAGGTTAAGTTTGTAATCTTGGCAAGTGGATAGAGGATTGGTGTAAGATAAAATCCGGCTTGGAGGATAACTTCCCAAATATAGCCAATATCACGATACTTAACAAATGCCGCTGATAGAAATAAAGAGATACCAAGCGCGAATATGTATACCTACAAAAGAATAAGAGGTAACCATAGCGTAGTTCTTAGCAAGTCAACATGATTAATGAACAGGAAGGCCGTAACTACCACAAGGTTGAGAAATAGATTGATCAGGGCTGAAATGCTACTCGAAAGAACAATAATCCATCTGGGGATACGTATTTTACGGATAAGGTCACCACGGCCAACAATTGAGCCAAGGCTCTGGGCCGTCATCTCACTGAAGAAATTCCAAAGCACAATGCCAAGCAGTAGATAAACAGGAAAGTGCGGAACCCCATTACCGATTTTAAGGAATTTTACAAATACTACATAAAGGATAATGAATATCATCAGTGGCCGCAGCAGCGACCAGGCATAGCCAAGCGCTGAACCTTGATAACGAAGCTTGAAATCTGTACGCACTAGCTCCGCGAGCAATGCGCGATTTTTTTTAGAAAAGACGTGTCCCGGTATACCAATCACTGATAGGCTATTATATAGGTGAATAAGGTGATGGAAAAGGTTTACGTAGTCGTACCGAACTGGAATGGCGCGGACAGGATCCGGGCTTGTTTGGATTCGCTTAAGTCCCAGACTTTGGATCATAGTGTGGTTGTGGTTGATAACGGCTCGGCCGATGATTCAGTGGGTATCATCGAGGAACATTATCCAGACACCTTCCTAATTAAACATTCCAAGAATTTTGGCTTTGCCGGAGGAGTCAATGCCGGCATTAAATATGCCATCGAGAAGGGTGCCAAGCATGTAGCGCTGCTTAACAATGATGCTGTAGCGGATAAGGGCTGGCTGGAGAACCTGGCCAGTTTCCTGGACGACAACCCCAAGGCCGGTATCGCCGCCGCGAAAATTTGCGACTCTGGAAAAACGCATCTTGATAGTACTGGTGAGCTTTATACGATTTGGGGCCTGCCTTACCCGCGCGGCAGGGGGGAAGAATACAGCGGCAAGTATGACAAGGATACCTGGGTTTTCGGCGCGTCTGGAGGAGCCAGCTTATACAGGATAAAAATGCTTAAGGAAATCGGATTGTTCGACGAGGATTTCTTCGCGTATTACGAAGACGGTGATATCAGTTTTAGAGCTCAATTGGCGGGCTGGAAAATCGGTTATGTACCAAAAGCGGAAGTTTACCACGAGATTAACGCTACAGCCGGAGCCATAAAAGGCTTTATGACTTATCAGACTTTAAAGAACCTGCCGCTGCTGCTTTGGAAGAACGTACCGTGGAAGCTGATGCCCAAAATATGGCCGCGCCTGGCGCTGGCTTGGTCCGGAATCTTACTGAGCGCGCTGCGCCGTGGACAGTGGGCGGCCGTGCTGAAGGGCGTAACTATGGGGACGATCCTATTGCCCAAAAAACTAGCTCAGCGGTATGAAATCCAACGGAATCGAAAAGTATCACTGGATTATATTAATTCTATGATTACCCATGACTTGCCGCCTAACGCCCGCAAGCTGAGGAATTT
>Ga0207660_10001578_pt1 | contig 15287 bp, 14 predicted proteins | sample KBSC73BmetaG_FD_184335 | JGI IMG/M metagenome (GOLD analysis project Ga0207660, IMG submission 184335) | Corn rhizosphere microbial communities from Kellogg Biological Station, Michigan, USA - KBS C7-3B metaG (SPAdes) (version 2) | ecosystem: Host-associated > Plants > Roots > Rhizosphere ... | reverse complement strand
GTCTCACGCGATGGCAGCACGACAAGTGCAAAGACATGCAAAGGATAGGCAAAGACGAAGGGTTGCAGCTCACGCTTGACGACGCGCGCGAGCGGATCGGCGAACTGATAGATGCGGATCTCAAAGAGTGCAGGCACGCACGGCGGAAGACCCGTACGCGGTTTACCGAACGCGCAAAATCGGCTCCTTCAACGGGTAGTGCCGAACCACAGAACGAAATTCCGGAAACACGTAGCTTTTCGAGCGCGGCCGATGAAGCGCTCATGCGATCTGAAGAACAGGCAACCATCGTTCTTCCATGCACTTCTCTGCAAAAGCCTGAATGAAGTGTCTTTGACCCAAGGTCGGCAACACGCGTCCGATCACTCGAATGCGATGTGGCCACAAACAATCCTTCGATGAGGTACAGCCATGGTGGACCAACTTGCCAACAGTCGGCGAATCGTCAATGACATCGTCATTCAACACCACTCTTTCCACCAGATGCTGGAGTGCATGGAAGCTCTGTGGCGAGACGCCGAAGCGCGGATACCGATCATCGCTCCCTTCATCGGCGAAACCGGCACTGGGAAGACTACGGCGATCAGGGCATTCGCGATGAAACACCCGCCCAGACGGACCCCCGATGGCTTGGTGATCCCAGTATTGGTCATCGAGATACCAGCAAAGCCAACTCCGCGGAGCTTGGGCGAGCGAATACTCAGGGCACTGGGCGATCCGCGGCCAACGGCTGGATCTGCCGCGAACAAACTGGACCGCATCGTCACCAACATGGCAGGTTCCCAAGTTCGCGTCGGCATCCTGGATGACGGGCATCATTTTGTCGACAAACGACAGCGGATCGCGCTCTTCGAAGCCTCGGACTACTTAAAGGAGATCCTCGTCAGCATTGACATAGTTCTATTCTTGTTCGGCCTGCCCGAGTGCCAAATTCTAATCGAAAGCAACGAGCAACTGTTGACGCGCAGCAAGGCCGTTTGTGAGCTACCGCGCTTTGATTGGATGGATGGTGCGTCCCAAGACCAATTCGTTGCGGTCTTGTGGCAATTCCAGCAAAGCATCGATGGGTTCGAGTTGCCGGACCTGAGATCACGGGAGCTCTCCATCCGGATGTATCTCGCGACCGGCGGAATCATTCGATACGTGGCTGCCGTCCTGAGCAAGGCGGTCCGCAACGCCATCGATCATGGGACGACCAAAATCCGGATGCAAGACCTCTCTTCCGCGTGGTCGGAAGAGATCGTCGGGGCCAACACCAAATACCCGAATCCGTTCGAGCGTTCGTTTGCCCTAAAAGACCTCCCAAGCAAGATTGCGCTTGCAAAAACGATAGGTCAGCGGGCAGTGCGACCTCAGCCCGCTGCTAGGCGAAAACCGAAGGCGGTCCTCGCGGAAATGGGGATGTGAACATTCCAGATGGGCTGTTGATGCGGACGCCCGCCTACTGCGCTCTCGAATCGCCTCTGCACTACATCCTGAGATTGTCAGAGGCAAACGGCTACCCCACGCCATCAGTTGTGATGGCGCTCGCGGCACCTCGCGAGGACTGGCGCGTACTCGCGAAGTGGGATTGCACACACCTCAACCCCTTCTTCCCGAGTCTCGACACGCGCCGCCGACTTTCACATACCGTTGGCCCTCTTCGGATCATCGGTGCGATCTGTCGCTCTTGGGAAAACCGATGCTTTCCCGGCACCTCAATGCGCGACACGCTGGAATCTGCCCCGAGTGCGTACATGAGCTCGGTTTTGCTCCCGCCTGGTGGGACATCCGGTTTGCAATCGCCTGCCCAACGCACAATCGAATGCTGGTCGTCAGATGCCACGCCTGCGGTGAACGACTATCCCTTTACCGGCCTGGCTTATGCACGTGCTCTTGCGGCGCTTTTTTGTCGATCGTTGCTGATGAACGGCCCTCGATCGAGTTGATCTGGCTAATGGCACTCCTCAAGCAAAAGGCCGAGACACAGTACCAAGAATCAGAAGCGACCGAGGATGCAGAACGGCCGTTGAAGCCCGAAGACGCGGATCTCGGCACGCTTTGCAGGATCATCGAAGTCATCGCGAAAGCGGAGCATCGGCTATCGGGAGGCACCGGTTCCTGGTCCCTCGACGTACAACGCAGGTGTCTGCCAGTCGTCGCAGCGTTCCTGTATGGATGGCCCAACGGAGTTGGCCCCTTCTGTTCGCGCTGGACCAAGGGGACGGTCCGACACAGCGGCGAGGTTCCGAGCCTGCGTTCCGCCTTCGCATGGGCCTTCGAAAGGCTCATGCATTGCCGCGGCACTAATCGCCGCGAAACTCTCTTCGTTGTCGACGCGGTGCTGCAATACGCCTCGTCCGAGCTGCCCGGACGCACCATCGACATCCGCGCACGCGACTTGCGACAGCTTTCCCAGGCGGGCCGTGCATATTGCGGAGTGACACGCGTGGCGGAAATGTCTGGCATCCCAAGGCACACAATGATCAGGCTCGTCAGACGTGGCCGCGTTCCGCATCGTGTCGCTGCCCGTGGCACGCGGACTATTTACGAGATCAAGTACGAGACCGCTCGCGAGCTGCGACTCGAATACCAAACCGCATTGCTGCACCGGCAAGCATCCAAGTACCTAGGGGTCACGCACGCTGTGTTCCGGGATTTGAGACGCAGCGGAGTTCTGAAGAAAGTCCACGAAACCATGATGCCCAAGGCGATTGCGATTTGCGACCTTGACGACTTCAAGCGAGGCATCTTCAAGGACGCTCAGCAAACGATGAGCAGCGCAGGTCTAGTCTCCCTGGATCGGCTCCGACTCATGAAATGCCCTCGCCCTGCCATGGTGCAAATCGTGGCTGGCATCCTTGGAGGCTCGATCCCATGCTTTCATGTTGAGAAGAAACCCCGACGCATCAACGACCTTCTTGTGTGCCGCTCTGGGATTGACGCCATTATTTCGGAGTATTCGCCGCGTCCTGTGCCAACAATTGCACAGCTTCGGGCTCGCTACCGTCTTAGCGGCCACGAAGCATCCACGCTTGTACGCTATCTATCCGGGGTGCCGGCCTCTGCCACGAAAATTCCCCCCGGCACCGTTGACGAGAAGAAACTTGAAAAATTCATGGCTCGCTATTGCGGCTTGGGCGCATACGCACGCTCGCAAGGAGTTGGGTGCGTGAGGGCGTTGAGCAGGCTGATGCGCGTAAAAGCCAAGCTCCTCAAATTGCCTGTTGCAAAACCGCCGCGCCGCTTCGTGTATTTCGTTCCACGGGCTCGCGATTAGCGCGGCACTTGTGACGACGCGCACATCGGAACAGCTACCCACGCGCTCTGAGGCAGTCCGGCCGCGGGTTTTCCGCGATCTCAGGCGTTCTGGCACTCTCAAAAAAGTCCGAACGACCATGATCCCGAAGGCGATCGCGATCTGGGATTTGGCGTAGTTCAAGCAAAAAGCCTTCGACGCTCCGATTGAACCTCGTGCCGCCTGCAATCTGGTCCCGCTCGATGCCCTCCGCCGCAGACGGTGCCCACGTGACGTGATCGTCCGCTTTATCACTGGGCGCTCGCCAGATCGATACCTTGCCTCACTATCGGGCACAACCCCAAGTCCACGGCTTGATGCCTTGCTTGTGCGACGTTCGGATGTAGCTCAGGCAGTGCTGGAAGGTACGGAACCTCCGAAACATTGCGTAATGGTGTAACACTCAGACAGTTCCTGAGCGATTGCCCTGCCCAAGATCAGAACAACGGCTTTGTAACCTCGGCCGTATCAATCCAGCCCCGCCAATACGCTACGCACGCGGTCGAAACCGATGAATTCCTGCTCTAGTCGCAGATTGGCGCGGATGCGCTGGTCGCGCAGGTCATCGTAGAGACGTCGTTCTTCTTCACGTAGCCGCAACAGGTCGCGTGTCAGCGGATTGTCCTCCCAACCCCAAACCGACTCGAAGGCCATCAGCGTGGCCCGGTCCATCAGGAAGGACTGCGCGTCGGGAAAGCGGGCGCGCAATTGATCAAGGATGGCAAAGCCATGTGTATCTATGTCGCCCCAGTAGTACAACCTGGACTGCTGGAGCCAAGTATTTCCGTCTAGGACCTCAAATCCATAGCCAGCCCCGAACAGCGCCAGGCTGCCGGCGACTGCGGGGAAGGCGAGAAAGTTGGTCTCGTTCTCAGTGATGAAAATGCGTGTCACACCGCAGCGCAGTGCCCGGAAACTGTCCACATCAAGTGTGATGTCGCCACTGGTTACGCCCGGAAGCAGCGACAGCGCCGGGTCGAGCACGCGGAAACGCACGCGGTCCGGTTTGGCAGCAAAGCCGTAACGACGCTGGAAACCTGTCACGCCGCCGGCATCGGCATCGATGGCACTTTCTTGCAAGACCGAATCGAAGAGTTCGATCAGCACGCCGCGATGACGTTCGATGAACTTGCTGTGTACGCCATGAATGTCCACTTGGCGCAGATAGATGCCCGGACGCGGATGTGCCTGCATCCACGCAACCACATCCAGCAGGTGCGACCAGTCCGAGGCTAGGGCAAGCGCCTGCATTGGCCGCGCCTGTAGCCAGCCGAGCAAACCCGGCTGACGGTCGCGCGTGAGCTGGACCATATGCGCGAAAACGCCGGCCTCGCGCGTTTGCCCTACCAGCGCCAACGCATCCCCGAGGCTATCCACCCACGCTTCGTGCGGCAGCGTGCTGATCCCGCGTACACGGTGTCGGAACTGACGCGTTTCGATCCTCATGTGCCGCAGCAATCCCAGTTCGGCCGCCCAAGTGCGCACCTCGTCGAAGCGATCCACCAGGTCGGCGGACGCAGGGCCGCGCAGCTTCAACCGTAGCGGGAACGGGGACTCGCCACCCGCGAGGGGCACCAGCAGCGCGCCGCGCGCCCACGCCTTGCGAACCTGAGCAACCAGGTCGGCCGGCCGCGTCCAGGTCATCCGGCCAGCCTCGCTTTCTCGGCCCGGTACTCTTCGATAGAGAGGTTGCGAAGCTTCGAATCACGGCCTTGCTCGTTATGGACGAAGCCGACGCTGGACACGAATGGCTCGATCACGTGGATTTTCTGCAGCGGCGTGACGATCAGCAGCTGCAAGTTGAGCTTGGCGAACAACGTCAGCCCGTACTGTGCGGACTCATCGGAGCCGCGTCCGAATGCCTCGTCGATGACCACGAAACGAAACGTGCGTGAGCGCCGCTCGCCCCATTCCAGCCCGAACTGATAGGCCAGGCTGGCCGCGAGGATCGTATAGGCCAGCTTCTCCTTCTGGCCGCCAGACTTGCCGCCGGAGTCGGAGTAGTGCTCGTGTTCGGCGTTGTCTTCGTGCCAGCGTTCGCTGGCGCCGAACAGGAACCAGTTGCGCACGTCAGTGACCTTGACCGTCCAGCGCCGGTCCAGCTCCGCCAGCCCCTCCCGTCCGCGGAAGCGATCGACGATAGCCTTGACCTGCAAGAACTTGGCTTCGGAATACTGCGCATCCTGCCTACCGCCGAGCACGTCGTCCGTGCAGCTGCGCAGCTCGACTTGAAAGTCTCGGATGTCCGCATCCGGGCTGGGCTGTGGTTCGAGCAGGATGTAGCGTCCGGGGTTGTAGTCAATCTGGACCAGCGAGGCGTTGATGCGATCAATGCGCTCTTTGATGGTTTCGCGCTCGCGGAATAGCTGCGACTGGAAGTTGGCGATCTCGCGGATGGTGTTCTCGTTCAACAGCTCCTTGAAGCGTGCCTCGAAGCGCGGCAAATCGTCGGCCTGCAAAGCCAGCAACATCTTGCGGTACTCGTCGAGTGCCTCGACGCCGGCATCGACCTCGGCGGTATCGAGCGGATATTCGTGCCGAAACTCGCTCATGGCTTTGATGATCTTCTCGCGCAGACGCTCGATGCGCTTGTCCTCAACATCGATCCGCTCCTGCAGCCATTTGCGGAAGTCGCTCTCACGGTTGTCGCAAGACTCCACGCTGAGCTGATGTTCGCCCAGCGCAGCATCGCGCAGCACGGCCAGCGCTTCGAACCGACTTGCATGCACGACGCTGTCGGGCGCATCCAGGATCTCCCGACTCTGTTGCTGCAACGCCTGCGCATCGGTCTGCTTCTGTTTGACGCCGCCCAGCTTGCCCTCGTGCTCGCGCCGTTCGCGCTCGTCGCTCTCGATCTGCACCCGCAGACGCTTCAGCTGCTCGCTTAACTGCTGCAACCGGTCCGAGGATTGAGCCAGTGTCCGCTTCTCGTCCTCCAGACGCGCCAATTCGGCGGCTAGGCCACGCCAGTCGAGTTCGCGCCAGTCGTCATACACCTCCAGCTTGCCAAGGGTCGACAGGCGCGTCTTCAGCGCTTTCTGCTTCTCCTGCAAGCCGGCGATATTGTCAGCGACCGCAGCCACCCTGCGCTCCAGTTCGGCGCGTTCGGCTTCCAAGATCCGGATCTTGTCGGTGTTGCTCCAACCCAGCACGTAGCGGCTGCGATCGTCGAGGCGATGACGATCGTCCTTCTCGTGACGCTCGCCAGGCAACTTGACCTGACCTGCCTTAGTCACCGCGCGAGCTTCACGACGGAACTGCTCCGGCGTCTCGCAGCAAGCGATGTCGAACCTCCGGTGCAGCTCCTGTTCCAGCCAGTCGTAGAAGGGCGTTTCCTTGTGGATCTCCAGCTTGCGGACTAGTGCGTGCGGATGCGGCGACGGCAGATCGCCTTGTCTGCGCTCGCGCACCCGGTAATACACCAGACGTCCTCGCAGATGGGTGCGGTCGACCCAATCTGCCACGCGGGGGTAGTGCGGATCGGGCACCAGTAGCGAAAGGCCAAAGCCACGCAGAAGCCGCTCGGCGGCTCCTTCCCACTCGCGCTCGTCCTCGCGTACCCTGATCAGCTCGCCAGCGAAGGGCAGTACGTTGTCATCCAACTCTAACGCTGCGCACAGGGCGCGGCGCAGCGCGATCTGTTCGGACGGCAGGTTGGAACGACGCGCTTTTAAGCTTTCGATCTCCGTGCTGAGCTTGGCATGAACTTGGCGCCCATCGCGCAGCTCCACCGTCAGTTCGGTGCGGTCGTTGTCGAGCTCCGCTTCCCGGTTGCGGGCCGTCTCGACCCAGCCGCTCAACTGCTGGCGCTGGGCTTGGAATGTGCCGGCATCGGCGGCCGGGGGCTGGTCAATCTCATGCAACAGACCCGCGTACTGGTCCGCACGCTGCCGGCGTCGCTGGAGTTCCTCGTCGGCACGCCGCATCTGTGCGTCCAAGCGCTCAAGCCGATCGCCACCGTTGCCGCTAATCGCCTGCCGCAGCTCGACCTCGTCGGTGCGACGCAGGGCCAGCCCCTCATCCAGCTGTCGCAACTGGGCGGTGTGCCGGGCATGGTCTTGCGCCAGCAGTATCAGGCGACGTTCGAGCAACTCGTGCTTGAGCCCGGCAAAGTACGTATGCAGCGCTTCGCGGTTGGCGCGCAGGTCTTCGCTCTCGGCCACCAAGCTAGCATGACGCTCGCCATCGGCGACCAGAGGCGTCAACAACTCCACTTGGCGTTTGGCCTTGAGTACAGCCTCATGCGCCCGGTTAAGGTCGTCGAAATGTCCGATCAGCGCCTCGATGCGCTGGCCAACATCAGAGGGCTCGAGCATATGCCCTCGCACGAAATCAGTCAGGTTGCCGACCGACTTCATCGAGACGGTCTGATGGAACAACTCCATTGCCTGATCGTTGCCGATGCCAAAGCGGCGCTTGAACCACGCGCCGTACGGCGGAAAGCTGTCCTCGACCTCGGCGCCAACGCCGCGCAACTTCTTTCGCAGCTTCGACAACTCGCTGCCGAAGCCGGAAAAATCGCGCACGATCGACAGGTCGCGCTCGGCGCCGACGAAGAACCGGGCCGGCTGTCCCATGCCGTCCTTCATCCAGAACACCTGCACCAAGGTCACAGTCTCGTCGTAACCGGCATTGTGGAACACGCCCAGAATCACCGAATAGCTGTTGTGATCGCGCAGCGGCACAGGCTTGGCGGTTCCCGTGACGTCGCTACGCTCGGACTTGTAGTACCCCAATACGTAGGAGCGCAGCGAACGCTCGTTGCTGTCAGCACCCGCCGCCTTGTTGTAGGCGATCCGCTGCGCCGGCACCAACAGCGTGGTCACCGCGTCGACAAGGGTGGACTTGCCGGATCCGATGTCGCCGGTCAGCAGGGTATTCCGGCCATCGAGTGCCAGCGTCCAAACCCGCTGGTCGAAGGTGCCCCAGTTGAACACTTCCAGCCGTTGCAAACGGAAGCCGGCCAAGGTCTGCTCCGGCTGCCCACCACCGTCTGGCTCACCCTGCGGTGCCGTGTCGAGCACCAGCTGTTCAACCTCGTTCATCGCCCCCTCCGACGAGTTGCATCTGATACGCAGCCAGTCGCGTATCGAAATCCGCCAGCCATTGCGCATCCACGAACGCCTTGAGGATACGACGCACCTCGTAAAGCGCAGGCTGGCCACCCGTCTGCCCGGCGGCCGGCTTCAGGCGCCGCAAGAACCCCAGTTCCACGATCTTCGCCAGATGCTGTTCGATCTGATCGATCAGTCGGGCCTCGTTGCTCGAATCGGGCAGGAACACCCGCACCGTCTCTACGATTTCCTCGCGCGTGAGCACGAGGCGCGTGTCGCCGCCACCAGCGTCGAACTCCGCCAACTTGCGGCGCAGCAACGCCAGCAACAAGCTGACCGGGAACGACAGCGGGCGCCGGGCCACCAGTCGCGGGATCGCATCGACGACGCCATCGTCCGCCTCCGGTGCTGGACGTGAGCGCAGGAAGGCATAGCCCTCTGCCTCATCCAGCACGAGCTCCAATCCCAAGACCGAAACGTAGTCGCGCACATTGGCCTGCGATCCGAGCAGCCGGCCCCAGAGCTGAGGATCGGCTTCCTGGTAGATCACGCCCTTGAGCAGTTTCACTACCAAAGCGGGCAGCCCATCGCCGGCAGCGGCCGTCGTGGTCTGGCTATCCATCCTGCGCCCCCAGAAAAATTACGCGCGGCAATCGCGCCCGTCGATGCAACACGCCGCCCGCGGCATCGGCGCCCTCCCAGTCCACCTGATCGGTGACCTGTTCATCGATCGTCGCCTGGAAGGCATCATCAGCCAGTTGCAGGTACACCACCAACTCCGCCAACCCGTGTTGGATTGGTCGCAGCTGGGTCAGTTCGGCAAGCGTGATCTGGCTGCGCCCCTGCAGCGCATGACGAATGTGCCGGGCCAGCCCGGCCTTGTCCACAACAACCTGCGCGTACAGCGCGGCATAGTCCACCTCGGCACCGTCTGCTTTCAACACGACGTCCACGATCTTCGGCCGCAGCGTAGCGGCATGCAGCGGCCGCTCCATCGGTAGCTCCACCGTGGCCGCAGTATCGTCGACGTGCATCACCGTGTCGGTAGGCTGCATATCGCGCAGCGCCAGAGCACGCGCCTCGATCGAATGCAGGATGTCCATGATGCGCCGGTTCTCCAGCCAAGCCTGGTCGTCGAGGAAACGGCGCAGCTGGCGACTGAGCTCGGCCACGGTGCGCTGCGTGTGCTCCCCGGCTTCCAACCAGTCGTAGTGGACGCGGCGCAGCCGCAGATCCGGCTGCTGCTCGCCTACTGCCGGCAGGGCGAGCACCCGCTCCAGCAGGTCGGACAGCTCCTCCTGGCGGCGGCTGGACATCAAGAAATCCCAGAATGCGCGGAAGCTGCGCCCTTGGTCAGAGTCGGCGATGGCGTCGCGCTCGCCCATCACCTCTTCCAGTAGCGCCCCCTTGCCGCCTTCCCACAGCGCAATGCGCTCGCGCACCCGCCGGTCGAGCTGGCGGAAGTTGTACTCCACCTCGCGGAAGTCGCCCAACAACTCACGTGCCAGCTGCAGGAACTGCTGGAAGCGATCGCGCACAGCGGTGTTGTCCAACAGCGGTGGCGATCCGCTCAGCACTTGTTCGATCTCCGCTTCGATCTCCGCGCGGCGACGCTGCAGCTCGGCCACGCGCGCCACCGGGTCCGTCTCAGTGCCCTCGCTGATCTGGCGCAGCAGCTCGAACAAAGTCAGCAGGCGCGACTCGGTGCCAACGAAACCGCGTTCGGCCAAGGTCCCCAGCCACAGGATCGCCTTCTCTGCCGCGGGCGTCAGGTCGAACTGGGGCTCGTCCGAATCGGCCCGATAGAACTTGCGCAGCCAGCCCTTATCGGCCGCGGCCCAGTCGTCCAGATACTGCAGAGCTGTCTTAGGAAAAGCGGCATCGCCCAGCCGTTCGCGCAAACCGAACAGTTCGTCCTCCAGCGCCTCGGCCAAGTCGGCCTGCGGCATGGTGCGCACATTCGGCGCCACGAAGACCCGGTGCAGGAAACTGACCAATAGCACCGCGTGATCGGCGCGCAATAGACGCCACGCCGGGTGTTGCTGGCGCAGCATGTCCAAGGTGGCGTAATCAAAACGCATGGACCGGATCGTAACCAGTTCGGGCGCACCGGATGAGAATGCGCCCCCCACTTGTCCGGATGCTACCAGCCTGGGCAACCGCGGCGCTCACCGGCGTTTCACCCACTATTGGGGGAAGGTCACCGCGAACGTGACAAGCTTTTGTTCGGGGACAACGAAGATTGACACCTGCAACTGCACCCGCTCATGCGGGCGGAGCTTTCTTGTGCGCCGAAAGATCACCCGCCGCGCGTCCGAGATGTGATAGGATTCAATCCTACTTGAATGAGATGCGTGGCATGCGCTCCACCCAGCAGTTCAGCATCACCCTCCCGAATGAGATGGCAGATGCCGTGAAGGCGAAGGTCGCCTGTGGCGAATACGCGACAGAGAGCGAGGTGATCCGCGAGGGCCTCCGCGCTCTGCTTGCGCGCGACAAAGCCATCGAGCAATGGCTGCAGACGGAAGTGACGAGCGCCTATGACAAGCTCAAGGCAGATCCTTCGCAGGCGTTAACCCCGAAGCAGGTACGCGATTCGCTTGCCAAGGCACGCGCCAAGCGTGACGCGCGCAGGTGAGTTAAGGGCCTTGCCGCACACGAAACCGATATCGAGCTCATTCACATGCGCGTCTACGACATGCTCGTCCGCAACTACATGATTCCGAGCAACGATTTCCAACCATCGTGAAACGCCGCGGTCATCATGCCGCAAGCCGGTGTTCGTAATACGGCCGGTCCCGGTCATCCAGGATCGCCTGCAGTGTGACCAGATTCGCAGGATCAGGATCCAGCCACGCGTCCAGGTGTTCCCGCTTGATGGGGATGATGCAGCGATCGTGACCGGCCGCCGCGATCTCCGGCGGCGGGTCATCGGTGATCGCGGCAAACGAGTACAGCCCATCGCGCTCATCGAACGACCACAGGCATGCGACCAGCATGTCGTGCGGCGGATTGGGCTGGAATTCCAGCACCACGTTTTCTTCTTTCTCACCCGGTGCGAGTTCCCGGTGCTCCACCTTGTGCCGCGGCACGTTCTCATAGAAGGCGTTGACCACCATGACGCCGTGGCGGTAGCCAAACAATTTGCCCCACGTCTTCTCGAGGTTGTCGCGACGCGCGTTGTAAGTCCCGGGGTACTTGCGCTCCATCGCCTCATTCCAGCCCGGTAGCCGGCATTGGTAGCGCATCGGGATCAGCGTGCGCTTGCCATGCTCGAGAATCATCACCGGCACGTATTGGCCGGGGAAGATGCGCGCATCGCGCGGCAACCGTTCGGTACGGCGCAGGTCGGCCAAGGTCCGCTGCGCGGCTTCCATCTTGTTGCGCGCGATGCGCTGTTCGTTCTGCGCCTTCTTGGTGACCTTGGCCTGCAAGGCGCGCTCGGCGTCGGCGAGCCGCTTCTTCTGTGCAAACAATTCCGCCTCAAGTGAACGGGCCAGCTCCGCGTCACCTTCCACGATCAGGTCGTGGATCTTCCGTTCGTCTTCAGTGCGTGGGTCCGCGAATGCATCCTTCATGGCCTTGGCGAGCTTTCGCCAGGTGCCGCCCTTCTTCTGCTCCCAGAACAGGCGGACGTACTGATTGACGTTCATGACCGCGCCGAACTCCCGCTCGAACTTGCGGAACTCGGCCCAGATTTGCGCGGAATAACACATGGCAGTCCTCCTTGGAGCCTGCTCGCCGGCGCGTTGCCTCAGCGTCCGGGCGGCAACGCCTTGCGGTTCGCTTCCAGGATCGGCAGGTTCGCCTCGGTGGGCACGTAGATGATCTGGTCCTTGGTGTCGGCGAGATTGTTCACGAAGAGATAGCGAAGGTACGCCTCGTTGTCCTTCAGGCTGTCGCCGATGATCTTGTTGGCCTGCGCAACGCCCTTGGCGCGCTCAACCTCGGCCTGGGCGAGCAGCACGGCGGCATCCTTCTTGGCCTGCGCTTCGCGCACGGCGACCTGCCGGCTGTACTCGGCGTTGGCAAGTTCCGCTTCACCCGCCAAGCCCTGCCGGTATACGCCGTACTTGGGCAGCAGCCACATCGTCAACAGGATTGCGGCGATGATCAGCACGATGATCGCGCCGGTCGCGAAAACCGTCGGGTTGATACCGCCATGTTGTTTGCTCTGCATTGTCATCCCCCCTGTGTTGGACGGCGCTCGCAGTGGCCGCGGACTGGTGTTGAATGCCGTGTTGCTGCGCTTGCGTCGGAGCCGGCCCCGGTCGGTGCACGACAAGGCGCGGTCGTGGCGCCATTGTCGGCCGAATCGAAGTGCAGCAGCAATCGCGCGAGCGCGGCCACAGCGCCGATGCGGGCCAATGACCGAAGTGGGTTGATTTTTGTCAGCGGGCCTATGGCATCTTCAGCCCGGAGTACTTGGAATTACCGAGGTCGACCGCGCCGACGTGACGGGACACTGGCATCAGGGTCACTGCCTCCAAGCTCTTCCAGACGACGCGCGGCCTCGCTCCGTTTGGCACGATCCGCACGCGATCGAATGTCCTGCGCCGTGGCCCTCGGCAGCGCAATGAAATCCCCCTCTGCCATGGCGACATAGGTTTCGAGGAATGGCAGGTACAAGTCGACCCTCCATGTACCTCGCTGCTTATGACCTGCGTAGGGATGGAGAATCTCTCCGTCGTCGCGACACCGATCGAATCGCAGCACGCCCTCGTGTGGATAGCGATGCCCGAGTCGCGCTTTCATCATCCGCCGGACGACTTCTGCCGGATAGCCGGGGTGACCGCTCGTTTGGTGATTGAGCACGGCCACAGAGATCGCATCTTCGATCGTCAAATGGCAGCGACCAATCTCCATCTCATCGAATACTATTTCCTCGGTGATGTACGGAGGCCCTTGGTACCACTCCGGGTTCCTGTGGTTGAGCTGGATGGCCAGGATGGTTCGCGTGCCCACATCGGTACAACGGTATCGAATACCTCCAGCACCCACGAATTCCAAGCCTATATAGAAATCCGAGTGGTTCATAAGGCACCTATCACGCTGGGGTCAAAGCTGCGGCTGAGTAACCTTGGAGTTTCACACTTTTGGGCCGAGCGGAAAGCCCCCGGCCCCGGTTGTCATTGCGTACCTCGGCCCTTTGCGCAATTGATCCGCAACGCCCGACTGGCCTGAGCGCCGGTGGCGCACCACTGTGCTCGGCTCGTTCAACATAGTAGTCACGACGCTCCCGGATCCTTGGCATGAAGTCTCGGCCTCGGCCATCTCACGGATTGCGAACTGGACGGCGGCGGAAAGCCAGGTCGGTACACCAGTTACCGGCGAAGGGACCTGGCCCTCAGTGTCGCCTCAGCAACCTATGCGCTTGCGGTGCCCCCCCCCCCGCGGGCCTACGCTCTCGATGCATCCTGCATCCTCACAAGAAACCGCGGTTTATCCGACGAGACGACCGGGTGGACAAGGACGTCGTGCTTTTGCCCGGGCGCCGTGACCACGGAGTAGGATGGAATGAAAGGAAGCGCGAGAAAGCATGCATGAATGGGCATTCCCGCCGGGTCCTAACTTCGGCGCAGGTCGCGTCCGCCTGCGAGCTGATCGATCGCGGCGGATACACCGTGAAGGCAATGGCCGCAAGGTTGGGCGTGCACCGCTCCACCTTGTATCGAGCGATCAGGCAGGATGTAGTCGACCGCATCTTGCACATCGGGCGGTACAGCGTCGGCGTCCCCGTGTCGCCGGGCCGTCGGAGGGCCATGGTTCGCGAGGCTGCACGCGAATCACGCCTTGCAAATCGTGCGGATACTGAAGATGCCGAGCTGGAAAGATTCTTGGATGACGCTTTGGACGACATCACCGACCTTGAATAAGCGGCTGCCCACTTCGTAATCCCGTGTAGGGCTTCTCCTACACTTCCACCTGGCCGGCCCCTACACGCCATCGCGACGTCACCTGATGTGCAGTGCGCCCCGCGTCAACAACACTGTGCTGGCGCCGGGGAAGTCAGGGACGCTACGGAGAGCGATGTACCGATGCACCCGGCGCGTCTCAATGCGTGAGCCGGAAAACTCCCAAAATGGACCTATGCCCCATCGCCGCCCCACCAAAGCCGAGCGCGAACGCGTCATTGCCGTGGACCTGCTCGCAGATTGGCATCCCTACGCGACGCCTTGCCAGAACCCTCAATATGACTGGCGGTACTTCGGGACCATCACCATGGAGGGTGAGACGGGCGCCTTGGCATGGCGAGCGGGGAGCTACGGGTTTGGCGTCGGTGCACTCGTGCGTGAACTTGGCCAGTGGGACCGGATCAAGGTCAATTCGATCCTGCTTGCCGCGCCGCCTGGCTATGCCGGAAGACCGCGCTTTCCGCCCGCCCAGATGTTCGTAATGAGTCAATGGCGGTGAACAACGAGGGTGCGGCGACCTCGATTGCATGACCTGCCAAACTTCCGCCTGCGGCCAACTTCGGACTTTCGCGCGCGCGCAGTCGAATTGTCCGATAGCAGCCGTTCGAGTGCTGGCATGACCCATCGCAATTCGGCCCTCGCTCGAAATGGAGAGAAAGGCGTCAGGGCGAGGATGGCGACGATGCCGAAGCGGGCGTTTGCGAAGCGGTGTCGTACTTTTTCACCAGCGCCTGGAACGCGGGCTGGCCGCGCAGCGGCAGCCACCCCGCATTGACGCTGAGGTCGGTGCAGCCGACCGGGGCCGCTGCGCAGAGCTTCGGCAGCAGGTCCAGCGCAGTGTCGTTCTGGCCAAGTGCGACATAGAGCTGGAGCACGTCGCCCATGGAATCCGGATCGAGGTCGGAGCGCTTGCGCAGCGCATCCACCGCGGCCAGTGCCTGCGCGTGCAGTTTCGGGTCCAGCACGGATTGATAGGTCAGCCGGCCCGCCGCGACCAGCTTCTTGGCCAGCGGCGTGCCGGGTTGGACCAAGACGAAAGCC
>Ga0207660_10001570_pt1 | contig 15315 bp, 10 predicted proteins | sample KBSC73BmetaG_FD_184335 | JGI IMG/M metagenome (GOLD analysis project Ga0207660, IMG submission 184335) | Corn rhizosphere microbial communities from Kellogg Biological Station, Michigan, USA - KBS C7-3B metaG (SPAdes) (version 2) | ecosystem: Host-associated > Plants > Roots > Rhizosphere ... | reverse complement strand
GCTCGTGCCTTCGATGTAATAGCGCCCGCCCGTGGTGATCGGGAATCCGGTGATGCAAGCGGTTCCCGACTCGCCCGGACACTCATCGTTCTGCGCGAGCACCAGCCCGGCGCCGTCGGTGAGAATTAGGTACGCGTCGAACTGCGCCGTGAACCGGATAGAGATGGTGTCCCCGGCGTTGGCGGTGAAGGTGTAGAGGTTCGCGAAGCTCCCAGGGCGGTGCGGCGCTTCACAATCGTTGCGGTCGAGCGGGCTCGTCCTGTCATTGGGCGGATCGATCGGGATCTCGCCGCAGGGCGGCGTGGTGATCGTCAGCTGCACGGGCACGAGCATCGGGCTGTTCGCCGCTCCGGGAGCCGTGATGGTCACGGTGCCGGTGTGCGCCCCGGGACTCAGGTCGCGAGGATCGAGCGTCACGGTCAGCCTCGACGGGGCGAATCCCGCCGGCTCCACGGCGATCCACGGCGCGTCCGCGCTGGCGAACCAGGCGAGCGGGCCGCCGGCGGAGTTCGACACGTCCAGGTCGAACTGCTGCTTCTTGTTCTCGGTCGCCTCCGACGTTGCGCTGATGGACGGCGGTGTGACCACGAGCCCGGGCACGGTGATGTCGAATTCCACCGACACTTTCACGGGCCCGTTGAGGGCTTCGGGCGACGTAAAGATGATCGTGTCCTGCTGAACGCCGGGCGGCACGCCGGTCGGATCGAGCGTGACCGTGATGTCTTCCGGCGCCCCACCGGCGGCTTTCGAGAGCGTCAGCCACGGTTGCGTCTTGGTCGCCGTCCAGGTGATCGAGCCGTTTCCGGAATTGGTCACGCGCAGCGTCGTCGTCTTGGGCGGGCTGGAGCCGGCGCTCGCGGATTCCCTGATCGCGCCCGGCGTGACGGCGAGGCCAGGAGCAAGGACGGTCAGTACCACACTCACACGCTGGGGGCTTCCGGTCGCACCGGGTGCCGTGACGACGATCTCTCCCGTGTAGGTGCCTCCGGCGAGGCCGCTGCTGTTGATCGTCACGGGAAGCGACGCGTCGCCGGTGCCGGATGAGGCCCCGAGGGTGATCCAGGGCTTGTCCTTGCTGGCGGTCCAGTTGAGCTGCCCCGTGCCGTTGTTGCTGACCTGAATCGTTTCGTTGAACGTCTGGTTACTGCCCAGGTTGGTGGAACGGTCGATCAACGTCGGCGTGACGTTGAGCCCGGGCCGCTCCACCACGAACGTCACCGCGATCGTCGCAGTCTGGCTATCGCTTGCGCTCTTCGCGACGACGGTGACTTCTCCCTGATAGATGCCCGGTCCCAGGTGTTCGGGGTCGAGGGTCAACGTGAGCGTTCCCGGCACGTCGCCCTCACGCGGATTCATCCGGATCCACTCCGAACGGTCGGACGCGGACCACGTGAACGAGCCGCCGCCGCCGTTCGTGATGGCGACCTCGACGGTCTTCTCGTCGCCGGAGTTGGCGCGCGCGGTGTCCTGGATCTCGGACGGCGTCAGCGTCAACGCGGGTCTGGGCACGTTGGTCGGCTTGAGCAACATGTCCAACCGGCACGCGACCGACAGCGCGAGCAACGCGACGGCGCCAAGCAAATAGGGACGCTTCACGGTATCTCGGTGTCTCCGTGCCTGCGGCGCATCGTCACTTCGATCCGCCTGGGACTGTTTTTCGCCCCGGGCGACGACACGATGATGGTTTCGTGGTAGGTGCCGAAGTACGAGAGTCCTTCGTTACTCGCCTTGATCGCGATCACGCTCGGGGCGGTCCCGCTGGTGTCGCTCTCGAACGTCAACCAGCCGGCGTGATGCTCGGTGGTGACGCTCCAGACCAGCGGACCATCGCCGTCATTCGTCACGGCGATCGTGTCGCGGAATACGGTGTTGCTGTTGCGCGGTCGGAATTCGAACTTGTCGGGCGTGACTTTGAGAATCGGCTGCTGAATCCGGAACAGCACCGCGACGGTCGCGCGCGCGTCAGGGTTGTCCTGCTCCTGCAGCGTGACGGCGCCCTCGTGCAGGCCGGGCTCGAGATCCTTGGGGTCGAGCGTCAGCTTGAGCGTGGCGCGGGATCCGCCGCTCGCGGGGGAGACGCGAATCCACGGATCGTCCGTCGCCGCCCCCCAACGCCCGCCGTTGCTCACGTCCACGTTGTTCACCCGCTCCGTATTCGCGCCCGCAATCGCCGAGTCGCGGACCAGCGAGGGAACGACGATGATCACGCCGTCGCCGCCGGGAGGTCCCGCCTCGGTGTTGCCGCTGCTCAATAACTTGCTGATTTGACAAGCATTTACGGCCACACCCGTCACCAGCACGACTACGGCCGCCGCCAATGAGATGGCGTCGGGCCCAAACCAGCGCTGGGTCCTGCGTGGGGTGGCTCTCATCCGTTTGTCCGGGGGGGAGGAGGAGCAATAAGCGGGCCAAGTACCGGAAGGCTTGCGTGCTGGCGGACGCCTCGAATTTGGGCTTCCTCCCGGGGCCCTGTTAAGTTTCCCGGCACAACAGTCGGTAGTCCGTGGCGAGTTGCGGCCTATTGCAGCCACGTTAAACAAGTCGCTAAAAAGCCGGGGGGTCCCCCCTCGTCCATATTGGCGACGGGGGCCTTTTTCTTAGGATGACGGACCGAACCCAACGTCTCACCGCCCTTCGCGCGGCGCTCGCGCAGCGCATCCTCGTCCTCGACGGTGCCATGGGGACGATGATCCAGTCGTACGCGCTGGAGGAGAAGGATTTCCGCGGGGAGCGGTTCCGCGCGCATCCCAAGGATCTGCGCGGCAACAACGATCTCCTGTCCATCACGCGGCCCGACGTCATCGCCGAGATCCACCGCGGCTACCTCGAGGCCGGCGCCGACCTGCTCGAGACCAACACGTTCAACGCCCAGGTGATCTCGCAGAGCGACTACGGGATGGAAGACGTGGTGTACGAGCTCAACGTGGCCGCGGCGCAGCTCGCGCGCCGCGAAGCCGACGCGATGACCGTGCGTACGCCCGAGCGGCCACGCTTCGTGATCGGCGTCCTCGGGCCGACGAACCGCACGGCATCGCTTTCGCCCGACGTCAACGATCCGGGTTTCCGCAACGTCACGTTCGCGCAGCTCGCCGCCGCCTATCGCACGCAGGCCGAAGCGCTGCTCGAGGGCGGGGTCGACCTGCTCATGGTCGAGACGATCTTCGATACGCTCAACTGCAAGGCCGCGCTGTTCGCGGTGCGGAGCTTGTTGGATGAGCGCGGGCTCGACGTCCCACTGATGGTGTCGGGGACGATCACGGACGCGAGCGGGCGGACGCTGTCGGGACAGACGGTCGAGGCGTTCTGGAACTCCGTGCGTCACGCGAATCTCTTCACGATCGGGCTGAACTGCGCGCTGGGTGCGGCGCAGCTGCGACCCTACATCGAAGAGCTGTCGCGTTTGGCGAATCTCCCCGTCAGCTGCCATCCCAACGCCGGGTTACCGAACGCGTTCGGCGGCTACGACCAAACCGCCGCCGAAATGACGGCACTGATGAGCGAGTTCGCCCGCTCGGGGTTCGTGAACGTCGTCGGCGGCTGCTGTGGCACCACGCCGGCCCACATTCGCGCGCTCGCCGAGGCGGTGGCGGGCTTGCCGCCGCGGGTCCCACCCGAGGCGGCGCCGATCTGCCGGCTCTCGGGGCTCGAACCCCTCAACATCCGGCCCGACACGCTGTTCGTGAACATCGGCGAGCGCACCAACGTGACCGGGTCGTCGCGGTTCGCGGGTCTGATCAAAGCGGGGAACTACGAGGCCGGGCTCGAGGTCGCGCGTCACCAGGTCGAGAACGGCGCTCAGATCATCGACGTCAATATGGACGAAGGGATGCTCGACGCGTCGGCGGCGATGGAGCGGTTCCTGCGGCTCGTTGCCGCGGAGCCGGACATCGCCAAGGTACCGGTGATGGTGGATTCCTCGCGCTGGGACGCGCTCGAGGTCGGGCTCCAGAACCTCCAGGGGAAGGGGATCGTCAACTCCATCAGCTTGAAGGAGGGCGAGGAGGAATTCCTCGCCAAGGCGCGGCTCGTCCGCCGCTACGGTGCGGCGGTCGTGGTGATGGCGTTCGACGAAGCGGGCCAGGCCGATTCGGCCGATCGCAAAGTGGCGATCTGCGCGCGCGCCTACAAACTGCTGACCGAGCAGGCCGGCTTCCCGCCCGAGGACATCATCTTCGACCCCAACATCTTCGCCGTGGCGACGGGGATCGAGGAACACAACACGTATGCGATCGCCTACCTCGACGCCGTGCGGCGCATCAAGGAGTCCCTGCCGCGCGCGCTCGTGAGCGGCGGCGTGAGCAATCTGTCATTCGCGTTCCGCGGCAGCGCGCACGTCCGAGAGGCGATGCACTCGGCGTTTCTGTACCACGCGATCAAGGCGGGGATGGACATGGGCATCGTCAACGCCGCCCAGCTCGCCGTCTATGAAGACATCCCGCCCGACGTGCTCGTGCTGGTCGAGGATGTCCTGTTCAACCGCCGGCCCGACGCCACCGAGCGCCTGACCGCGCTTGCCGAGCAGCACCGCGAGAGCACGGTCGTCACCCGCGCCGATGCCGCGTGGCGTTCGCTGCCGGTGATCGAGCGGCTGCGCCACGCGTTGGTCGAGGGCATCATGGACCACGTCGAGGCCGACGTCGAAGAGGCACGGCGCAAAGCCGCTCAGCCGATCGACGTCATCGAAGGTCCGCTGATGGACGGCATGAACGTCGTCGGCGATCTGTTCGGGGCGGGAAAGATGTTCCTGCCGCAGGTGGTGAAGAGCGCCCGCGTCATGAAGAAAGCCGTCGCCTACCTGGTGCCGTTCCTCGAGGCCGAGCAGCGCGCAGCGGGAGGCGTGCGGCGAGCGGGCAAAGTCGTGCTCGCGACCGTAAAGGGCGACGTGCATGACATCGGCAAGAACATCGTGGGCGTGGTGCTGCGCTGTAACAACTACGACGTGATCGACCTCGGCGTGATGGTGCCGGCGCAGACGATTCTCGACACGGCGCGCAAGGAAGGCGCCGATGTGATCGGCCTGTCGGGTCTCATTACGCCGTCGCTGGACGAGATGGTGCGCGTGGGGAAAGAAATGACCCGCCAGGGTTTCACGCTGCCGCTCCTCATCGGCGGCGCGACGACTTCGCGGGCGCACACGGCGGTCAAGATCGCGCCGGGCTACACCGGCCCGACAATTCACGTGCTCGATGCATCGCGCGGCGTCGGCGTCGTCAGCCAGCTCTTGTCCACGGAGCGCCGGGGCGCCTACCTCGACGCGGTCGGCGCGGAGTACCAACGTCTGCGCGCCGAATACGGGTCGCGGGATGCGGAGCGCGTCATCCTCACGCTCGACGAAGCGCGGCGGCGGCGCCTGCAGCTCGATTGGACCGCATACGAGCCGGTCCGTCCCTGCCGCCCGGGGATCACCACGTTCGATGACTATCCGCTCGGCGAGCTCGTCCCGTACATCGACTGGACGCCATTCTTCCAGGCGTGGGAGCTGAAGGGGAGCTATCCGGAGATTTTCGAGGATTCGAAGGTCGGCGACGCCGCGAAGAAGCTGTTCGCCGACGCGCAGGCGCTCCTGAAACGTTTCGTGGCCGAGCGGCTCGTGCGGGCGCGAGCGGTGTTGGGCCTCTTCCCCGCGAACACGGTCGGGAACGACGACATCGAGGTCTATGCCGGCGAGGATCGCTCGCAGGTGCGTGCGGTGTTGCGCGGCTTGCGCCAGCAGATGGAGAAGGGCCCCGGTCGCCCCAATCTCTGCCTCGCCGACTACATCGCCCCCAAGGACAGCACGCGCGACTGGGTGGGTGCGTTCGCCGTCACGGCGGGGATCGGCCTCGACGCGGTGTGCGCGGCGTTCGAGAAAGACAACGACGACTACTCGAGCATCCTGGCGAAAGCGTTGGCCGACCGCCTGACCGAAGCGCTCGCCGAGCGGCTGCACGAGCGCGTGCGGACGGAGCTGTGGGGCTACGCACCCGATGAGCGGAACGACGTCGCGACGCTCGTGGCGGAGCGGTACCGCGGGATTCGGCCGGCACCTGGGTACCCCGCGTGCCCAGACCACACCGAGAAGCGGACGCTGTTCGATCTGCTCGACGTGCCGAAGTCCGCCGGTATCACGTTGACGGAATCGTGCGCGATGTTGCCTGCGGCGTCGGTGAGCGGATGGTACTTCGCGCATCCGGAAGCCAAGTACTTCGGCCTGGGGCGCATCGGGCGGGATCAGGTGACGGACTACGCCGCTCGCAAAGGCATGACGACGGAGGAAGTGGAGCGCTGGCTGGCCGCGAACTTGGCGTACACGCCATGAGGGCTTAGGTTGGGCACATGAGTCAGGTTGAGATACGCATCACCGCAGAGCCGGTGGACAATCACCGCTGCAAGTTCGTCGTGAGCCAGCCGCTGCACGCGGCGGGCGTACGGCGCTTCGCGTCCGCCGACGAGGCGAAGGGATCGCCGCTGGCGGAAGCGATCTTCGCGATCCCCGCAGGCGGCGTCACCGAGGTGATCGTTTCGGGCAACATCGTCACGGTCGTCAAGGACAATCCCGCGCCGTGGCAGGCGGTGGGAAAGGCGGTGGGCGCGGCGATTCGCGCGGCGGCCGCGTCGGGCGCTCCTGCGGTGGCCGCGAAGGCAGCCCCTCCCCCCGGGGCCGGCGCCGTCGACGACGACGCGCTGTACGAGCAGGTCGCGAAAGTGTTCGAGGACCAGGTGAATCCGATGGTGGCGCGCCACGGCGGCCGCGTCGAGCTCATCGACGTGCAGGATGCCGTCGTGATGCTGCGCATGGGCGGCGGGTGCCAGGGGTGCGGCATGGCGGACGTCACGCTGCGCCAGGGAATCGAAGGGATGCTCGCGCAGCTCGTACCGGATGTGCGCGGCATCGTCGATATCACCGATCACACGTCGGGCTCGAACCCCTACTTCCAGGCCTCCAAGAAATAGCCCCACGCCTGCTGCTGCTGCTGCCCACCACGACCTACCGAGCCGCGGCGTTCGTGGAGGCTGCGCGGCGGATCGGCGTCGATCTGACCGTCGCCTCTGAACAACCCAGCACGTTCGATCAGGCGAACCCCGCCGGCCTGATCACACTCGACTTAAAAAATCCTCAGCACGCGGCCGCTGAAGGCTACGCGTTCGCGCTCAAGCACCCCATTGCCGCCGTGGTTGGCGTCGACGACGACACGGCGATTGTCGCTGCTACGATTGCTCAACGGTTGAAGCTCAAGGCGAATCCCGTGCACGCCGTCGAAGCCGCGCGCGACAAGCACGCGCAGCGCCAACGCCTGCGCGATGCCGGCGTTCCCATACCGCGATTCGTCCACGCCCCACTGACGGCGGACCCGGCTGCGCTCTCGAAAGCGATCGAGTATCCGTGCGTGTTGAAGCCGCTCCGGCTCTCGGCCTCGAAGGGGGTTATTCGCGCCAACAATCCCCGGGAATTCCTCGCGGCACACGCGCGGCTCAAGGCGATCGTGTGCGATCCCGCAGAGACCTTCCTGATCGAGGAGTTCATTCCCGGATACGAAGTGGCGCTCGAAGGATTGGTGGTAAATCGACGACTGCACGTGTTGGCCCTCTTTGACAAGCCCGACCCGCTCGATGGGCCATTCTTCGAAGAGACGATCTACGTGACTCCGTCGAGCGTGCCGGCAGGTTTGCAAGCGGCGATCGCGGATTGCGCTGATCGGGCGGTGCGCGCGCTCGGCATAGTCGAGGGCCCGATTCACGCCGAATTGCGCTACAACGAGCGGGGTCCCTGGCTCATCGAGCTGGCCGCGCGACCGATCGGAGGCCGCTGCTCGGCGGTGCTCCGATTCGGGACGGGTACTTCGCTCGAGGAGGTCATTCTCCGCCATGCCCTCGACCTGCCGATTCCGTCGCTCGAGCGCGAGCGTCAGGCGGCGGGCGTCATGATGATTCCAATTCCAGGTGCGGGTAGGCTCGAGGAAGTGCGGGGCATCGCCGAAGCCAAGGCCGTGCCGTTGATCGAGGACGTACAGATCACCGCGCACCTCGGGGAACGGCTCGTGCCGTTTCCGGAAGGCTCGCGCTACCCGGGATTCATTTTTGCGAGAGGAGAGACACCGGCCGACGTGGAAACGGCGCTGCGCACCGCGCAGCGCCGCCTCGAATTCATTCTAGCCTAGACCGCTTCGGCGACGACCTCGAGCCAATGCCGCGGCACGCGATCGACTTTGAGCTCTTCCATCGTGCGCTTGAGCCCGATCTGCAGCGCTTCCGACCCTTCCTCGAGCGACACCCCTGGGAGCGCGCCCTCGATGAAGAGTGAGAACCGCCCGATGTCGGCGAGGCTTTCGGCCGTCATTTCGATCGTGAGCAGCTCGATCGTGACGGCACGGAAGCCGGCTTCCTCCAGCGCGGCCTTGTACTGATCTGCCGAGAGCCACTCCATCGCGGCGGCGTGCCCCTCGTGCTTGACGTCGAGGCCTTTTTCCCGCAGGGCCTGCACCGAGCGCACGATCCAGCGGCGCCAGAAGCCGCTCGTGCCCTCGACGTAGGCGCCGTTAAAGAAGGTACTGTTGAACGCGAGCTGACCGCCCGGCTTCAACACGCGCCGGATTTCCTTGAGCACCTGCAGCTTGTCCGGCATCAAGTGAATGGCGTTGAGGAAGACGACGGTGTCGGCCGACTTCACGAGCTTCGAGAGCCACTCGGCACTGCCCTGCTTGAACTCGGCCCACTTCGACGAGATCGCTGCCCGCGCCTTGACGAGCGCGGACGGCGACGGATCGACACCGATGACGCGCGGCGGCGGCTGCTGGTCGCGCACGCGCTCGATGATCAGCTCCGTGACCGCACCCGGGCCGCAGCCGAGGTCGACGATGACCTGGCGGCCGGGTCCGATCACCCGCTCCACGATCCAGCGGTTGACGTGCAAGAAGAACGGGTGCCGCGTGAACGGTGTAAACGAAAACCGATCGTCGTCTGCTGCCGGGGTCACCGCGGTCACAGCTTGTGAATCCCGAGCGTCCCGAGATGGACGTCGAGATTGTGATTGACTCGGTAGCCGACGACGCCATTCAGGTCCGCCGCGTCGCCGCTATAGACTTCCTTGCCGTTCACCATGTATTTCGCCTTGCCGCCGCGGACTTCGACGCTCAGCTCGTTGGTCGCGCGGCCCGCCGTGTCGGACTTCACCACCGCGTCACTCGCGGTCCATTCGACGATCGCCGTGGGGCGCGTCGTGTATCCCGTGCGGCGGCGGATCGAGTACATGCCGTCGACCGGTCGAACGAGCAGGTAGGTGTAGGTCTGATTGGAGTCGGCCAGATTCTTGCCGCCGAGGATGAGACCGAACGCCTCGGGGTGAGCCGGATTCTTGGTCTGCGTCATCTTGGCGACGATGTGATAATTGCCGGACACCGTATCGCGGTCCCGCCAGTAAATCGCCGCCGGTCCGACCGTCGTGTGCAGCCCGTCGCCCATGCTCGCGAACTTCACGTTGGCGAGCGGCGCCGGCTGACCGGTCTGCCGGTTCGGCTCGGTGCGGACATTCCATCCCGCGGGAAAAGTCCCGCCGCCCGCGACGGTATGATCAGGGTCGTTCCCCTGGGCAACGGCGGATCCGGCCGATAGGGCAACGGCCACGGTGACGGCTGAGAACAGACGCATCGATATCATTAATACCCCCCAAAGTTTCAAATTGCGGCCCTAATACACCTTGCGGGCCATAGCCCGTCAAGTGCGACGTTCGGCCAAGTCGTGGACGGTGTCCAACTCGACGATTTTGAGCTTGCGTTTCCCCATCGGCAGGCTGATGTCCACCTTCTGGCCGACCTTGCCGCCCAGCAGCGCCTTGCCGAGCGGGGAAGCCATGGAGACGGGCATTTCCGCTCCGTCGTCACCGCCTTCGATGAATTCACCGAGCGTCAGCGCGTAGATCTCCTTCTTCTTGGTGTCGAGATCCTCGACGGTCACGCGCGATCCGAACCCGACGCGATCGCGCGGAATGTCCTGCTCGCGCACGTCCGACAGCTTGCCGAGCCGTACCCGCAGGTGATGCACACGGGCCTGGGCGAACTGCTGGCGCTCGAGAGCGGCCTTGTACTCGGAGTTTTCGCGCAGGTCGCCATGGGCCCGCGCCTTCTCGATCTCCTTGGGCAAAACAAACGAGATCTCGTGATTCAGGCGCTCGACTTCGTCCTGCAGCTTCTGCTTGAGTGCTTCAATCATAGGATGGGGAAAGCTACCGCGCCCAGCGGTTATGACGCTACGTGCGCTTGCGGTAGCGGCTGATTGCCGGCGCGCACATCTTCCCCCATGGCTCCGATTCGCACCTACCATCAGCTCACCGACCCCGACCGGTCCGGCCTGGGGGACCAGATCGCCGCCCAGCGCGGCCGCGTAGCCGAGCGCCTGGCCCAGGTGGGGCGGATCGTCGCGGTCATGAGCGGGAAGGGCGGGGTCGGGAAAAGCTATGTGACGGCGCACCTCGCCCGGGCGCTGGCACGAGCCGGTCTCGCGACGGCCGTGCTGGATGCCGACTTGAACGGCCCGACGATACCAGGGTTGCTCGAGGCGACCGACGCACCGCGCGCGACGTCCGATCAGGGCGTCGAGCCGGTCGAAGGCCTCGACGGCGTGCGCTGCATCTCCATGGCGTTGGTGCTGGAGGACGGCGCGCCGCTCGCGTTCCGCGGACCCGTCGCCGAAAGCTTCGTCTGGCGGGGAGCGATGGAAGCCGCGGCACTGCGCGAGTTTCTCGGGGACGTCGCGTGGGGGCGGCTCGACATCCTGCTGATCGATCTCCCGCCGGGTGTGCAGCGCTATGTCGAGCTGTGCGACATCCTCGGCGCGGCCCCGGCGGTGCTGACGGTGACGATTCCGACCGCGGAATCGCGCGATGCGGTTCGGCGCGCGATGCGCGGCGCGGTCGAACGAGGCTCTCCGCTGCTCGGGATCGTCGAGAACATGGTCGGCGGCCAGTTCGAGGGGACCGCGGCTGACGAGCTGGCGGCGGAGTTCGCCACCCGGGTGCTGGCACGAATCCCCTGGCACCCAGCACCAGACACCTGGGCTACGCTCGGAACCCGTCTGTGAAATTCCTTTGCGTCGAATGTGATCAGCAGATGGCCTTCGGAGAGCGGCAGCTTCCGGGCGACGGCACGCTCGCCGCCACGTTCAAGTGTCCCAAGTGCGGGCGCGTGGTCGCGATGCTGACGAACCCGATGGAAACGCAGCTCGTGTCCTCCCTCGGCGTCGAGATCGGCGGGCGCACGGTGCCGGCGGAGCCGTTCGAGATGGTGAATGCGATGGTCGTCGCGGGGAGCGCCGGCAGCCCTGCGTGGTCGAGCGATGCTCAGGAGCGGCTGGCGCGGGTGCCGAGCTTCGTGCGCGGCATGGTCAAGAAGATTTACGCGGATTACGCGAAGGAGCGAGGGATCGCGGAGATCACGCCGGCGGTCATGGACACGGCGCGCTCGGAATTGGGGTTGGAGGGCATGTGAGACCTTTCTTGTTCGGGTGGTTGTTGGTGTTCATCGCAGGTCATCTCGAAGCGCAGAACAAACCGGTTCCGCCACATCGCACAGCGCTGAACCTCTTTGCCTACTCGTCAGCGGTCCTCGGGGCGAATCGCGTCCTATGCGGTGTCGACAACGCAGGCCAGGTGTGCTCTCCAATCGGAGACGGGGCGATCTTCGGCGGTGCCTTCTGGCCCAAGGGCACGTTCGACCAATACATCTTCAACTCGGGGCTTCAGGTCGCTGCCCTAATTCCGGCCGGCGCGGGGTTCGCCTGGGCCGGGGACACGACCGGCGCTTTCTTCTTCGATACGCGGGGTGATCAGACAGCGGGCGCGGCGCGTAGCCCTGTGTTCAACTCGCTCGACACTGCTGATGCGAGCAACTGGCCGTTCGGTGCGGTTATCCGCGATGCGACCACATTCGACGCGAGGCTGCTCGGCAGGATCGCCGCCTCCGAACAGGACCTGTGGACGCGCTATTGGGACGGGTCTCCCTATCCAGTGGGTGGGCGGTCGCATCCCATGGGGTTACTCATCGACCAACGCGCGCTATCCTGGAATTACCCGACGGGTAACCAGGACATCGTGTACTTCGTTTTCACCCTCTACAACGTCACCGCCCGAACGTCCGGTGTGTACTCGAACCCGACAATTCCGCCGGAGCTCCAGCCGGAAATCGCCGCGGTGGGACGGGAGTTTCAGGATAGCGTCGAGCGAGCTCAGGGCGTGGCCATTCCGGACGGCGGGTATGCGTTCGACAGCATGTACGTCCAGCTCGGTATGGATCACGACATTGCGATCTTCAACGACAATTACGCCACCGCGACACTGCCGTTCTGGATGGCGGTCGGCTACAGCGGATCGTTCCTCCCCGAAGTTGGCTGGGTGCTGCCGCCAGACCCGTTCGGCGCTCCGCCATTCGCCGCCGCGCCAGGATTGTTGGGTGCAGCGTTCATGAAGGCACCGGCCCCGTTCGCGATGTTCTCGAACCTCACGGGTAGCGGCCAGTTCCCTAGTCCTGTCGGTGTTTCGTTGTTGTGGCGGAGGGCGTCGGGCAACCTGACTCCAACGGATGCTCCCTGTAATGCGTTCCCCGACCCCGCCGTTGCCCGGGCGCGTCACGTCTGTTTCCTCGGTCAGGTCCAGGACGACAGTCGGTACACCGAGTCGATCGGTCCGTTCCGGCTGGACCCCGGCGAAGCGACGACGATCGTGTTGGCCTACATCTTCGCCGCCCCGCTCGATACCGTGAACGCCTACATCGGGGGCGATCTGAAACCGGCAATCCCATTTACCGGTGACTCCATTGCCGTGGACACAACCAAAATTCGGGCAATCGAACGGGCGGCTGGGTGGCGCACGCAAAGCGACCTGAACGCCAACGGCTACATCGAGGCCAAAGAGGTCGTGACGGCGCGCCGTTCACTGATGCACAAGGCGCAGGTTGCGCAAGCGATTGTTGACGCAAAGTTCCTGCTGCCGCAGCCGCCTGACGCACCGGAGTTCTTCCTCATTCCGGGGGACCATCAGGTCACCGTGGTGTGGCAGCCGAGCGCGACCGAAACAACGGGCGATCCTTATTTCCAATTGGCGGCCGACCGCAGTTCGCCGCTCTACGACCCGAACTACCGGCAGTTCGACGTCGAAGGGTATCGCATCTATCGCGGGACCGACCCGCGCTCACTCACGCTGCTGGCCCAGGTCGACCACGACAACACGTCATTCGTAGACTACCTCGGTGCCCTCGACTACTCGGGGCAGTGCGCTCCGGAGCTTGGCGTCGTGACGGATTGCCCGGCGCCATTTCCACCGACGCCGGACACGACCGCCAGCCTAGTGCTGCGCACGGCCGGCCGCATCATTCAGGTCCCGGAGGGTGGGCGCATCATTGCTTCGAACGGGCTGGTGACGAGGATCGCGGCCGACACATTCCCACGCCCGGGAAACGACTTCTCGTCTCTCAACGAAACTGGCGTGACCTTCGCCTTCACCGACACGACGGCGGTCAACTCGTTCCGCTATTACTACGCCGTCACTGCGTTCGACCTCAACTCGATTCGTTCGGGGCCCTCGTCGTTCGAGTCGCCGCGTGCGACGAAGCTCATCACCCCCCGCGCCTCGTCCGGACAGGAAACCGCGGGAATGGTGCAGGCCATGCGCCTGTTGGGCAGTGACGGCACGCAACTCGATTCAGCGGCGCCGCTCCCGACCATCGATCCGGCGACCGGCATCTTCTCAGGACCAATGCCTCCCACGGACGGCATTGCGTTCGATTTCAGCGCCTTCCTGCCTGAGCTCCTGGCCACGGGGAGCATCACGGTCACAATCGATTCGATCGTGATCGGGATGGCGGTGCTCGACCTGCTCCCGGGAGCCGAGCGGCCCGCTCTGTATTTCCTGACCTCGACGAGCCCGGGTCTCACGACGCATTTGACGCTGCCGCTCCAGATGCCATCCCCGTTCGGTTACGAAGAGGCCACGGCACAGGCTCGTTTCGCGGCCGCGTTAGTCGATTCGGCGCAGGCTGCGCGTTTCGGAGCTGCTCCCGTACAGCAACTCGTCGCACAGGTTACGGTGCGAACCCCGACCGCGTTCCGACTCACCAACTTCGGTCGCGCCGACGCGAACGGCCTTCCCTCCAACTCGGCGTTCAACGGTCCGAGATGGTGGGCGGGCGGACCCAACGAGAACACCGCGAATCCCAACGGCGGCGTGTGCGCCCCATCCAACGGCAATTGCGCGAATACGTTCCGAGTCCCGAACCTCGGACGCAGCGCGGGTGCGATCGCCGGCATGACGATCTTTCACGCGCAGTCGTACAACACGATTCCGAACACGCCAGGCCGCATTGTCGAGGCCGCGCTGGCCACGGTGACGCGCGCAGCGGATTTCCGCGTGTATTGGGGTGGTGCCGGAGTCGTCGATTCGGTCATCGACGTCACGCACCGCGTTCGCGTGCCGTTCAGTGTGAAGGCGGGTCCGTCGTGGGGGATTCTCACCGAAGAGTCGTTTGCGGGGGTGACCGCGGCGTTCACCGGCGATACGAGGAACACATTGCTGACCTGGTCCGATCTGTTCTGCGTCGAGCCGCTGCCCGCGTACACGCTGCAATGCGGCGGCGCGGCACAGACGCCCGCAGCGTTACAAAACACTGCCACACTGCGACCGATCGCGAGTCGGGACAGCGCGTCGAGCTACGCGGGCACCGCCGACGCCGCGTACACGGCAACCGGCAACGGTTTCATTTTCTATCTCAACGGGCATTTCTTCCTGATGCAGCTGCCGGCGCTCCCACCGGCCGGAACAGTGTGGAATGCCCGATTCTACGCCGGCACCATTACCGGTTCGGCGGCGCAAGCGAATTTCGCATTCGTGCCGGCCATTCGCCCGGCGGTCGTTCCCGGCCTGCGCGCGCAGCTCAGCTTCCAGGGCTCACAGCTGAATGCGGTTACGACCACCGATTCGATGCTCGACCGCATTCACACGGTACCCGATCCCTTCTATCTGATGAGTGGATTCGAGGTGTCGCCCGATACGCTGCAGCTCAAGTTCGTGCATCTTCCCGCCATGGCGATCGTGCGCATCTATTCGCAGTACGGCATCCTCGTGAACGTCCTGACGCACAACGATCCAACGGGCGGCGGGGAGCTGACGTGGGACCTGAGGAGCCGGTCCGGCAAGCAGGTGGCCTCGGGCGTGTACTTCTATCATGTCGAGACGATGGACCACCGTCACCGCGTCGGGCGGTTTACGATCGTTTCCGGCAGGCGGAACCAGTGACTGATTTCGAAGAGCGCAGTGTAGGGGATTTGCGGGTCCGCATCGACCGCACGCTGTGC
>Ga0207660_10001564_pt1 | contig 15345 bp, 12 predicted proteins | sample KBSC73BmetaG_FD_184335 | JGI IMG/M metagenome (GOLD analysis project Ga0207660, IMG submission 184335) | Corn rhizosphere microbial communities from Kellogg Biological Station, Michigan, USA - KBS C7-3B metaG (SPAdes) (version 2) | ecosystem: Host-associated > Plants > Roots > Rhizosphere ... | reverse complement strand
GGCAGCGCGAGCGCGCTCGCGGGTCGCGTGCGAAGGAAGGGTTGTTCCTCGCTGCGCTCGTCGGCTACACGAACGTCGGTAAGTCGACGCTGTTGAACGCGCTGGCCGGCGCGGAGGTCCTCGTGGCGGACCAGCCTTTCGCAACGCTGGATCCGACGACGCGTCGTATGGCGCTGCCGGGCGGTGGCGCATTGCTCGTGTCGGACACGGTCGGCTTCATCAGCAAGCTGCCGCCGACGCTTGTCGCGGCATTCCGGGCGACGCTCGAGGAGTTGAACAGCGCCGACCTCCTCGTTCATGTCGTCGACGTCGGGCATCCGAATCTCCATGAGCGGATGATCGTGGTCCGCGAGACGCTGACATCGCTCGATCTCGCGTCGCGCAAGACCCTCGTGGTGTTCAACAAAGCCGACACGCTGCGTGGCGCGGAGGGCGATGCGCTTCGCGAGGCGCTCGGAGCCGAGTTCCCGGCCGCACTCTTCGTGTCGGCGCACACCGGCGAGGGCGTGGATGCGCTTCGTGAACGTCTCGGCGCTATCGCCGCGTCGGGCTGGACGAAGGTGGATGTCACCGTGCCGCACCGCGAAGGCGGTCTGCTGCAGCGTGTGCGCGAGCGCGGCAAGCTGCGGAGTGCGGACTACGGCGAGGCGGGCATCCATATCAAGGCCGATGTGCCCGCAGATCTGGCCGCGGAGCTCACGTCGAAGCGAGCGACTGCCCCGTAGATCAGCTCCGCCCGATGATGATCGGGAGGCTGGGGTCGTTGCCCCATTCCTCCCAGCTGCCGTCGTACGTGCGGACGTCGTCGTGACCGAGTGCGTGCAGTACGAGGTGGGTGAATGCCGCGCGCACGCCGGCTTGGCAGTACGTGACAGCCGACGTTTCGGGGCCGAAGCCCGCGTTCGAGTACATGTCCTCGAGCTCATCTGCATCTTTGAGCGTCCAGTCGTCGCGTAGCGCGTCCTTCCAGAGGATGTTCACCGCACCGGGTATGTGACCGCCGCGAGCGGCGCGCTTCTCCTCGCCGGTGAACTCGCTGTCGCGCCGCACGTCGAGCAGCCAGGGTTGACCCGTCTTCACGGCTTCGTGCACCTCTTCCTTGGTGGCGATGACGCCATCGCGTGGATGCGGGGTGAACCGCGCGGCTGCGACCTTCACTTCGCCCTTCTCGAGCGAACGGCCTTCGGCGATCCATTTCTGGATTCCGCCCTCCATCAACGCGAACTTGTCATGGCCGTAGCGCCGGAGCGCGAGCCAGAGCCGCGCAGCGTGGTGCCCACCCTCCGCGTCATACCCGACGACCATGGTGTCGTTGCCAATGCCGAGGCGGCCCATCGTCTCGCCGAACGCATCAGCGCTCTGCAGCATCCAACGCGGATGACCAGACGCGGGTGGGGGAGCCGAGAGATCGCGCGACCAATCGCAGTGGACCGCGCCCGGCAGATGACCATTCAGATAGTCGCTCCGCGCGTCTGCTTCGAACGAGAACCGGCAATCCACGATGCGCACCTGCGTATCACGGAGCTTCGCGGCTGTCTGCTCGGTCGACCAAAAGAGGTCCGGGCGCGCAAAGGGGCTCACGTGTCAGACTTTAGCCGCAGTCGGGTCACCGCGATGAGGAGGACTTCTATGAAAGCGCGCCGTTCCGCCACCCTGATGATGACGCTGGCGCTCACGGTTGCCGCGATCGTCGTTGGCTCGGTACCCGCCGCTGCGAAGAGCAGCACCGGGGCGCCTTCGGCGAGCTTCGAGAGGTTCGTCCTGTCGCAGGGCACACACACCGGCACCGCCGAGGGCTCGGCTGAACTCACGTTGTCGGGCACCCTCGCGACCGGCACGTACACCGATCCGTTCCCGGCGGGCTCGCCGCACGATCTCAGCTATGAGAGCGGCCAGTGGATCTCGCCGGCCATCACCGCTCCGTTCGACATCGATGAGCTCGTCGCGTCGTGGAACGTCGCGACGCCGAACGGCACGTGGATCAAGACCGAGATGCAGGCGACCGGCAGCGGCCGAACCACGAAGTGGTACACGCTGGGCATCTGGGCCTCCGGCGACGGCACGATCCACCGGACCTCCGTGCCCGCACAGGGCGATGCGGACGGATTCGTTGCGATCGACACGTTCATCCGCTCGAAGAAGGCAGCACCGCTCCGGTCGTATCAGCTACGCGTGACTCTGTATCGCGCTGCCGGGTCGTTGGCGACTCCTATCGTCCGATTCATCGGAGCGATGACGTCGGCCGCCTCTGACTTCGCGATCCCGAGCGCGCCCGTCGGCGTTGTTCGCGAGCTCGCGGTGCCGCAGCTATCGCAGGAGGTCCACCGCGGCCACTTTCCCGAGTACGACAACGGCGGGGAAGCCTGGTGCAGCCCGACCTCGACCGCGATGGTCCTCGACTACTGGAAGTCGCTGAGTTACTCGAACAGCGGCCCGACACCGTCCCAGCTCGGCGATTTCCCCAGTGCGGCGCACGTCGACGGCCAGGTCGATTACGCCGCGCGCTATGTGTACGACTGGAACTATCAGGGGGCGGGCAACTGGCCGTACAACACGGCGTACGCCGCCTCGTTCGCGGGGATGAACGGCTTCGTGACCAGGCTGCGGTCGCTTGCCGAAGCGGAGCGCTTCATCGCGAACGGCATCCCGCTCGTCGCCTCGATCAACGGAAAGCTGCCCGGCTTCCTGTTCAAGAAGACCAGTGGGCATCTGCTCGTGATCCGCGGCTTCACCGCGACCGGCGACGTCATCACCAACGATCCCGCGGTCTTCGCGAACACAGACGCGCGGGTGGTGTACGGACGCGCCGAGTTCGAGCACGTCTGGCTGGAGGGCTCCGCCGGGATCGTCTACGTCATCTATCCCGATGGCGTCCCGTTGCCAGCCAACGAGGGGCCAAACCCGAACTGGTGACCGCGATGCGTGGGCTCGCACTGAGCGCGCTGCTCGTTGCAGCGTGCTCAGGCGGCCCGCCATCCGCCACAGCGACGGCGTCGGCGACACCGAGCCAGGCGCCGACCGTCGCGGTCAGCGCCGCACCATCGATCCCTTCGCCGCCGACCGAGCCGACCCAAGCAGCCGGCGGGCCGCCGCGCAGCTTCACTCGAGTCGCGTTCGATGCCGGGACGCACGAAGGCACGATGACCAGCGACAAACGCCTGCAACTCGGTGCGTCTCCCGCGATCGGCAGTTACGTCGACCCGTACGGCCGAACGATCTCCGATGAGCGTGGCGTGTGGACCTCCGCGGCGGTCCGTACGCCGTTCGCGTTCGACCGGCTCATCGCGTCATGGAACGCGACCACGCCGGCTGGTACGTGGATCGACGTGCAGATGCGCGCGAGCGGCGCGTCGCGCCAGACGAAGTTCTACACGCTCGCGATCTGGTCGTCCGGGGACGACACCGTTCATCGCACCACGGTGCGCGGACAGAGCGATGGTGACGGCCGCGTGAACGTGGATACGTTCGAGGCGGGCCCCGGCGCGGCCGAGCTCACCTCCTTTGAGCTGCGCCTCACCCTTCATCGCGCGGCTGGCGTCGCCGCGACCCCGAGCGTTGCCCTTCTCGCTGCTGCGACGTCGCGCGTCGCGCTGCCGTCGGTGCCGAGCCCATTCAGCGGTGTCGTGCGCGATCTGGACGTGCCGATGCTTTCCCAGGAGACGCACACTGGGCACTACCCGGATTACGACGGAGGCGGCGAGGCATGGTGCAGCCCGACCTCGACCGCGATGGTGCTCGGCTTCTGGAAGTCCGGACCGAGTGCCGGCGATCTCGCGACCTTCCCGGGCGCGTCGCACGCCGACGGTCAAGTCGATCATGCCGCTCGGTTCACGTACGACTGGAGCTATGAGGGCGCGGGCAATTGGCCGTTCAATACGGCATATGCCGCGCAGTACGGTCTTGAGGGGTTCGTCACACGCCTCCGCTCGCTGACCGAAGCGGAGCGCTTCATCGCGGCCGGGATCCCGCTCATCGCGTCGATCAATGGCGTCCTGCCCGGTTTTCTCTTCACCAGTACGAACGGGCACCTTTTGGTGATCCGCGGGTTCGACGCGAAGGGCGACGTCATCACCAACGATCCGGCCGTACGAGCAAATTCGCAGGCGCGCAAGGTCTACCCACGTCTCGAGTTCGAGACCGTGTGGCTCCTCGGCTCGACCGGCACGGTCTATGTGATCCATCCCGTCGGCGTCGCCTTGCCGCCGAACGTGCCAGGACTTCCAGCAAACTGGTGATCCATGTTCGGCTGATGGCCGGACCCGAGTGCCAGCTTTGCGACGAGGCGATGGCCGCACTACGCCGCTTGAGCCGTAAGACGCGCCTCGACATCGAGCGGGTCGATGTCACGCGCGACCCTGCGATCCATGATCGCTATGTGCTACGCGTCCCAGTGCTCGTCGTGAACGGCGCGGAACTCGATGTCGCCGGAATCGACGAGGCCGCGATCGGGCGCTGGCTCGACGACGTCGGACAGTGACAGCGGCGACACCAAAAGCAGCGCGACGGTTATTCGAGCAGCGCTACCAGGCGGCTGGCTCGGCCGAGCGCGCCGCTGCCACGAAAGCGTATCTCAAGAGCGACCTCCGCTTCTATGGCGCGACCATGCCGGAGATACGTCGCGCGGTGAACGAATTCGCGCGGGAGCATCCGAAGCTCACGCGCGCGCAACTGCGTGCGATCGTCGACGAGCTCTGGTCGACGGACGTCTTCGAGCTTCGGTCAGCGGGCGTCGCGCTTCTCTCGAAGCACGCCGAGCTGCTGACGGAGCGCGACCTCACGTGGCTCGTCGGCTTCGTGCGCCGCTCGAAGACCTGGGCCCACGTCGACTGGCTCGCCGCGGATGTCATCGGGGGGGTGGTGGGGGAATCGCGAACGGCGCTGCGGCGGCTGCCGGCGTGGGCACGCGACGACAACTTCTGGGTGCGCCGGACGGCGCTGCTCGCGCAGCTCCGGACCCTGAGCCACGAGGCCGGCGATTTCACGCTCTTCGCGCGCCTGGCAGCGCCGATGCTTGGCGAACGCGAATTCTTCATTCGGAAAGCGATCGGCTGGATCCTGCGCGAGGTGAGCAAGAAGCGACCCGACTTGTCGTTCGTGTTTCTCCGCGAGAACCTGGGCAAGGTCTCCGGGCTCACGCTCAGCGAAGGAGCGAAGTATCTGCCAGGTAGCGACCGTACGCGCCTTGGTCTACCCGCGAAGGCGGCATGGAAGGCACGGGAGGCTCGCCGGGCACGCTGAATCCCGAATCATTCGGGAGCGATCGTCTTGATTAATCGCATCCTTGGCGCTCGGAGCGCCAAGGAGTGCCGAAGGTCCCTGTTCGGCCACTTGCCTTGCAGCAATGGTTGTTTGGATGATGCAGGTCTTATCGCGCCAGGCGCCGGTATGGGTCCGCGTTGCCGTGTCCGCGACGGTGCTCGCCCTGTACTACACGAGCTTTCCGTGGGCCTACGCCTTGTTGGGGGCCGACTTCGTGGATCTCGGCGCACTGCCATTGGCGGCGGTCGCTGCCTGCTTCGGTGTCGCGGTGGGCCTGGCGTTCGTGCCGATCATTCTGGTGGCCGATGCCGCGATCCTCTTGGTCAACGGCGGTGCCATCACGGAGGCGGCCAACATCGCCCACGCGATCCTACTGGCCGCGATGGCCCTCGGTTTCGGACTGATGCAGCAGCTTCTGCGGGGTACGCGGCGGCAGAAAGACGAGCTCGAACGATCCGCCATCGCGATTCGGACCGTCCTGAACAACGCACCTCTTCTCCTGTACTCGACCGATGCCGCAGGCAGATTCACATTCCGCGAAGGGAGTGCCTTGCTCGCGCTGGGGCACCCAGGGTCCAACGTCGGCGAAGACGCGCGCGAGTTCTACCGTCGCGAATATGCGGACACCCCGAGTCTCCTCCTGGATCTTGAGCGTGCCCTCCGAGGGGAGCACGTCGCGGATGTCGTGCAGACGCGCGGTCGCACCATCGAGGCGGTCTGGACCCCGACGCGGGACCACCTGGGCCGTCTGAGTGGCACGATCTGTGTTGGTCACGACGTGACACAGCGCGCTCTGGCTGAGCGAGCTCACCGGAGCAGCGAGCAACGGCTGCAGAGCATCGTCGAGTCTGCCCTTGACGCCATCATCACCGTGGACTCGAAGGGGTCGATCGTGATCTTCAACGGCGCTGCTGAGATCATGTTCGGGCGATCGGCGAGCGAAATGATCGGACACTCTCTTGAGCCGCTGATCCCGTCTGGCAGTCGCGCGCAGCATCGCCGGCTGCAGACAAGTTTCCTCGCAGATGGTGAGGCGGACCACAAGAAGAGGGCTCAGGGCCTTACAGGCGTGCGCGCCAACGGCGAGATCTTCCCGATCCAGGCGACGCTATCCAGGACGGTCGTCGATGGAGAGCCGCTGGCGACGGTGATCGTTCGGGACGTCACCGACCAGCGTCGCGTCGAGCGCGAGCTCGAGCGACGCGCGCTGTACGACGGGCTGACCGAGCTACCGAATCGCGCACTGTATGACGACCGTGTTGACACCGCGCTCGCGAGTCTTCGCCGCGAGGGGCAGCCCGGCGCGGTCCTCGTCATGGACGTCGACAACTTCCAGGAGACGAACGAGACGTTCGGCCACGACATCGGCGACGAAGTGCTGAAGGCGATCGGGACGCGCCTCGGCGGCGAGCTGCGCGATGCTGACACACTCGCCCGCCTCGGTGGGGACCAATTTGCCCTGTTCCTCGTTGGCTCGGACGAGCGCGGAGCTCGTGAGGTCGCGGAGCGTCTTCTCCACTCGCTCGAGCGGTCGCTCGATATCCGCGGACAGCGCATCGAACAGAGCCTCAGCATCGGGATCGCCGTCTTTCCCGTGCACGGCGACGATCGGGCCGCGCTCGTCCGTCACGCGGAGATCGCGATGGACCAGGCCAAGCGCACGCGGCGCACGTACGTCGTCTACGCCGCAAAGGATGACCGTTCGTACCCAGATGGCCTGGCGCTCCTCACGGAGCTGCGGGCTGCGATCGAGGCGGGCGAGATGGAGCTGGCGTTCCAGCCTGACGTCGAAATGTCCACCGGTCGGGTCCTGCGCGTCGAGGCACTCGCGCGTTGGACACACGCCACCAGAGGGCCGCTCGGCCCTGACCGCTTCATCCCGCTCGCCGAGCGCAGCGGACTCATGGGTGCTCTCACGCGCTCCGTCCTTGAAAAGGCCGTCGCACAAGCGGCCGCGTGGCGCGCTAAAGGCATCGAGCTTCCGGTCGCCGTGAATCTGTCGGTCCAGGATCTCCTTGATCGCGCTCTCCCGTTCACGATCGACGATCTCCTCCGCCGCCACTCCCTGCCTGCGTCCTTCTTGTCCGTCGAGCTGACCGAGAGCGTCCTCATGGGCGAGATGGAGCGCGCGGTTCCCACGTTGTCCACGCTGCGGTCGCTCGGAGTCGAAGTGGCGATCGACGACTTCGGGACGGGGTACTCGTCCTTGAGATATCTCGCGCATCTGCCGGCTGACCGGATCAAGATCGACCGCTCGTTCATCCGAGCGATGGCAAACGACCGCGGCGCAGCGGCGATCGTGCGCGCCGCTATCGATCTCGCACACGATCTGAAGCTCGAGGTCGTCGCTGAAGGCGTCGAAGAGCCGACCGAATGGGCGCAGCTGCTCGAGATGGGCGCCGAGTCGGTCCAGGGGTATTTCATCAGCCGCCCGCTGCCGGCTGCAGCTATCCCCGCATGGCTCGCGGCCTATGTCCCGCCGGTCGCGGTCCCGCTGCTGCGGGCTGTCTAGGCGCCGCAGCGTCAAGCGCGCAGGTAGGTCAGCACCGCAAGCACCCGCCGATGATCTTCGTCCGCGGGCTCGAGTTGCAGCTTCATGAAGATGCTCCGCACGTGACCCTCGACGGTCTTCGGGCTGAGTGACAACGTGTCGCCGATCGCGGAGTTCGATCGCCCTTCGGCCATGAGCTTGAGAACGTCGCGCTCGCGGTCGGTGAGATCACCGACGAGATCGCGATGCCTACGGCGAACGACGAGCTGCGCGACGACCTCAGGATCGATGGCAGAGCCACCAGACGCGACGCGCCGCACGGTCTCGACGAACTCTCGCACGTCGGAGACGCGATCCTTCAGGAGATAGCCGATCCGGTCCGCGCCGCGCTCGAGCAGCCGCAGCGCGTGAGTCGTTTCGACGTACTGCGAGAGCAGCATGACCGCGACGCCCGGGTGACGCTCTCTGATGGTCGCCGCCGTCTCGAGTCCTTCGGTCGTATGGGTGGGAGGCATGCGGATGTCGGTGATCGCGATGTCGGGACGATCCGCAGCGACGAGCTCGAGCAGCTGCTCGCCGTCTCCGGCGCGACCGATCACCTCGAAGCCGGCGCTCTCGAGAAGCCGCGCGAGACCCTCGCGGAAGAGCACCGAGTCATCAGCGATCGTCACACGCACGGGAGCTCCGCCCGCACGACAGTGCCCCGGCCGTTAGGACTCTCGACACTGAGGCTGCCGCCGATGGCCGCGGTGCGGTCTCGCAGGCCGACGAGGCCGGATCCGTGGCGCGAGTCGACGCCACCGACGCCGTCGTCGCTGACCTCGACGCGCAGGCGGCCTGCCTTCTCGTCGATCCGGATCCTGATCGACGATGCATGCGAATGCTTCGCTGCGTTAGCGAGAGCCTCCGCGATCACGAAGTACGCGGTGACCTCCACCGGCTCGGCGTAACGGCGCTCGGGAACACCGACCACTGATGTCTCGATGTGGGAGCGGTCGGCGAGCGACGCGACGGCGGCGTAGAGACCGGACTCGGTGAGAAGGGGTGGGTGGATGCCGCGTGCCAGATCCCGGAGCTCAGAGAGTCCGGCCTGCATTTCGCGGGCAGCGTGCTGGAGCAGGTCGGCTGTCTCCGAAGTTGGACCCGCGATGGCCTGAGCCATCCCGACGTTGAGCATGGCATTGACGAATCGCTGCTGCGCTCCGTCATGCAGGTCACGTTCGATCCGGCGGCGCTCCTCGTCCTGGGCGGCGATGATCCGCGTGCGCGACTCACGAAGCTCCTCGAACAATCGAAAACGACCGAACACCAGCCCGGCGTGCGAGGCGAGGTCACTCAAGAGCCGAGCCTCTGCTGGGGTGAGCTGGTCGCCGCGCGGCTTCTGGACCACGAGCGCGCCGAGACGCTCGTTGTCCTGGAACACGGGCACGACCGTGCCGGTCGGTCCGGCCCGTGCCGCGAGATCCATGGCATCAGCGAGCGTCTCGGCCGCAAAAGAAGCTGGCGACGCGGCGGCGAGCCGTAGTCGTTCTCCGACACGAACCCAGACCTCGACGAGCGACGCTCCGGCGCCGTCGCGCACGAGCTCCGCCATGCGCGGCAGCAGCACCTCTGCGGATTCGGCCCGGCCAACGCTGCGCGCGAAGTCCGACAGGATCTCGTACGGATTCGCCCGTTTGCCATAGACGGCGAGATTGGCGAGCGCATTGAGCCGAGCGCGCACCGGTTCTAAAAGGAGTGCGATGACCGCGATCGCGGTGAGCGTGACGACGGGACCCATGCCAGCGGTCTCTCCGACCAGGTTGCCGACGGACGCGACGGTCAGGCCGTAGCAGAGCGTGACGAAAGCAGCGATCCCGCCGTAGATGATCGTCCGGCTGATGACGAGGTCGATGTCGTAAAGGCGGTAGCGCATGATCGCGATGCCGATCGTCACCGGCATCACCAAACCGAGACTGATGTTGAAGACCTGTTCCGCCCACAGGGCAACGGGGTGGAGGACGTCTCGGACCTCCTGTCGAACGACCGGAAGGCTGTCCGCGAGGAGAATCCCTGCGAACCAGTCGCTGCGATTCACGAGGAAGGCGACTGCCGCGAACGTCACCGCGTAGGCGAACCACTTCAGCTGCAGCCTTGCTTCGCCAGACGCCGATCGCAGCCGCGCAAGGACCGCAACTCCGACGAGGACCGCGAGGACGTTGTTGCCCCAGAACAAAGCGTCGCCGGGCAGGAAGGGGAGCATGTCTTCACGCAGCCACGCCAGCGCCTGCCCGAACCCGCGCCATTCCGAGAGGCTGGTGATCGGAACTCCTTGCCTCCCCGCGTAGCCGATCTGCATGAAGTAGGGATTGTCCGTACTTAGCGCGACATCACCTAGCTGAAGAAGCACCATCAGGACGATCGCCGCGGTCCACCGCGCCGACCGCAGATGCCCATTCGGAAAGAGGAGGACCGCAGAGATGGCGCAGGTGGTCAACAGCGCGCCGGCAAAGAATTGATCGCGAGCGGCCACGTCGGCGAGGGGTAGAGAATCTGGCACCACGTTGAGGCCGTGGATCGCGTACTGGATCGTGAAATTGTTGAATGCGTATCCGACAGCGAATACAGCGAAGGTCCACGTGAACGCATTCCGCGGCTGCCGCCAGACGATGAGCCCGGCGATCGCGCACGCCGCAACGCTCGAAAGGGTCGCGAGGCTAAGCCGGAGCGCATACGTCCACTCAAGCGACAAACCGGGAAGCGTGGAGCCATCAAGATCCTTCCACGGAAGACTCTCGTGATCGACGATCGCAAGAAGGAGCGTCACGGTGGCAAGCGCGGCGCCGCCGATGGCGAGCGCCAGCCCTGCGACCGCCTGGCGACCAATCGGCATCGCGCTGCTGTTCACGGTCATGGTCTCCAGCGCGGCCAGTCCTTGTCGACGCCGTCCAGGGTGAGGCGCGCTAGATGACTGCCATCTGGACGCATGACGACCAGGTCGATCCAGTCCCCCGCATCTACTCTGAACGCGATCCAGTGGCCGTCTGGTGACCAATCGGGCATGCCGTCGGATCTCCCAAGCCCAACGTTGACCCGACGGGTCTCGGTCCCATCCGCCGAGGTAACGAATAGCGACGAGTTCACCGGCGCGACATGCGAAGTGCTGCGCTCAAACGCGAGGAACACGATCTGCGAGCTGTCAGGCGACCAGCGGCCATAGCCGGCGCCAACCTCGACGTCGCCTTCTCGGTGGGTAAGTTGACGCTGGTCGCTCCCGTCTGGCGACATGGTGAAGATGTTGGCGGCATTGTGTGGGCGGCCCCAGAGGAACGAGACGCGTTTCCCGTCAGGAGCCCACGACGGCTGGCCGGTGTAGTCCGGCCCATGCGTGATGCGGCGCAGATCAGTGCCGTCCGGTCGCACGACGAAGAGACTGCGCGCGCCGGCGTTCGGACCATCGCGACTGCTGTCGAACATGATCCACTGGCCATCCGGTGACCACGTTGGATTGCCGTTCCACCCGCCACCGCGCGTGAGCCGCGTGATCTTCCCGCCGGCCAGTGCCACGACATAGATCGCGGTCTCGCCATCCTTCGTGCTGACGTACGCGATGCGCTCGCCGTCGGGCGACCACGCAGGGTCGGTGTTCCACGCGTGGTCGGCGATGACGGGCATCACCTGTCCGGTCGCGACGTCGAGCAGGTAGAAGCCGGTGCCCGGGCGCGGCGCGAAGTCGACGCAATTGAAGAGGATCTCGCCACCGATCTCCGGGTGCGGAGCGGCGTCCTTGCCGCACTTCGTCGCGGAGACCGGAGCAGCGCACGCGATCAGCTGTGAGCTCAGGAGAGCCACCGCCAGCACCGCGAGCGAGAGCTTCATGGCGAGGATGTTCCCACCGGGCACCAGCCTCGACCACGGTGCTGGCCCTCCGCGCGGCCTGTCGCGAACGAGGGCTGGCACTCGCGCAGATGGCGAGTCCGCGTCGATGTGGCCGCGCGAGCGAGCCGTAGTATTCCGTTCCGCGACACAAGCTCGGATCTGAGGCGAAGCGGGATGCGCGCATTCACAACGTTTGCGCTCAGGCACCAGGTGCTCTCGTACTTCGTCCTGGCCTACTCGATCACGTACGCGATCGACGCGGCTGCGATCACGACGGCAGGGGCGCTGTTCCTCTTCGGTACCTTCGGGCCGCTCGTATCGGCGGTCGTGCTCACACGTCTCGAATCGGGCTGGGTGGGCGTTCGCGAACTCTTCGGGCGCGTACGGCGCTGGCGCATCGGGATCGGCTGGTATGCGTTCGTGCTTCTCGGAGCGGGTGCTGTGTACCTCTTGGCGATGGCCCTCACCGTTGCCCTCGGTGGCACCGTCGACCTCGGGAAGGTCGACCCCTGGTACACAGTTCCTCTCCTCTTTCTGATCGTCCTGTTTGTTGGCGGGCCGGTCGGTGAGGAGTTCGGGTGGCGAGGCTACGCCCTCCCACGACTCCAGGAGCGTCGGAGCTCGCTCGCCGCTGCGTCGATCATCGGCTTCGTCTGGGCGCTCTGGCATTTGCCAAATTGGTGGGTCCCGGTGACCGCGCAGTACGAAAATGTTCGGGACAACGGCAATTACGCGTTCTTCATCGGCGAATTCGTGGCCGTCATCGTCGCACTGTCGATCATCTTCGCCTTCGTCTACAACGGCACGGGCGCCAGCATGCTCGCGCCGCTGTTGCTCCATGCCTCTTTCAACACCTGGGACGGGTGGCTCTCCCGTGCGATCGATCCCGCTGCACGTCCTACCTTCTTCATCTGTCAGATCATCCTGCTCTGGACCGTGGCGATCCTCATCGTGATGACCAACGGTGCGCAGCGCCTGACCCGGCGGGCCCCGGTCGTGCCGGTGTAGAAAGCGCAAGAGGCGGCTCGCGATCGGGGAGTGCCAGCCCTCCTCGTTGCGCCCCCTTCACCCTCACCGACTTTGCGGGCCGCCTCGGATGTTCCCGTAACGCTCGCGACGTAGCGTCGCCTCGCATGACGAACGATCGGAGGGCAGGGTCAATGAGACAGCGAACAGGCGCGCTCGTGGCATTCGGGGTCGCATCCGCGCTGGTCCTCGTCATCGCCGGCAACGCCGACGCGAGCCTTACCTCGGCTCCGTATGGAGGTCAAATAATTCCGGGACCCCAGGCCCAACCATCACCCCGGCCGCAGCCGGTGGCCGTTGTCCAGCAGCCGCCACGATCAGCACCGTCGCCCGCGCCCGGTGCGCAACCACATCCGCGCGTCGCGGGTGAAGCATGGGCACGAACATCGATCGAAGTCGCCGGCACTTAGGCGGCCCGACCTCGACAGGGTTTCTGCGGCGTGGGTGCTGCGCGACGAGCGTTAGTCGCGATGACGACGGCGCGCCCGGATTGGCGCGCCGTCGTCGATCCGCTACCGGGCCCGGCAGGCAGCGGCGGCGCCGCTGTTCGCGGGTCCGGTCGTGTCGCCGATGCCGCCCTGTTGAGCAGCAGCGGGTACCCATCCACCTTGCTCGCCTTCGAAGATCCCGAACGCCCCATGACCCGCGTTGCAGCTGACGGTGAACGCCTGCTGGCGGCCCGGGTTGTTGTCGTAATCCCCAGCATCTGCGGACGCGATTCCTGACAGACCGATCATCGATGCGCCGAGAATGACCACTGTCGCGAGTGTCCTACGCATGTGCAGCTCCCTCTTCTTGTCCCCACCGGGACCTGCACCAAGTATGCGCAGCGACCCTAAGCAACCAGGCGCTATGCGGCGGGCTGCTCCGCTCGGCGAAGCTGCAATGCATCGAACCAGGCGATGTGTTCGTTCGCCCATCCGGGTGCCTCGAGTGGAAGCATGTGCCCGATCCCGCGCGCCACGTGCACCTCGGCCGTCGGATTCGCGCGGCGGAAGATCGCGGCGTCGCGCGCTGAAAAGACGCGGTCGTCTGTCCCCCACAACACGAGCGTCGGGATGTCGCGGAGCGCCGCGACCTGTCCACGGAGCGTGTAGCCGAGCTGCTCGCCGCCGGGGAACGGCAGGATCAGGAGCCGTCGCCAGCGCGGCGGCTGATTCGCCCAGACGATCGCGCGGATCGAGCGAGTCGTGGCCGGCGACCTGCGGTCGCGGCGCAACAGCTGACGGATGAAGTGGTCGTCATTGCGCCGCGCCCTACCGATGAGGAACCGCCGCAACATCGCCCCGGTGCCGTGTTCGTACGGACGCAGCAACGCGCGACCGATGAGCGGAACGCAGTACAGCTTGTACGCCCAGAGCATCGAGCGGCCGAGCCCCGCGGGTGCGACCAGCACCAGACCCGCGACGGCTGCGGGCCGACGGAGCGCGATCTGAAGGGCTATCCCGCCGCCGAGCGAGTGTCCGAGAAACACGGCACGCTGGACACCCAGCTCGCCGACGACGTGCAGCACGAGATCCGCAAGCTGCGAGAAACGCGCGTCCGCTTTGCGGAGGGCCGGCGCGAGGCCGAAGCCAGGCAGCTCGACGATGTGCGTGGTGTAGCCGAGGGCGCGGAATGCGCGGGCCTGCGGTGCCAGCGCGACCGCGGTTGCACCCATGCCCGGTAGCAGCACGGCCTGCGGCCCGTCCGACGGACCGCAGGACTTGACGCGGATGCGGTACCCACCGTGCTCGATGATCGACTCGCGCATGTCATAACTATGTACCCGCCACGTCCGAAGAAGGAGTCCGGTGGGTTAGGCTCTCGGTCATCACCCGCGTGGGGGATTCGGTACAGTCGGTCGGTCAGCCTCCGCTTCCCAAGAACGCGAGAAGGGAAATCCACATGGGCGTTTATCGGGCCGAGTACATCTGGATCGACGGCACTCAGCCGACGCAGAAGCTGCGTTCGAAGACGAAGATCGTGCCGAAGGGCGAGAAGCCGCCCATCTGGGGCTTCGACGGATCGAGCACACAGCAGGCGACGGGTGACCGTTCGGATTGCGTCCTCCAGCCGGTCTTCACGTGCCCGGATCCGATCCGCGGCGGGGACGATCTGCTCGTCCTTTGCGAGGTGATGCTCGTGAGCGGGCAGCCGCACCCGTCGAACATGCGGCGCGCGAACGCCGACATGGCGGGGCGCTACGCGTCCTTCGATACCTGGTTTGGTATCGAGCAGGAATACACGCTCTTCCGTGGCATGCGGCCGCTCGGCTTCCCCGACAGCGGCTTCCCGGCACCGCAGGGTGGCTATTACTGCGGCGTCGGTGCGGATGAGGTCTTTGGCCGGGAGGTCGTGGAGGCCCATCTCGACGCCTGCCTGAGGGCTGGACTCAAGATCTCTGGCATCAATGCTGAGGTCATGCCGGGTCAGTGGGAATTCCAGGTCGGCCCGGTCAACGCACCGCAGATCGGCGATCAGCTGTGGCTCGCGCGCTGGCTTCTCTACCGCGTGGGTGAGCCGTTCGGCATCAGCGCGACGCTGTATCCAAAACCGGTCCGCGGGGACTGGAACGGCGCCGGCGCGCACACGAACTTCTCGACCAACGAGATGCGCCGGGACTACGACGCGTGCATCGCCGCGGCCGAGGCGCTGGGCACGCGCCACGATCTCCACATCGCGAACTACGGCTTCGGGATCGAGGAGCGGCTCACGGGACTCCACGAGAC
>Ga0207660_10001558_pt1 | contig 15356 bp, 9 predicted proteins | sample KBSC73BmetaG_FD_184335 | JGI IMG/M metagenome (GOLD analysis project Ga0207660, IMG submission 184335) | Corn rhizosphere microbial communities from Kellogg Biological Station, Michigan, USA - KBS C7-3B metaG (SPAdes) (version 2) | ecosystem: Host-associated > Plants > Roots > Rhizosphere ... | reverse complement strand
GAAGCCGGAGACGAGGATGGCCACGCCAATCGTCACCGCGAACTCGTGGAACAGCTTGCCGATGATGCCGCCCATGAACAGGAACGGGATGAACACCGCGGCGAGCGAGAACGTCATTGAGAGAATCGTGAAGCCGACTTCGGCCGCGCCGTCGATGGCGGCCTGCATCTTCGATTTCCCCATCTCCATGTGGCGCACGATGTTCTCGAGCATCACGATCGCGTCGTCGACGACGAAGCCCACGGCGAGCGTGAGCGCCATCAGCGACAGGTTGTCGAGCGAATAGTCGAGCAGGTACATCACCGAGAACGTGCCGATGATCGACATCGGCAACGCCAGACTCGGGATGATCGTCGCCGAGAAGTTTCTGAGGAAGAGAAAGATCACGACGACGACGAGCACGAGCGTCAGCTCGAGCGTGAACGTCACGTCCTTCACCGACGCTTCGATCGTGGCCGACCGGTCGTACAACGTCGAAACCTGCACGGACGGCGGGATTTCCGTCTTGAGCCGCTCGAGCGCCTGCTTCACGCGGCCGGCGACTTCCACGGTATTCGTGCCGGGCTGCCGCTGGATCGCCAGCACGATCGACCGCTCGCCGTTGTACCAGCTCGCGGTCTTGTTGTTCTGCACGTCGTCGGTGACGCGGCCCACCTCGTCGAGATGCACCGGCGCGCCGTTGCGATACGCCACGATGACGTCGCCGAACTCCTGCGCGTTGTCGAGCTGGCCGGTGGCCTGCACGGTGAGCGCGGTCTTCGGCCCGTACAGCACGCCCGTGGGCATGTTGACGTTCTGATTCGTCACCGCGGCCGCGACGTCCTCGAGCGCGATGCCGCGCGTCGCGAGCTGGCCCGGGTCGAGCTGGAGCCGCACGGCGTACTTCTGCGCGCCGTACACCAGCACCTGCGATACGCCGCCGACCATCGACAACCGCTGCGCGAGGGTCGTCTCGCCGAATTCGTCGAGCTGCGAGAGCGGTACCTGGTCCGACGTCAGCGCCACGGTGAGGATCGGCGCGTCGGCGGGATTCGTCTTCTGATACGACGGCGGCACGATGCCCTGCGGCAGGCTGCGGCTCGTCTGCGCGATCGCCGCCTGCACGTCCTGCGCGGCCGCGTCGATGTTGCGATCGAGCGCGAACTGGATGACGATCTGCGTCTGCCCCAGGCTCGAGGTCGACGTCATGTTGTCGATGCCGGCGATCGTCGAGAAGCTCTTCTCGAGCGGGGTCGCCACCGTCGCCGCCATCGTCTGCGGGCTGGTACCCGGCAGGCTGGCGCTCACCGTCACGGTCGGGAAATCGACGTTCGGCAGGTCGCTCACCGGCAACTGCCGATAGGCGACAATGCCGAACACGAGAATGCCGATCATGACGAGCGTCGTCATGACCGGGCGTTTGATGAACAGCGTCGTCACATTCATTGAATCAGTCGCCGGCAACCGGTGCAGCCGAGCCGATGCCAGGAACCGCGGCGGCGCGGTGCGACACACGGCGACCGAACCAGGCCTGGAGCTCGTCGAAGTAGGTGTAGAACACGGGCGTCACGAACAGCGTGACGATTTGCGAGAATGCCAGACCGCCGACGACCGCAATGCCCAGCGGCCGGCGCGACGCGGCGCTCGCGCCCACGCCAATGGCAATCGGCAGCGTGCCGGCGATCGCCGACACGGTCGTCATCATGATCGGCCGGAAGCGCACGCTGGCCGCCTCGACGATCGCCTGTGCGGGCGTGATGCCCTCGCGCCGCTGCCGGTCGAGCGCGAAGTCGATCATCATGATCGCGTTCTTCTCGACGATGCCGATCAGCATGATGATTCCCACATAGCCGTACACGCCGAGCTCCACGTGCGTCACGTACAGCGCGAGCAGCGCGCCGAAGGCCGCGAACGGCAGGCCGGTGAGAATCGTCACGGGGTGGATGAAGCTCTCGTACAACACCCCGAGGATGAGATAGATGATGAACACGGTGATCAGCAGCAGGATGCCCATGCCCTGCTGCGACGACTCGAACGCCTGCGCGGTGCCGGAGAATCCGCTCGTGATCGACGCCGGCAGGTACTGCCGCGCCAGTCGATTCACCGCGTCCGTTGCGGCGCCGAGCGAGACGCCGGGGGCGAGATTGAATGAAATCGTCACCGACGCGAGCTGGCCGGAGTGCGCCACGCTCAACGGCCCGGTCGTCATCTCGAAGTACGCCACGTCCGAGAGCGGAATCTGCCGGTTGCCCGACGCGGGCACGTAGAACTTCTCCAGCGCCGACGCGTCCACCTGCGCGCTTGGCACGGTCTCCATGACGACGTAGTACTCGTTCGTCGGCGTGAAGATCGTCGACACCTGCTGCTGGTTGTACGCGTTCGCCAGCGCCTGCTCGATCGATTGCGGCGACACGCCGAGTGCCAGCGCGCGCTGCCGATCGATGTGCACCTTGAGAATCGGGCTGGTGTTGAGCAGATCCGATGTGACGCTGCTCAGAATCGGCAGCTGCTGGAGGCGCGTCATGAACGACGCGGCCTGCGCGTAGAGCTGCGTGATGTCGGGTCCGCGCAAGGTGTACTGATACGACGACTTCGACCCGCGGCCGCCGATGTGAATGCTCGGCGGATTGCTGATGAACACCTGCAACCCGGGAATGCCGGACATCAGCCTCGTGAGCTCGTGCACCATCTCGTCCGCCGGCGGACGGTGGCCCGCGGGCTTGAGCGTGATGCCGAAGTTCACCTGATTGCCGCCACCCACGCGGCTCGTGAACGACGCAACGTTGGTGTCCTTCTCCAGCCTCGCCGTCGCGAGCGCGCGGTAGCGCAGCATCTCGGCGAACGACGCGCCCTCCGCCGCCTCCGCCGTGCCGTTGAGCGATCCGGTGTCATCCGGTGGGAACAGGCCCTTCGGAATCACCGTGAACAGCGCGATGGTCGCGACGAGAATGACCGCCGAGAACACGAGCGTGACCGGACGGTGGCGCATCACCCAGCCAAGCGCACGCTCGTACCGATGAAGGGCGCGCCGGAACAGCGCCTCCGTCGCTTCGAACCAGCGACCGTGCTGCTCGTGCTGTTGGTCGCGCGACTTGAGGAGCCGGCTGCACAGCATCGGCGTGAGCGTGAGCGCCACCAGACCCGACACGAGAATCGCGACGCTGATCGTGATCGCGAACTCGCGGAACAGCCGGCCGATGATACCGCCCATGAACATGAGCGGCAGGAACACCGCCGAGAGCGAGAGCATCATCGATACGACGGTGAATCCGACTTCCGCCGAGCCGTCGAGCGCCGCCTGTCGCGGCGGTTTTCCCATCTCGATGTGCCGCACGATGTTCTCGAGCATCACGATGGCGTCGTCGACCACGAAGCCTACCGCGAGCGTGAGCGCCATCAGCGACAGGTTGTCGATGCTGAAGTGCAGCGCGTACATCACCGAGAACGTGCCGATGATTGCCATCGGCAGCGTCAGACTCGGGATCATCGTGGCGACGCCGCTGCGCAGGAAGAAGAAGATCACGGCGATGACGAGCACCAGCGCGACGACGAGCGAGAACTTGACGTCGCTCACCGCGTGCTCGATCGACACCGAGCGGTCGTACTGGATGTACATGTTCAGCGTCGGCGGCAGCCCGCGCTCGACTTCCGCCAGCGCTTCCTTGACGCGATTCGCCACGAGCACGGTGTTCGTGCCCGGCTGGCGCATCACCATCAGATTGACCGAGCGCTCGTCGTTGTACCAGCTCGCGCCCTTGTTGTTTTCGATGTCGTCCATCACGTTCGCGACGTCGCCGAGTCGCACGGCGGCTCCGTTGCGATAGGCGAGAATCAGCCGACGGAACTGCGCGGCGTTGTTGAGCTGTCCGTTCGCCTGGATCGTGAGCGTCTGCTTGTCGCCGTACAGCACGCCCGTGGGCAGCATGACGTTGTTGCTGCGGATCGCCTGCGCCACCTGGCTCACGCCGATGTTGCGCGACGCGAGCGCCGACGGATCGAGCTGCACGCGCACGGCGTATTTCGCCGATCCCCACACACCGACCTCGGACACGCCTTCGACCATCGACAGCCGCTGCGCGATGGTCGTCTCGGCGTACTCGTCCACCTGCGTCATCGGCATCACCTTCGACGTCAGGGCGATGCTGAGAATCGGCGATGAGGCCGGGTTCGACTTGTGGTATGACGGCGGCTTGATGGTCGACGGCAGGAACGGCAGCGTCTTGCCGATCGCGGCGTTCACGTCCTGCGCCGCCGCCTCCACGCTGCGATCCAGCGAGAACTGCAGCGTCACGTGCGTGCTGCCCACGTCGCTGCTCGACGTGATCTCGTCGATGCCGGGAATGGCGGAGAATGCCTTCTCGAGGGGCGTCGCGACCGTCGCCGCCATCGTCTCCGGACTTGCGCCCGGGAGGCTGGCCTGGACGCCGATCGTCGGGTAGTCCACCGTCGGCAAGTCGCTCACCGGCAGTTGCCGGTACGACACGATCCCGAACACCAGAATGCCGATCATGAGCAAACACGTCATGACCGGCCTGCGAATGAACAGACCCGTGAGACTCATGTCACCACTCCCAGGATCGGGTGAGGCGCTGCTCAGCTGCCACGAACGCCGGCGGCCGTCCCGTTCGCGGTCGCCGTCCCGCCGTCGCCGCCGGCGCTCTTGCGGCCCGGTCCGCGATGTCCGCCGCGACCGCGGCGGCCGGCCGTGCCGGGCGTAGCCGCACCCGCCGTCCCGGCCACCGCGCCCGCGTCGTCGCCGCGCAAGCGGACCGGCGAGTCCGGCGTGAGGCGGGACTGACCGTCGATCACGACGCGATCACCCTCGTTCACGCCGCTCGCGATGATCGTGAGATTGTCCGCCGTGCGCTCGACCGTCACCGGCCGTTGGCGCGCCGTATCGGCCGCGTCGACGATGTACACGTACGTGCCGCGCTGCCCCGTCACGACGGCCTCGCTCGGCACCACGAGGGCGTTGTGTTCATCGAACAGGTGCAGCGACGTCGACGCGTACTGGCCCGCCCACAGGCGGCCATTCGCATTGTCGAACGTCGCCTTGAGCTGCACGGTTCCAGTCGCCGTATCCACCGCGTTGTCGATGAACGACAGCTGCCCGAGTACGCGCTCGCCGAGCGGCACGCCCTGGCCTCCCTGCTGCAGCACGCCGGCTGCGCTGGAGCCGTTCGGTCCCTGCATCGACGGATCCTGCACCGGATCGCTCGCCGCCGCCGCGAGCGAATCGATCGACGGCGAAGCGGGGGCAACTCCGCCCGGCACGGCGGTCACCGGCAGACCACCGCGTGCGCCGTACTGGAGCAGCAACGAGAGCTGCGACGACGGAATGGCGAATCGCACGAGGATCGGCCGCACCTGATTGATCTGCACGAGCGGCGTGCCGCCGCCGGCGCGCACGAGATTGCCCCGCTTCACCAGCAGTGCGCCCGTTTTGCCGGAGATCGGCGCCCGAATGACGGTGTTGTCGAGATTGAACTTTGCGTTGGCGACTGCGGCGCGATCGGCGCGCACGGTGGCGTCCGTCGCCGCGGCCGTCGTGCGCTGCACGTCGCCTTCTTCAGCCGTGATGACATGCGCGGCGAGCAGCTTGTTGGTGCGATCCAGTTGCAGCTGGGCATTCGCCGCCGTCGCGCTGTCGCGAGCGAGCACCGCGAGGGCCTGATCGTACGCCGCGCGATACGGCCGCGGGTCGATGCGGAACAGCACCTGCCCCTCCGACACCTCCTGGCCCTCCTGGAAATCCACGTCCGTGACGATCCCGTCCACCTGCGACGCCACGGCGACGCTCTGCATCGGCGTGACGACGCCGTTCGCCTCGATCATGTACGGCACGGAGGCGCGGCGCGCGGTGGCGACCGAGACGGTGGCGAGCGGGCGAGGCGGACGATTCTGCTTCTTGGCGCAGGCGCCGAGCGCCAGCACAATGAGCGGCGCGATCACGATCGCGGCCGGCCGGGCGCGGTGATCGTGCGGAGGGAATCCAATCATTGGAACGAGATCAGCGGTGATGTGCAAGAGTGCGCGTCTGGACGCGCACGGCGGCGGGCGCGACCATTGTCGGCGATGGTCACGCGAGTCACTCCCGAATGTAGTACGTCCAAGACGCCCAATGTGTTCGGTGCGTCCGAATCTTCATGCTGAGGCCGCGCCCGCATTTTGCAAAACGCCCTCGATAACGGACGCCGGCCCACCCGAGCACGCCGCTCGCGCACGCCGGCGGCTCACCACCCTTCATCGATGAATCGGACGTGAGCCTCGCACGACGGGGCATCCTCGCGCTCGTGGCCGGATGCCTCGCCCGCGGAGCTGCCGCGCAAGGATCGCCGGCCGACACCGTCGGCCGGGGGTCCCTCCCGTGCAACGGCCAGCGGATCGTCGCCGTCGTCATCAACCCGGGCCGGCCGCCGTTCAGCGGGAACGCCCAGCGGTGGCGCGCGTTGGCGCGGTCGTTCGGGTTGCACCACGCCACGACGAACGCGTCGGTGCTCGAGCCGTTCCTGCTGCTGCAGCCGGGCGACGCATGCAACGAGCAGCGGCGCTCGGACTCGGAGCGCATGCTGCGCGACCTGCCGTTCATCGCCCGCGCGTCGATTCTGGTCCTGCCTGACAGTGACGGGGTCGAGCTCGAGGTCAACACCATTGACGAAATTCCGGCACTCGGGTCGGTCGCCTTTCGCGGACTCGGGCCGCGCGCGCTCTCACTCGGTAGCGACAACGTCGGCGGCGAGGGCGTCCGACTGCTCGCCGGCGCGGAGCGCGGCTATGCCTACCGAACGGGTCTTCGCGCCACGTTCGCCGACTATGCCGCCTTCGGAATGCCGCTCACCACCGAAATCGACGCGGCGCGAGATCCGATCGGCTCGCATATCGAGGCGGATGCCACGCACCCGTTTCTCACGAACTTTCAGCGGGGCGCGTGGAACGCGATCTACCGGATGGAGGACGTGTACCCGCGCTTCCGCCGTTCCACTGGCGACGACCTCGGGCTCGAAATCAAACAACAGCGCTGGTCGGCGGGCGCTGTGTCGCGAGCGAATGTCGGGTCGACGGTTTTCCTGCTCGGCGCCGAAGTCATCGGCCTGCACGCCGATCCAGCCGCCGCGCCAGTTGTGATCACCGACTCCGGATTCGTCGGCACTACCGACAGCACGCTCGTCGGCCGCTACGCTCCCGTCCACTCCGTGCGCGCCGGCGCGCTGATTGGCGTACGCCACGTGAGCTACGCGCCGGTGGATGGGCTCGACGCGTTGTTCGCGCGGCAGGACGTGATGACCGGCGTACAGTCCGGCACCCTCGTCGCGCCGGGCCGCACCGGCTCGGACGATGACCTGCTGATCTCGAACAGCTCGTACCTTGGCGCGGTGTTCGGTCGTTCTGTGATGATGGCCGACGCGGAGAGCGAAGCGCGGCGCACGCTCACGCACGGTGGCCCAATCTCCGTCATCGGCAGCGGACGCGCGGCCTGGTACTATCGCGTCGGCTTCGGGCAGCTGTTCATGCTCGATGACGAGTTTTCCGGCGGAGCGCGCACGCAGCTCCCGATCCAGCTCACGCTCACGGAGCGGCAGGCCGACATTCGCGGCTTCACCGGCTCGGACATGGCCGGTGCAGTGCGCAATGTGGCGCGCGCCGAATATCGCTGGGCGCGGCCAGCCGCAATCCACGGAGCAGACGCTGGTCTCGCGCTGTTCACGGATGTCGCGACGCTCGCCGCCGGCAGCGCACCGTTCGGCACCAACGCCACCGTTCAGAGCGTGGGCATCTCGGTGCTCGGCGCGTACCCGACACGAAGCAAGCGGCTCTACCGCGTCGACATCGCGTATCCGCTGCGCGGCGACGTGCATCGCCTCGAGGTGCGATTCACCGCCGGCAATCGCACGGGCGCGTTCTGGCGCGAGCCGTACGACGTCAAGCGCGCGCGTCTCGGTCCGGTGCCCTCGTCGCTGTTCAGCTGGCCGGTGCGGTAATCGCCGGGTCCGGCGTTCTCCGTCAATCGCCGAGCATTACGCGCCCGAGGTGTACTCCGGCAGATCGTTCCAGCGGCGACGCGGAGTTCCTGGCACCGGCGTCTTGTCCGCACGCGGCGCCGCGCGGCGCAACATGTCCACGAGTACGTCGTCGCGTGCGTCGGCCCAGTCGCGCGGCCAATTCTTCAGGTCGAGCCAGCGCATGCCCGCAGTGAAACGAAGCACCGACGGTCCGCCCTGCTCGGGGTGCGTAACGACGCATACCGTCCACAGGCGACCACCCGGATAGCGGAAGCTGCGCACGACTTCGAGATCGGTGATGTCCGGACGTGCGTCGGCGACGACGGCGTCGGCTGGCGCAGCTGGCGCCTCGGATTCACCGGCGGTCTGCCGCTGCGTGTGGAGCTTGTGCGCCGGAACGATCTCCGCGCTGCCGAGCAGCGTGCGCAATTCGGACTCGCTCGAATCAGCCCAGCGCACCGGGTACGGACACAGACGCCGCTTCTCTTCGCCAGTCGTGCGCTCGAAGACGATCCAGCCGACCGTGTAACAGTCCGCCAGATAGTCCTCGGCTTTGGTCTGCGGGTGAATCGCTTCGGGTTTGATGTCCCAGGCGCGCCACTCGCGCCCGAGATCGTCACTGAATTCCCGAACCGCCATCGGCCGGCACCTCGTCGAGAGATCGGCGCGATCCATCCGGAATCGTTCGGTCGGATGTCTTGGCCGCCGGCGCCGCCTCGATGCGTCCGAGCGGCGCCGCTCGTTGCAGCAGACCGAGCAGATCCGAATCCGGCAGACTGTCCCAGCCCTCGGGAATCGGAACGAGGCGCCGGCGCTGGTGCTCACATTGAAAGGTGAGCCAGCCGTCGCGGTGCGAGCCGCGCAGCTTGAGCTCGAGGTTCGCGTTGCGGCGGTCCGACAACCGCGGGTATCGACGGCGCTCTTCGTTGAGGCGTCGCTCGATGGAGATCGGCCGGATCTCCCAGACTTCCCAGTGCTGGCCTTGTTCGTCGAAGAATTCGCGGTACGTCATGAGCGAATGGCGAAACGTGGAGCGATCTGGCACGGCAAGGGATCGCAGCAGCCAGAGCGTCGGGCGGCGATGACGGGTCCCATGCGTGCACGAAGCGCGCCGTCCCGCGGGCCCCGAATCAGCTATCGAACCACCGCGGAACGGCCGGAACCCCTAGCCACTCGCGAGCCAGACGCTCGCTCGTGAACATGCGAACCCGCGCCGTGGCCGTGTCCGAGAACAGTTCCCACGCGCGGCCGAACTCTTCGCCCAGCGGCGTGAGCACCACGATCGCGATCGGGCCGAGCGGCATGCTCACGCCGCGGAACAGCCGGTCGAGCGCCAACTTTCGAATCTGCTCACGCGTCGGAATCGTCGTGAGCACGCGACAGTCGACGTACAACGCCATGCCCGGTTCGTACTCCGGATCGCCGAGGTAGGCATCTTCCGTTGCACACAGGGCGGCGAACGTGAGATCGCCGCGCAGCCGGATGTACACGACGCCATGTTCCGCGTCGATCCGATATCGCACCGGCTCTACGCCGGTCTGCAGCGGCTTCAGCTCGTCGATCACGAAAGTTGATCTCAACGGGACGAGAGAAACTTGGCGCGCGTGCGAAGTGGACGGAAGCATCGCATCAACTTCAACCGTTGTACCGATGCGCAAGTCACGTGCGATCTGATATGTCAAACAAACGCTTGATAATTACTGCCGTCCTCGATAGCTCTTGGTGATGAGCGATCAGGGCACACCTTCAGGACCGGATTTCTCGAGCAGCGTCCTGCTGTCGAGCATCGCCGACGGCTCAACCGTCGCCGGGCACGTCGGAGACAAGGCGGTGCTCGTCACGCGCCGAGGCGCCGAGGTCTTCGCCATCGGCGGCACGTGCACGCACTACAGCGGCCCACTCGGCGAAGGCCTGTTTGCCGGCGACACCGTTCGGTGCCCGTGGCACCACGCGTGTTTCAGCCTGCGCACCGGCGAAGCGCTCGCAGCGCCGGCGCTCAATCCGGTTGCGCGCTGGAAGGTGCAGCAGCGCGACGGCCGCGTGACGCTCGTCGACGAAGTCGATCCCGGCGATCCGATCGACGCGCAGTGCCACCATGCGGGCGGCACCCCGCCGGAGTCGGTGGTGATCGTCGGCGCGGGCGCGGCCGGCAATGCCGCGGCGGAGATGCTCCGACGGCTGGACTACGCGGGCGCCATCACCATGATCGGACCGGAAGATTCGGTGCCGTACGACCGGCCGAATCTGTCGAAGGACTATCTCGCCGGCACGGCATCGGAAGACTGGATTCCACTGCGTCCGCGCGAGTTCTACGAGCAGCATCACATTACGCTCACGCTCGGCAGGACCGTCGCCGCGATCGATACCGCCGCGCGACGCGCGCAGCTCGACGACGGAACGGCGATCCAGTACGGCGCGCTGCTGCTCGCCACCGGCGGTGAGCCGGTGCGGCTCCCGGACTCGTTCGATCATTCGCGCCTGCACTATCTGCGTTCTTTCGCCGACAGCAATGCGATCATCAAGGCGGCGAGCGGGGCGAAGCGCGCCGTCGTGATCGGCGCGAGCTTCATCGGCCTCGAGGTCGCCGCCTCGTTGCGCACGCGCGGACTCGAGGTCGACGTCGTCGCGCCGGAATCGCGTCCCCTCGAGCGTATTCTCGGCCCGCAGCTCGGCGACCTCGTTCGCGCGGTGCACGACTCGCACGGCGTGCGCTTTCATCTCGGCCAGATGGCTGCGTCGATCAGCGGCGGCACGGTCACGTTGAAGAGCGGCGAGCGGCTGGAGGGCGATCTGATCGTCGCCGGCATCGGCGTGCGGCCGCGCGATGCGCTCGCGAAGCAATCCGGATTGGCGGTGGATCGCGGCGTGAACGTGAACGAGTATCTCGAGACGTCGGCGCCCGGCGTGTTCGCGGCCGGCGACATCGCGCGCTATCCCGATCCGCGCACCGGCGATCGCATTCGGGTCGAGCATTGGGTCGTGGCTGAGCGGCAGGGACAGGCCGCCGCACGGAACATGCTTGGCCTGCGGAAGCCGTTCGTCGACGTGCCGTTCTTCTGGAGCCAGCACTACGACATGGCCATCTCGTACGTCGGCCACGCTGAGCAATGGGACGAGATCCGGATCGACGGCGACGTGGAGCAGAAGGATTGCACGGCGACGTTTGTGCGCGGCGGCAAGACGCTCGCCGTCGTCACGGTCGGCCGCGACCGCGCGAGCCTCGAGGCCGAGCTGGCCATGGAGCGCGAGAGCACGGCGCCATCGGCCGCGTCACGCTGAATCATTCGAGAACTAGTACGTCAGCCGCCCGTCGACGATCCTGGCGACGGGCGTGTACGGATGCTCCTTCGCCGGCGCCGCGCTCTGGATGTGCAGCACGCGCCAGCCGTGCGCCTTGAAGTAGTCGGCGATCATGGAGCGGTGACAGCGCCACCACACCGCCTCCGAGCACATGACCGTAACGCGCCCGCGGTGCGCGAGCTGTGCGAGCTGCTCCGCCGCCGCGGCGAACTCCGGCGTGTCCATGTAATCCGCATAGCCGCGGAACGACGTGTGTCGCCACGCCGTGTGCGGCGAGTCCGGCCGCGGCTTGCGTCGGCCGCCCAGCTCCGGGATCGGCACGTATTCGATCCCAGCCGCGGGCAGCGATGACGCGAGCGCGTCAGGATTGAACTGCGGATTCTTGCGAGATCCGGCAAAGCGGCGCACGTCGGCGACGCACGTAATCTCGTGCGCGCGGAGCACGGCCAGCAGCTCGTCGATCGAGCGCGTCGAGTGGCCGATCGTCCACAGCGTGGCGGGAGTGTCGAGCGCCGGTTGCGTCACCGCTGAAAGTCAACACGAGCCAGGGCGCCGTCGCAATCGCCAAAGTGCGGCGAGGATGATAATGTCATGCTCTCCTCCTCCACCCCGTTCCCGTCATGCCGCACCGATTCCCGTCCATCCCCGCCGTCGCGTGTGTCGCTGTCGCTTTCTCTGCGCTGAGCACGTCGTCGATCGCGCAATCGCCGGATACATCGCACACCGACAGCACGATCATCAATCGCTCGGCGAATCCGCTGCTTGCCGACTTCCGCTTTCGCTCGATCGGCCCCGCGAGCATGGGCGGCCGCGTCGACGACATCGAGGTTGCACCGAGCGATCCGAACGTCATCTACATCGGGTACGCCACCAGCGGCGTGTTCCGCTCGCTGAACAACGGCACGACCTTCGAGCCGGTGTTCCAGACGTATACCACCGCGTCGATCGGCGACATTGCGATTCATCCGACGAAGCCGAACATCGTCTACGTCGGCACCGGTGAGCCGAACAACCGCCAGACCTCCTCGTTTGGCGACGGCTTGTACAAGTCGACTGACGGCGGCAAGACGTTCACCCGCATCGGCCTCGAGAACACGCAGACCATCGCGCGGATCGTGATCGACAAGACCAATCCGGAGGTCGTCTACGTCGCCGTGCCGGGCCACCTGTTTGGCCCGAGCCCTGATCGCGGGCTGTACAAGACGACCGACGGGGGGACGACGTGGACGAAGATCAAGTACATCGACGAGAACACCGGCTTCACGGACGTGGCGATCGATCCGTCGAACAGCAGCACGCTGTACGCGGCGAGCTATGAGCGGCGGCGGACGAGCTGCTGCTTCAATGGCGGCGGCCCGGGGAGCGCGCTCTGGAAGTCGACGGACGCGGGCAAGACGTGGACGAAGCTGACCGGCAACGGGCTGCCCACGGAACCATACGGCCGTATTGCGCTGGACATCGCGCGCTCGAATCCCAAGGTCGTGTACGCCCAAATCGAAGCGAGCGGCGCGAATGGCGAGTCGGAGACGCCGGCTGGCGGCCGTGGCGCGTACGACTGGTGCAACAACGGCGGACCGGGCCACGGCTTCAGCACCGGCCGCGGTGGGCGCGGCGGCCAGGAAGCGGACACGAATCGCACGCCGCCCAAGCTCGATCCCACGCGATCGGGCGTGTTTCGTTCCGATGATCGCGGCCGCTCCTGGCATGCGGTCAGCAACTGCGCACCGCGGCCGTCCTACTTCAGCCAGATTCGCGTCGATCCGAATAATGAGAATACGCTGTATTCAGCCGGTGTACATCCGGCCAGGTCGACCGACGGCGGCAGGACGTTCACGCTGCTCGACGCGGCGGGCGGATTCTTCAACATGGGCGAGGATCAGCACGCGCTGTGGATCGATCCCGCCAACTCGAAGCATCTGCTCCGCGGCAACGATGCCGGTTTCGCGGTGAGCTGGGACGCGGGCGACACGTGGGAGTACGTGCGCACCATGGCGACCGGTCTCGCGTACTGGGTCTCCGCCGACATGGGCCACCCGTACGACGTGTATACCGGTCTGCAGGACAACGACAGTTGGGGCGGCCCGAGCGCCACGCGCGGCCGCATCGGCATCACGAACAAGGACTGGTTTCACCTCACCGGCGGCGACGGGTTTCAAACCGCCGTCGACCCGACGGACTTTCACATCGTGTACTCGTCGTCGCAGGACGGTTCGGTGTTCCGCACGGACCTGCGCACCGGGCGCTCGGTGAGCATTCGGCCCACGGCCGGGCAGGCGCGGCGCGCCGATGCGGATTCCGTCGGCACGTGTGCCGACGGACGCATCATCACGGCGAGCGCGCGCGGTGGACGCGGCGCGCGCGGGGGCGCGGCCGGTGGCGGCGGCACGAATGGCGGCGGCTTCAACGGCGGCGGACGCGGGCGGAGCAGCGAGCCGAACGTGCTCGATGCCACCGCGGGCGAGGTGTACCGGTTCAACTGGAACACGCCGCTCGAGCTGTCGCCCAGCGATCCGAACACCGTCTGGATCGGCGGCAACCGGCTGTTCAAGTCGGTGGATCGCGGCGATCACTGGACGGCGAGCGCCGATCTCACCAAGCACGTGGACCGCTGCGACGTCACGGTGCTCGGCGTGGCCGGCAGTGCTCCACAACTCTCGAAGAACGACGGCGTGTCGGCGTACGGAACGATCATTTCAGTTTCCGAATCGCCAGTGCTGCCCGGCGTCGTGTGGGCCGGAACCGATGACGGCAACCTGCAGGTGAGCCGCGACGGCGGCCACACGTTCACGAACGTGAGCGCGAACTTGCCGGGGCTGCCGGCCGGCGCGCTCACCGGTCCCAGCCCATACTGGATCTCGCGAATCGATGCCTCGCATTTCGATCCGGGCACCGCGTACGTCGCCGTCGACGGCCACCGCACCGACGATCTGCATCCGTACGTGTTCGTGACGCACGATTACGGAGCGACGTTTACCAGCATCGGCGCCGGTCTGCCGGCCCGCGGCAACGTGCAGGTGATTCGCGAAGACCCGAAAAATCGCGCGCTGCTGTACGCGGGCACGGAGTTCGGGCTCTACCTCTCGCTCGACACCGGGGCGCACTGGGAACCGTTCATGAACGGCTATCCCACGGTGCGCACCGACGACATTCTCATCCACCCGCGCGACGGTGATCTGATCGTCGCCACACACGGCCGCAGTCTCTGGATCGCCGACGACATCACGCCGCTCCAGCAATTCACCCCGGCCATGGCCGCGCAGGATGTCGCGCTATTCGAGGTGCGCCCGGCCGTCGCGTATCTGTTCGACTATCGCACCGATGCGGACGTCGGCGGCGACAAGCGCTTCGTCGGAGAGGATGCGCCGCGCGGCACGGCGATCAACTACTACCTGAAGGCCGCGGCCGCCGGCGAGGTGACGGTATCGGTCGTCGACCCGACCGGCCGCATGCTATGCACCTCCAAGGGGGCATCGACGCCGGGCATTCATCGCGTGCAGTGGACGCTCGTCACGCCGATGCTCTCGCCGAGCCGTGGCGGCACAAAGCCGGACACGAGCTGCGGCCCCAGCGCCCGAAATTCCAGCACCACGCCGATCGCCGCCGGCACGTACGTCGCCAAGCTCACCGTCGGCGGTCACATGTACACGACGCCGATCAGAGTTCTCGAAGACGTGTGGATGCACGAGCGGTGACGGCGGCGCTGCGCGCCGCCCGCCGAATCAGTCGAGCTCCATCTCGTGCGCGATGTCCAACATGGCCGCGGCAACGCGCGAGTCGAAACGCGAGCCGGCGCCCTGCTCGATCATGCGCAGCGCGGCATCCTGCGCCAGCGCGGCGCGATATGGCCGATCGTGCACCAGCGCGTCGTAGAAGTCCGCGACCGCAACCACTCGGCCTTCCGGCGGGATCATTTCGCCTGACAGGCCGTTCGGGTAGCCCAGTCCGTCCCAGCGCTCGTGATGCGTCAGCGCCACGCGTTCGGCCGTGACGATCAGCGAATTGTCGCCGCCCGCCAGGATGCTCGCGCCGATCGTGGTGTGCGTCTTCATCACGGCGTATTCCTCTTCCGTCAACGGA
>Ga0207660_10001553_pt1 | contig 15373 bp, 10 predicted proteins | sample KBSC73BmetaG_FD_184335 | JGI IMG/M metagenome (GOLD analysis project Ga0207660, IMG submission 184335) | Corn rhizosphere microbial communities from Kellogg Biological Station, Michigan, USA - KBS C7-3B metaG (SPAdes) (version 2) | ecosystem: Host-associated > Plants > Roots > Rhizosphere ... | reverse complement strand
AGCAACCTCGACAGGACGCCGGTCTCGCCGAGCCCTTGCACGTCGCGATGGCTGGCCAGGATCTGCTCGGCCAGGGTCGAGCCTGTGCGCGGCATGCCGACGATGAAGATCGGCGCGGCGCGGTGTCCCCGGCCGGACGGGCGCGCGCCCTGGCCTGCCGGAAAGCGTTCACGGACATGGGCGATGGCCGCCGCGTTGGTGCGTGCGACGGCGTCGGGGTCTTGCAGCCCGGCTAGGCTGGCGCGCTTCAACCGGTTGCCCGACGCCCAGGCCGCGAACGCCGCGGCGTGATCGCCCCGCCGCTCCAGCACCTCGCCGAGCGCGAACTGCAGCCCGATGCGAAGGTCGGGCGTCACGCCCTCGTCGTGGGCCGCGCGGCGCATCCCGGCGAGCTCGCCGTTATCGATCGCGCCGGGGTCCAGCAGGGCGATACGGGTCATGGCCGCCCAGCGCTGCGCCGGATCGCGCGCCAGTTCGCGGTGCTGCTCGACCGCCTGCGCGGTGCGTCCCAGGATGGCCAGGACCGTCGCCAGCGCGGCCCGCGTCTCCACGGCCTGCGGGCGAAGCGCCACGGCCCGCGCGTAGGCCTCCGCGGCTTGGGGCCAGGCGCCGAGCTGCTGGTTCACCGCGCCCAGGTTGTGCTGTGCGCTCACCAGGTCGGGCGCGAGGGCGACGACGCCCTCCAGCCGCCGCCGGGCGCGATCCAGCCGCCCCTGATGCAGGTCGATCATCGCCAGCGAGAATCCCGCTCTGACATCACCTGGCGCGATGCGCTCGGCCTGCCGGTAGAGCTGGGCCGCAGCCTCCAGCCGTCCAGCCGCGAAATGTGCGGCGCCCTCGTCCAGGCGACGCGCCAACTCGGCCGCTGCAGGCGTTGGCAAGGCTGTCATGCACGGGCGGTGGGCGCGGCCATCGCCGGATGCTACGCGCCGCCGGCGATGGGAGCCAGGGGAGCGAGGCCGCGCTCACGCACGGCCTCGCCCTCACGTCACTGGAAACGGAGCCGAAGTTCGACGCCGTAGGTCCGCGGGTTCAGCAGGCTGTAGTTGCTGGTGATGAAGCCAGGCGCCTGAAGCGCGCCCGACCGGCCATCGTAGCCCAGCTTGTCGAACACGTTGTTGACGTAGAGCACCACGTTGTAGCGGTCGTCCTTGCCCGTCCAGACGCCGCGGACGTTCACCTGGGTGTAGGCCGGGGCCTGGTTGTAGAACCGGTTGAACAGGCCGCCGTAGGTCTTGTCCTTCCAGATATAGGATCCCGACAGGCTGAATTTCCCCGGATCGAACCGCCAGACGTAGGTCGCGTTGATCGAAACCTTGTTGGGTGGCGATTCCGGGAGCTTCTGGCCCTTCAGGTTCTGGGTGAGCACCGCGGCCCCAGGCGCGTTCACGCATCCCGAGGTATTGGCGCCGGGCAAGACGGCGCCCGGATCCACCGTGTCCTCGAAACAGGCGCCCGGATCGTTCACCTCGGCGTTCAAGTGCGCGTACTGAGCGCTAATTGTCAGGGGATCCGTCGGCTGCCACAGCCCCTCCAGTTCGAGGCCCGTGATGTGCACGGACTTCAGATTGAAGAGCTGCGAGGAGATCAGGCCCTGCGCGTTCTGGACGCTCAGCGGGATCTGGTCGTTCTTGTAGTTGTAGTAGAAGGCCGCGGCGTTCAGCCGGAAGACGTTGGCGAAGGTCTTTTTCGCCCCGACCTCGAAGGCGTCGACCGTCTCCTTGTCCGTCTCGGGATTGGCGCCGATGGTGAAGGTGGTGAAGCCGCCGGCTTTGTAGCCGCGGCTGTATTTCGCGTAGAGCAAGGTGTCCGGATCCGGCGTCCAGTCGACGCCGGCGTCGCCGGTCCAGGCGTTCCACTTCTCGTCCAGGTCGCGCTCGCCGTTGCCGGTGACCGGGTTCAACCGGGCTGGACCCGCGCCCTTGAAGCTTGTCCCCAGGCTGGCGGCGATGGCCGCGCCGGTTACGTCGAGCGCCGGGGTCGCGGCGCCGAACGCGGACGGCTGGAAGCCCGGGATGACGCCGAACTCCTCGAACCGCCAGAACTGGATGCCTTCCTTCTCGTCGTCGGTGTAGCGGATGCCCACGTGTGCCTTCCACTGCTCGTTGAACTTGTAGTCGATGTGCCCGAACGCGGCCCAGGACTTGTAGGTGAGCTGGGTGTCGGAGGTCGAGATCGCGCTCGCAGAATTGACCGGTGCGGCTGTCAGCAACCCGCCCGCGCCGATCAGGACCGGATTTGCAAGCTGGGTCTGGTTAGGCATGACCCCGGCCCAGACCGGCTGGTCATAGTGCTCGTGGTAGTAGTAGGCGCCCGCGATCCACTGCAACGGGCTGTCGTTGGTCGAAGTGAAGTCGATCTCGTGGCTGTAGAAGGTGTCCTTCTCCTGGAAGAAGGTGGTGTCGGGGGCAGCCCGGATGGTCAGCGGTTGCGTGCAGGCAACCGGATCGTAGCCCAGCCTTGAGGCGTTCAGCGCGCACAGCCCGCCCGGCGCGGCCGCGCCTGCCAGTTGGTAGGAGTTGATGCCGCTGTCGGCGTAGTTGGTGAAGTTCAGGACGTAGTTGAACTTCTGGTAGCCCCCCAGGTAGGTCACGTCGAAACCGGGCGCGTGGTAGGTCCAGTTGGTGGCCAGCGCCAGGTCGCCATGCTGCTTGTTGGTCGAGGTGGCTTCCTGGATGAAAGTCCGCGGATCGTCGGTCGAGGGATTGTTCCCGGGGAAGGAGTTGGCGAACACCGGCCCGCCGACCACCGAGCCGGGCACGACCGTCTGCCCCCTGGCGTCGGGGCCGGTGCATCCGATGGCTCCGCCCGGGCTGCCGGCTACCCCGGGTAGCCCGCACAGGCCGAAGAAGTTGCTCGGGCTGAACGCGCCGTTGAGCTGGTAGTTGTTGGGGATCGCGCCGCGCGTGGCGTTCTGGTGATAGTCGGCGGAGAAGGTGCCGCTGGAGATCATGCCCCAGGCGTCCAGGTTGTCGCCGAGGTTGGCCTCGAGCTGGCCTTCCACATACTGGCTCTTGCCGGCTCCAAGTTGCGGCATGCTGCCGCCCTGTCGCTCGCCGTTGAGGTTCTTGAAGTAGCCGCCGTTCTCGACCGTGGCGTTGCCGCCCAGGCGGAACCGCAGCCAGTCGGTGATCGGGCCCGAGACGACCGCCTCGCCCCAATAGCGCTCGTTGTTGGCCACGCCGGCGCGGCCCTCGGCGTAGAAGCTCTTGGTCGGCTTCTTGGAGACGTAGTTGATCGAACCGCCGTCGGCGTTCGCCCCATGCAGGGTGTTCTGCGGCCCGCGGTCGACCTCGATCGTGTCGATGAACAGGTCGGAATGCTGCAGGAGGATGGTGGCGTTCGCGCCGTCGTAGACGCCGTTGTAGTAGACCGCCACGGCAGACGCGACGGCCAGGTTGTCGGTGTTGCGCCCGACGCCGCGCATATAGGGCCGGTCAGTGTTGGCGTTGTACGAGAAGCCCGGCGTGAAGTTCGTCAGATCCTGGACCGACTCGATGCCCTGCACCGTGCGTTGCTCGGCGCTGAACGCCGACACCGCCACGGGAACGGTCTGCAGCCTTTCCTCGCGGCGTTGAGCCGTGACGATCAGGTCTGAGAGGGTCGTTACGTTCGCGTCCGACGCGGGCGTGGCCGGCGCGGGCTGAGTCGCCGGAGCCGCTTGCGCGTGCGCCTGGGCGGCGGCGATGCTCAGCACGACGGCCAAAGCGGAGCCGCCGCAGAAATAGCTGCGTTTCCTCATATTCCCCAGTCTCCCTTTGCGTTCCGGCTCAGCTCTGAGGCCAAGTCCTGATGGAACTAGTAGGCAATGGCGCCTAGAGGCAGCGTAGGCGCCTGTGGCAAGGCTTGGCAAGCGATGTGTCGCAAAGGAAATCAGGTGTCGGGGACGTAAACGATCGGCGACGCCTGTCGAACACTAGGTTCGCCGACCGCCGTTCATTTGATGTCCAGGCGTTCGATCCGCCAGCGGAGTTGCTCGGCCGTTGCGCCGGGCACGTTGTTCACCCGCCGAAGGACGGCGTCGCCGGACTGGTGCAACGGCTTGCCCGTGGCGAACCGCCCATAGATGACGATCGGCACGGTCACGTAGAGCGAGCCCGCCGCGCCCTCGATCTTACCCGGCGCGCCGACCTGGGCGTGGTAGCTGGCGTAGGGCTTCAGGTCGAACACCTTGCCGTCCGAACGCACGGCCGCGGCCTCCCCGGCCCGCCCCTGTTCCAGCAGCGCGAAATAGGTCTGCACGACATTGGCGGCCCCCTGCGCGCTGGCGGCGGTGAACGGGGCCTCCGAGACGGGCGTGCGGTCGTCCGGCAAACCGCCGCGGGCTCCTGGCGCGGGCGGCGACACCGGCTCGGCCTCGCAGGCCACGCCCGGATCGCTGGCGATCTCCTCCCCCGGCTTCAGGTGCGCGAGCCTCCCGTGCTCGAAGCCCTTCGTCCACCACTGCAGGCCAAGGCCGGCGTAGCGCGCGCCGCTGGCCGAGCGGGCGATCTTCAGGGTGTAGGCGTGGCCCCGATATTCCACGACGGCTGTCTGCGGGTCGGGGTAGCCGGCGGTGAGGCGCTCCCCGCCCGGGCAGACATAGGCCGTGACCACGGGATCGGGGTTCACCGGTCCGCTCGGCGCCGGCGGTTGCTGGCGCGGCGCCTGCTGGGTCGGCGCAGTCGGCGCGGTCGGCGCGCCCTGCCCGCACGCGGCCAGCAGAAGCGCGGCGGCGGCCCCGCAACCCGCGGCGCGGCTCATCAGGGCTTGCCCAGGGCTTCGTCGAAGAGGTCGAGCATGGCGGCCCAGGAGCGCCTGTCCGTCTCGGCGTGGTATTCGAAGCCGGGCATGCCCAACGCACCCACGTCCGGGTTGGTGAAGCTGTGGCCCGCGCCGCCGTAGAGGTTCATCCGCCAGTCGACGCCGCCCTCGGTCATCTCCTTCTCGAAGCCGAGGCGTTGATCGGCGGGAATGATCGGATCGAGCGCGCCGATGCAAACCAGCACCTTGGCCTTGATCTGCCTGGCGTCCTGGGGGCGGGTCGTGGCGAGGCCGGAATGGAAGCCCACGACCGCCTTCAGGTCCGCCCCGCTGCGTGCGAGCTCGAGGACCGTCGTGCCGCCGAAGCAGTAGCCGGTCGCGGCCAGCCTCGCCGTGTCGCACTCCGGCTGCCTCGCCAGCACCGCCAGCGCCTCGGCGGCGCGGGCGCGGATCGTCGAAGGCTCGGCCATGAAGGCGTTGATGCGCGGCATGACCTCGTTGCGGTCGCTGAGCGGCTTGCCGTCGCCATAGTAATCCATGGCGAAGGCGACATAGCCCGCCTCGGCCAGCCGCCGGGCGATGGACTTGGTGAGATCGACGAGGCCGCCGCCCTCCGGCGCCACCAGAATCCCGGGGCGCCGGCCCGCGCGGGTGTCGTCGACGGCGAGGTAGCCGACCAGGCGCACGCCGTCGGCGTGGTACTCAATGTCCTGGGTCTTCATGGGCCGCTCCGTCAGGCCACCGGCGCCGGCTGGCGGGTGAGCACGAAGTCGTCGGGGTTCGGGGCCAGCGAGGCGCGCCAGTAGTCGATGAGGCCGAAGGGCCAGTTCTGGCTGACGCGTCCGAACTCGTTCTTGTACCAACTCGTCACATTAGGCGAGCCCCAGGCCCAGCCCTTGTTGGCCTGGTCGACGCGCAGGTTGAAGGCGTCGTGCACCTCGCGCTTGACCTCGATCGCCTTGGCGCCCGTCTCTGCGAGCAGCTTCAGCGCGCCCACGATGTAGCGGACCGAGCACTCCGAGAAGAAGATGATCGAGCCGTTCACGACGATGTTGGTGTTGGGGCCGTAGATCATGAAGAAGTTCGGGAACCCCGGCGTCGTCATGCCGAGGTAGGCCCGGGCATCGCCGCCCCAGGCGTCGTGCAGCTCGCGCCCGCCGCGGCCGACCACCTTCAGGCCCGACAGGAACTTCGAGGCGGTGAAGCCGGTTCCGTAGATCAGGACGTCGACCTCATGCTCGACCCCGTCGGCGGTGACGACCCCCTTGGGCGTGATCTTCGTGATCGCCTCGGTGACCAGCTCGACGTTCGGACGCTTCAGCGCGCCCAGCCACACCCCGTTGTCCAGCACCGCGCGCTTGCCGCCGACCGGATAGGTCGGGACCACATTGGGCAGCAGGTCCGGGCGGTCCTCGACCTGGGCGGCCAGCGCCGCGGCGGCCATCTCCCGCAGCATCAGGTTCTCGGCGCCCACGGCGGTCGCGGGGCCGTTCCAGCCCTCGTCGGCCTTGACCATCGGCAGGAAGCCCTCGGTCGTCGTCCAGAACAGCCAGAAGCGGTACCACTTGTCGTAGTAGGGCACGTTGTCGAGCAGCCACTTCATGCCCTCGGGCACATCCTCGTGGTAGTGCGGCACGGGCAGGCCCCAGGGCGGCGTACGCTGGAAGACCGTCAGGTGGGCGACCTTGGGCGCGATCTCCGGCACGAACTGGTAGGCCGAGGCGCCGGTGCCGATCACCGCCACGCGTTTGCCCGCCAGGTCGACGTCGTGACGCCACTGGGCGGAGTGGAAGGCGGGGCCTTCGAAGGTCCCGACGCCCCCGATCTGCGGAATCCGTGGCTTGTTGAGCTGGCCTACGGCGGTGATCACCGCGTTGGCCTCCACTGTCTCGGTCTTACCGTCCTGGCCGCGTAGCTCGATCCGCCACAGGGCGCGCGGTTCGTCCCAGGTCAGGCTCTCGACCCGCGTCTCGAAGCGGATGTGTTTCTTGAGGTCGTACTTGGCCGCGATCCCCCGGAAGTATTTCAGCAGCTCCGGCTGCGGCGAGAAGTGCTGCGGCCAAGCGTGGTTCGGCTCGAAGGAGTAGCTGTACATGTGGTTGGAGTTGTCCACCCGGCAGCCCGGGTAAGTGTTCACCAGCCAGGTGCCGCCCACGTCGGCGTTGGTCTCGACGATCTCGAACGGCACGCCCGCCTGGCTGAGACGGATGCCGGCCAGCAGGCCTGACATCCCGGCGCCGATCACGAGCACCTTGAGCTGCCGCGCGGCGGCCTTGAGCTGCGGCTGGTCGAACTGCGGGTCCTTGCTCGACTTGCCGGAGATGGCGAGTTCGTCGATCAGGAAGTCGGCGTAGGTTTCCGGGATCGGCGCGCCGGCGACGAAGTCCATCATCCTGCGCAACGTCGGCATGTCGGGGCTCGGCGTCTTCAGCGACCCGCCGGCCAGGAAGGCCTCGATCGCCGCCTTCGCCCGAGTACGGATCTCCGCCTGCGCCGCCTCGGAGAGGCCCGTCTCGCCCCGGGAGAGCGGGGTATAGACAGGCGTCCACTCCGGCTTCAGCCAGCCGGGGTCGCCCGTCATGTGCACCATCGCCGCGACAAGCGCCGGGAGGTGGGCGGCCTCAAGCGCCGTGTCGAGGTCCATCTGGGCGTCGGCCATCGTCGTTTCCAGCTAGGTTATCGTTGTTCAGCACCATGACTCCGCCTGATGCCGGCTGTCACCCCGAAAGCCGGGCCTGCTGCGCGCGGATTTCCGCCAGGGTCTGCGGCGAAAGCGTCATTCCCGAGGCGGCCAGGTTCGCGGCCAGGTGCGCCGGGCGGGTGGTGCCGACGACGGCGCAGGCCACCGCCGGGTTGGCGAGCACATAGGCGAGCGCCGCCTGGGCGCCGGTCATCCCCGGCGTGCGGGCCAGGAAGCCGAAGGCGGCGCCCTGCTCCACCTCGCGGCGATGGCGCAGCAGGCCGCGGGCGGCGTACCAGAGGTCGCGCGGGGCGCGCAGCCGGGCGACCTGACCGCCCGTATGGCCCATCGCCAGCGGCATGCCCGCCAGCACGCCCTTGCCGGCCGCCGCGGCGCGGGCGATCAGCGGCTCGCGCCCAGGGCGCAGGACGTTGTAGTCGACCATCACGACGTCGAAATCCAGCAGGCCGACGACGTGGTCGATGACCACGGGATCGAAGCTGTTCGCGCCGACCGCGCGGACGAGCCCCCTCGCCTTCAACCCGGCCAGCGCGGCGCGCAGCTCGTCCGTCAGCTCGCCGATCGACGGGCCGTGGAGCTGCAGCAGCGGCAGCGCGTCCAGGCCGAGGACCTTCAGACTGCGCTCTGCGCTGGCGACGACGGCGGCCGGCGAGAAGTCGCGCCCGATCCCGCGGCCGAAGGTGCCGGCCTTGGTGGCGATCACCAGCCTGGAGGCGTCGCGGCCCTTGAGGGCGCGGCCAAGCCGGGGCTCGGCATGGCCGCCCGAGTAGCTGGCGCCGGTGTCGAAGAAGGTCACGCCGCCGTCGAGCGCCGCGTGGACCAGGCCCACGGCCTGCCGCTCGGAAAACTGCGGCTTGCCCCACCAGCTCGCCGCGCCGAAACCGATTTCCGACACCGTCAGGCCGGTGCGGCCGAGCGGGCGGTAGAGCATGCGGACCCTAGGGCGTCTCGCCGGCGTCGGCGGCGACGAAGTCCGGCTCGGCCGGCTCGCCCAGCAGGATGCGGCCGAACACGAGCCGGACGAAGAAGAAGACCACGCCGGCCCCGATCACCAGGGCGGCGTGCAGCAGCCAGAACTGCGTCGGCGGCATCTTGTCGAGCAGGCCGCCCAGCCAGCCCACCGCCAGGTTCCCGGCGAACAGATGCAGGTAGTAGACGCCCACGATGGTGCCGGCGAGCGCCGTCGGAGCGGCGCGGACGAACAGCGCCAGCCCAACCGGCAGCACGTTGGCGAACCCGATGTCGTTAAGCAGATGGAAGGCCAGGAGCCAGCCCATGGAGACCTTCTGCCCCGTCGTCGCGGCCAGGGCGGAGCCTGCCGCCAGGCAGGCCACGCCGGCGCCGCTGAACAGGCATCCGATGACGATCTTGCCGAGCTCGTCCGGCTCGGTGAACCGGGTCTTCCACCAGCGCCAGAAGATCACCATGCCCGCCAGGGTCACGACCGAGACGATGGAGTCGACGGAGACCAGCCAGGTGGTGAGGATCGGCACGCCGAACAGGTGGCGGTCGACGTGGGTGTCGGCCCAGATCAGGTAGGCGTTGAAGATTTGGTTGTTGCCGACGATGGAGGCGGCGAGCACCGGCAGCAGGCAGACGAGCAGGACGACCGAACGCCATTCGCGGCCAGTCATCGGCGGGCGCGCGACCTTGTCACGGTTCGCGCGGACCGGCGGATCCGGCGGCAGATATCTGCGGCCATAAAGATAGACGGCCAACGAGATCAGCATGCCGACTCCCGCCGCGCCGAAGCCGTAGTGCCAGCCGACCTTCTCGCCCAGGGTGCCGGTGATGAGCGGGGCGGCGATCACCCCGGCGTTGATGCCCAGGTAGAAGATCTGGAAGGCGTCGGCGCGGCGCAGGTCCTCCGGGGCATAGAGCGAGCCGACCTGGGTGGCGATGTTGCCCTTGAAGCAGCCCGAGCCCAGCATCAGGCAGAGCAGCGCGACCAGGAACGACGCGTCGAAAGCCATCAGGAAATGGCCGAGCGCCATCAGGAGGGCGCCGAGGATGATCGTGCGGGTGCGGCCAAGCAAGCGATCGGCCAGCAGGCCGCCCAGCGCGGGCGTCGCATAGACCAGCGCCGTGTAGAGGCCGAAGATCGCCGACGAGATCGCCACGATGGTCATCGGCTGGCCGTGCGCCAGCACCGCGCGCAGTTGCGCAAACCCCGCGACGTGCTCCACATGACCGGGGAGCAGCAGCTGTTTGGTCATGTAGAGCGCCAGCAGCGTCTGCATGCCGTAGTAGGAAAACCGCTCCCACGCCTCGGTGAACGCGAGGAATGCGAGACCCTTGGGATGGCCCAAGAAGGCACGATCGTCTGCGTCTGTCGTCACGGCGGTCATGGAATCCTCCCCAAGGACCGCGCAGATAGGCACGAAATCTCCCAGGGTGGGAAGCCGCCTCGTGCTCAGCGCGCCAACGCCATCATCTCCCGATCGAGAATCGCGACGATCGCCTTCCACGCCGGCGTCGTGGGAATGACCAGGTCGAAATGGCCGGCGTCCGGGATCACCACGACCTCGGCCGGGTCGCCGGCCTTGCGCGCCGCCGCGGCGTAGTCGAGGCCGGTGTAGGGCGGCATGACCGAGTCATAGGCGCCATGGACCATGACGACCCTGACGCCGCCCGGCAGCAGCTCGGCGGGCGAGGTGTCGGCGTAAGCGCCCTTGCGGCTCTTCAGGTCGATCAGCCGCGCGATGGTGTCGTCGCCGCAGGGCAGCGCCCAGGCCTTGCCTTGCCCCTTCAGGTCGCCGATGCCCGCCAGACTGATCACTGCGCCGATCGGCAAGGGATCGGCGGTGCGCAGCGGGCTGCCGGCCGGCAGCTTGCGCCGGCTCGCCGCCCAGAGCGCCAGGTGCCCGCCGGCCGAGTGGCCGACCGCCACCACCCGCGTCAGGTCCAGGCCGTATTTCGGAGCTTCGGTCCGCAGCCGGTCGACAGCGGTGGCCACGTCCTGGAACGTTCCGGGGTAGCCGGCGCCGGCTTCGCCCAGCTTGCGATACTCCACGTTCCAGACCGCATAGCCGCGCCCGGCCAGGTCGGCGGCGAGCGAACTCGTCTGCGCAAAGCCCTCGTATTCCTTGAGGAAGCATCCGCCGTGCAGCAGCACCACGACCGGGTGCGGCCCCTCGCCCTTCGGCAGGAAAAGCTCCGCCACCTGCGACGGCGCGGAGCCATAGGGGACGACCACGTCGGCCGGGCGCCTTGCCTGCTTCATGTAGGCGTCCAGAGACGCCGGTTCAGCCAGAGCGACAGTGGCGGCCATGATCATCGTTCCAAGCGCTATCGCCAACTTGACCATCGCCCGCACCTCACGGCTTGCCGAGCCGCAGCGTGCTCCCACGCGAAGGCTGGTGGGCGGCGAGGGATTCGAACCCCCGACCCTCTCGGTGTAAACGAGATGCTCTAACCAGCTGAGCTAGCCGCCCGCGACGCGCGTTCTAGACCAGGTGGAACGCCGCCAGAAGCACCCAGGCGCCGATCAGGGCGAAGATCGCCGCGGCCGCCATCCGGACGTAGCGGAGCGGGACCACCTTGGTGGCGGCCTCTCCCAGCAGCACCGCCGGGACGTCGGCGATCAGCATGCCAAGCGTCGTCCCCGCGGTGACCAGCAGGATCTGGTGGTAGCGCGCGGCCAGCAGCGAGGTGGCGATCTGGGTCTTGTCGCCGATCTCCACCAGGAAGAAGGTCACCAGGGTGGTGAGGAAGACCCCGCCTCCGCCGAAGGTCTTCAGATCGTCGTCCATCTTGTCGGGAATCAGCGCCCAGCCGGCCATGACGATGAAGGCGACGCCCACGATCACGCGAAAGGCCCGCCCGGAAAACCAGTCGGCGACGTAGTAGCCGAGGCTGGCGGCGATCAGGTGGTTGAGCAGGGTCGCGCCCAGGACGCCCAGGATGATCGGCACGGGTTTGCGGAACTTCGCGGCCAGCACGATGGCCAGGAGCTGGGTCTTGTCGCCGATTTCGCCAATAGCGACGACGGCGGCGGAGGTGACGAGCGGTTCGAGGATCAAGCGACGACTTCCGGGGCGCGAGACAGACGACGACGCGGACCTCCGCCGGCCCTTGGAGCCGAGGTCGCATCGTCGGTCTCACCAATCCGGCCGCCGCCCCTGAACCAAGGCGGCGATCCGCCGTCCGCGCCATGCGTCCCTAAGGAACTGCAAGTCTGTTGACGCGGACTTCGCTGAAGCGAACGGCTACTCCCCGAAGACGGCGGCTTCCTAGCGCGGGGAGCGCCCGGCAGCCAACGAAAAAGGGCGGCCGCCCCCAAGCGACCGCCCTTTCGCGTCGATTATGCCGCAACTCAGCGGTTGAGCGCGTCCTTCAGCGCCTCACCCACGCGAAAGCGGCAGGTCTGCGAGGCCTTGCGCTTCACGGTCTCGCCGGTGCGCGGGTTCCGCGCCGTCCCGGCCGGCCGCTTGATGGGCACGAAGCTGCCAAAGCCCACCAACCGCACTTCCCGGCCCGCCTTCAGCGACGTGGACACCGAGGCGATGAAGGCGTCCAGCGCCTCCTTGGCCTGCGCCTTGTTGAGCCCCGCCTTGTCGGCCATCTCCGCGACGAGTTCGGCCTTCGTCATTCGCGTTCTCCCACCCGTTATTGTTTTTGCAGGCCCGAGGGGTCCCCAGCTCTCCTCACCCATTCGAATTAAGGCCCGTTGAAGCGTGGCCGTCAAACGAGAGCGGCGCGGGAATCGCCCCGCGCCGCCCCGATGACACAAGAAGTGATCGGACCTAGTGCGTCAGCACCGCCTCCAGGTCGCCGTCGTCCGGCACCGACACCGGCGGCGCGTCGGCCTCAGACCATTCGATCGGGACGGGCGCGCGCGTCAGCGCCTGGGCCAGAACCTCATCCATCGTCGAGATCGGGATGATCTTCATCTCGGACTTCACCTTGTCCGGGATGTCGGCCAGGTCCTTCTCGTTTTCCTGCGGGATCAGCACGGTCTTGACGCCGGAGCGCAGGGCCGCGAGCAGCTTCTCCTTCAGGCCGCCGATGGCGGTGACCCGGCCCCGAAGCGTGACCTCGCCGGTCATGGCGATGTCCTTCTTGATCGGGATGCCGGTGAGCACCGAGACGATGGCGGTGGCCATGGCCGCGCCGGCGGACGGGCCGTCCTTGGGCGTGGCGCCGTCCGGCACGTGGATGTGGACGTCGGTCTTCTCGAAGCTCGGCGGCTCGATGCCGAACTTGGTGGCCCGGCTGCGGACATAGCTGTTCGCCGCCGAGATCGACTCCTTCATCACGTCCTTCAGGTTGCCGGTCACCGTCATGCGGCCCTTGCCCGGCATCTTGACCGCCTCGATGGTCAGGATGTCGCCGCCGAAGTCGGTGTAGGCCAGGCCGGTGATGATCCCGACCTGGTCCTCGGTGTCCATCTCGCCGTACTTGAACTTCCGCACGCCGGCGTACTTGGCGAGGCGCTCGTCGTCGATGGTGATCGACAGGACGTTCTCACGGGCCAGGTCGCGCACGGTCTTGCGGGCCAGGTTGCCGAGTTCCCGCTCCAGCGACCGCACGCCGCTCTCGCGGGTGTAGTAGCGGATCAGGTCGCGGATCGCCTGGTCGGGGACAATGAACTCCTCCGGCTTCAGCCCATGGTCCTTGGTCAGCTTGGCCAGGATGTGCCGCTTGGCGATCTCCACCTTCTCATCCTCGGTGTAGCCGGGGATGCGGATGATCTCCATGCGGTCCAGCAGCGGCTGGGGCATGTTGAGGCTGTTGGCCGTGGTGACGAACATCACGGGCGACAGGTCGTAGTCGACCTCCAGGTAGTGGTCGGCGAAGGTGGAGTTCTGCGCCGGGTCCAGCACCTCGAGCAGCGCCGAGGACGGGTCGCCCCGCCAGTCGGAACCCATCTTGTCGATCTCGTCCAACAGGAAGAAGGCGTTGGTCGACTTGGCCTTCTTCATCGACTGGATGATCTTGCCGGGCATGGAGCCGATGTAGGTCCGGCGGTGGCCGCGGATCTCGGCCTCATCGCGCACGCCGCCCAGAGACACGCGGACGAACTCACGTCCCGTGGCCTTGGCGATCGAGCGGCCGAGCGAGGTCTTGCCGACGCCGGGCGGCCCCACGAGGCAGAGGATCGGGCCCTTCAGCGAGCCCACGCGGCTTTGCACCGCCAGGTACTCGAGGATCCGCTCCTTGACCTTCTCCAGGCCGTAGTGGTCGCCTTCGAGGATGTCCTCGGCCTTCTGCAGGTCGATCGGCTTGATCTTGGCCTTGCCCCACGGGATCGACAGCAGCCAGTCGAGATAGTTCCGGACGACCGTCGACTCCGCCGACATCGGGCTCATGTTGCGCAGCTTCTTCAGCTCGCTTTCGGCCTTGGCGCGGGCTTCCTTGGAGAGCTTGACCTTCTTGATGCGCTTTTCGAGCTCGAGCAGCTCGTCGCGCTGGTCGTCCTGTTCGCCCAGCTCGCGCTGGATCGCCTTCATCTGCTCGTTCAGATAATACTCGCGCTGGGTCTTCTCCATCTGCCGCTTCACGCGGTTGCGGATCTTCTTCTCGGTCTGCATGACCGAAATCTCGCCCTCCATCAGGGCGTAGACCTTCTCCAAGCGCTTCACGACGTTGAAGATTTCCAGAAGCTGCTGCTTCTCGACGATCTTCACCGACAGGTGGCTGGCGATCCGGTCGGCGAGTTCGCCGGGGTTGTCGATCTGCGGGATCGCGGCCAGCGCCTCGGGCGGGACCTTCTTGTTCAGCTTCACATAGTTTTCGAACTGCTCGACCACGGCGCGGCTGAGCGCCTCGGCCTCGGCCGAGCCCGACCCGTCCTCGGCCACATAGGCGATCTCCGCCTCGTAGAATTCGGACTGGGCTGTGAAGCGCGAAACGCCGGCCCGGGCGCGGCCTTCCACCAGCACCTTGACGGTGCCGTCGGGCAGCTTGAGCAGTTGCAGGACGGTGGCCACGACGCCGACGTCGTAGATGCCCTCCGGCGAGGGATCGTCGTCGTCCTTGTCCTTCTGGGTGGCCAGCAGGATCTGCTTGCCCTCGTTCTTCATCGCCTCTTCCAGCGCGCGTACGGACTTTTCGCGCCCCACGAAGAGCGGCACCGGCTGGTGCGGGAAGACGACGATGTCCCGCAACGGCAGGATCGGGAGGATTCTAATCTCGGACATGATGCTTCAACTCCTGACCGGCCGCGTTGGTCTCGCAGCCCGGCCTATCGGATCGCCGTTACCCAGACGATGCGTCTGAGTCGAACGATCCGTCCGTCCCCGAAGGCGACGGCTTTCGGCGATTTATGTGGACCGTTCGGTCCACGGTTCAAGCGGGGCAATACCTTTGCGCGACACTGGGTCCCACCGCGTTCCACGTCCTGGCTGGAGAAGGAATGCGAGGGCGTTCGTGCAAATCTATGCCTCGACCCTTGCTGAAACATGTGGGAATTCGCTGCGGCTTCAACAAGCCGACCCCTGGGGGCCTGCGAGCGGTCAGGCGGCCAGCGCCTCTTCCACGAAGTCCATGCGGTCCTGGCCGAAGAACATCTCCTCGCCCACGAAGAAGGTCGGCGCGCCGAACGCGCCGCGCGCCACCGCAGCCTCGGTCGTGGCCTTCAGCCGCGCCTTGACGTCCTCGCGCTCCACCAGGGCGCGGAAGTCGTCGGGTTCGACCCCGGCCCGGCGGATCACCGGGGCAAGCTCGGCCGGATCGCCGAGGTTCTTCGGCTCCAGCCACATGGCGTCGAACACCACGTCGCAATAGGCCATGAAGCGCACGTCCTCGATCAGCCCGGTCGCGCCGCGCATCAGATGCAGGGTGTTGATCGGGAAGAACGGGTTGCGGTTGAAGGGCGTGCCGTAGCGCTTGGCCCAGCGCGCCAGGTCGGCGTTCATCCAGCGTCCCTTCGCGGGCACCGTGGCCGGCGAGGCGTTGCCGGTTGCCTTGAACACCCCGCCCAGCAGC
>Ga0207660_10001547_pt1 | contig 15405 bp, 13 predicted proteins | sample KBSC73BmetaG_FD_184335 | JGI IMG/M metagenome (GOLD analysis project Ga0207660, IMG submission 184335) | Corn rhizosphere microbial communities from Kellogg Biological Station, Michigan, USA - KBS C7-3B metaG (SPAdes) (version 2) | ecosystem: Host-associated > Plants > Roots > Rhizosphere ... | reverse complement strand
GCCGTTGAGGACGGTGTACACGCGGACCTCGGACGAGTAGTTGTTCTCGATCCGCAGGATCGCGGTGCGCGTCGCCGTGAGCGAATCGATCGCGACATCGCCGGCGGCCAGCGCCGTCGAGTTGTGATGCATGCAGCCGCCGAGCAGCAGCACGCTGCTGCCGGCGATGAGCAGTGTCCGGAATGGCGTCATGAGTCTCTCCTCATTCAAATGTGCTTGTCAGCGGTTGGCGCGAGTGCCCGACGGTGCATCTGGCAGAATCGGTGCCGGGCCCGCCGTGCGCGCCGGGGTGCGCGGCGAGTCCGGAACCGGATCGACAATGCTCAGATCGGCGGCGCCAGCGGACGCTTCTGCACGTCGAGGTCTCGCTTCGGAATGACGAACCCGACGATGCCGCCCCGGGTGAGCTGATACGGGCCGCGCACGAGGGCGTCGGAGTTGTCCAGTCGCCGCGCGGTGAACGTGACCGACGGATTGCCGATCAGGCTCGGGTCGAGCGCGAAGTCGCGCGTGTGATGCGCGAGCACCGGTCCGAGATAGTGTTCCTGACCGTCGAGGGTCCAGAACATCTTCATCTCGTTATCGTGGTTGTTCTGCACCCGGAGCACGACGGTGTTCGCCGCCACTGCGGGATCGATTGCCACATCGCCGGCCGCCGCTGCTTCGGCGCCGGGATGCATGCAGCCGGCGAACATTGCGCCGGCTGCCGCAATGACGAATGTCGTATGACGGAACTGCATGGCCTCTCCTCCTCGAGTAAAGCGGCGCGCCCCTGCGCGCGCTCAGAGGGGGAGGGCAGAATTGGTGCCGACTACGCCTTGTAGCGCGAGGAAACCGCGTCCCAGTTCACCGTGTTCCACCACGCCGTCACATAGTCGGGACGCTTGTTCTGATACTTCAGATAATACGCATGCTCCCAGACGTCGACGCCGAGGATCGGCGTCTTGCCGTCCATCAGCGGATTGTCCTGGTTTGGCGTGCTCGTGATCGACAGCTTGCCCCCGTCGTTCACCAGCCATGCCCAGCCGGAACCGAACCGGGATCCCGCCGCCGCGGCGAACTGTTCCTTGAACTTGGCGAAGCTCCCGAACGCCGACGCGATCGCCTTGCCGAGCGCGCCGCCCGGTTCGCCGCCCTTGCCTGGACCCATGATCTGCCAGAACATCGAATGGTTCCAGTGGCCGCCGCCGTTGTTGCGCACGGCCGTGCGCACCGATTCCGGAACGGAGTTGATGCCGCGCATCAGATCGTCCAGCGACTTGCCCTGCAGCTCCGGGGCTTTCTCGATCGCCGCGTTCAGGTTGTTGACGTACGCCTGATGGTGCTTGGTGTAGTGAATCTCCATCGTGCGCGCGTCGATGTGCGGCTCGAGTGCGTCGTAGCCGTAGGGCAGCGGGGGCAGCGTGAACGCCATGTCCTTCCTCCGGGTCGTGCGCCCCGCCGCCTCCGATCGTGCGCGTCAGCGAACGCGGTCGTCAGGCGCCGGGCGCGGGTTTCGTGTCTGCCGACTTCGTCCGGGCGCGGTACCAACCGATGAAGCCCGGCAGCAACGACACCAGGATCACGAGAATGATCACCGCGTCGATGTGCTGGTCGACTCCCGGAATGTAGCGACCCAGGAAGTAGCCGATGAACAGCATCGCCCAGATCCAGCCGACGCCGCCGATCACATTGTAGAGCGTGTAGCGGCGGTATCCCATTTGCGCCATACCGGCCACGACCGGCACGAACGTGCGCACGATCGGCATGAATCGCGCAATTACAATCGTCTTTCCGCCGTGCCGTTCGTAGAACTCGTGAGCGCGATAGAGATGCTTCTTGTTGAACAGCAGCGAATTCTCGCGAGAGAACAGACGTGGACCGGCGGCTTTGCCGATCGCGTAGCCCGACGTGTTCCCGAGGACCGACGCCACGGTCAGGAGCAGACCGAGCCAGTACACGTTGAACACGCCCATCGTACCGGCGAGCAGGCCGGCGGTGACGAGCAGCGAGTCGCCGGGCAGAAAAAAGCCGATCAGGAGACCGGTTTCCGCGAAGATGATCACCGTGAGCCCAACGTATCCGCCCCAGGCTACGAGCCCGCGTACGTCGCGCAATCGATGAAAGAAGTCGAGCAGCCAATGCATGGAGGGCCGGGCGAGTGGGCGGTGGGAACGGAGGCGCGGTGACGGGCACCGGAAGTTCCATGGGCGCACCGCCGGAAGCAACCGTCGACGAGTCGCAATCGGGCGATTCGCTCGACGATCTCGCGGCGCCTCCGAGCCGACGGGTCAGCCGCTGGGCGCGACCCGGTGTCACGCCTCGCGGAGAGCGCGTGCTGAACGTCGGCCTCGGCGTGCTCCTCGTGCTCCTTGTGGCCGGATGGACGTGGTCGATCGTCAACGCACGCACGCTCTCCGCGGCCACCGTTCACGAAAATGGCTTTCGCATCAGCCATTCGATCACGAGTGCGTTGACGCGGACGGACGCGCCGAGCACTGCGTATCTCACCGAAGCCGCGCTCACCGCGGTCGTTGATCGTTCCCTGGCCAAGGCTCGGGGGGCGAGCGGCAAGCTCGCCGTGTCCATTCAGCCGAGCCCCGCGCCGCTCGCGCCCGACACGCTGCCGCCCGGGAGCCAGCTCGAATACGGCCAGGGCGGGGAGGTCCAGCGCGCACCTACGCACGCCGGCATCTGGAACGTGCTGCTCGCCGTCGGAAATGCAGTCCGTCCCGTGTCCGGGTTCAACGTGATCACGCTTCTGCCGTTCAGCAGCAAGAAGAACGGACGCATTGGCGTCTATTATGTCGGGAACTGGCCGAGCGAGCATGGCAAGGTCGGCCCGTCCAAGGCGCCCCCCGGCGAATACGGGAATCCGTCGGGGTTCATCGAGGTCACACCGCAGAACGCCGACCTGCACGTGTCGGAGCATTTCACGCTTCGCAATTTCCTCACGCACGATCAGCCGAACGTCTGGCCAAAATACATCGTGCTCCAGCCCAAGCTGCCTGACAAGCTGGAACTGGTGCTCGCCGACCTCGCCGCGCACGGCTACGACGTGCATGGCGTGCGGATCATGAGCGGCTTCCGCTCGCCGCAGTACAACTACACGGGCGGCAATACCGAAGGGCGGGCGAATCTCAGTCGCCACATGTATGGCGACGCGTCGGACATCTACATCGACAGCGACGGCGACGGTCAGATGGACGACCTCAACCATGACGGCAAGATCAGCATTGCCGACGCGAAGGTCATCGAGGCGGCCGTCGACCGCGTCGAAGCTGCCCATCCGGAGCTCGTCGGAGGCGCGGGCGTGTATACGGCCGCGTCCGGGCACGGACCTTTCATTCACATCGACACGCGCGGCTATCGCGCGCGCTGGACCGGGACCTCAGGAGGATGACGTGGTGGATTATCGAAGAATGTCTGACGGGAGCACGATGACCGAAGACCGTGAGCCCGAAGCGGAGTCCCGGGAGGCCAAAGTCGATCGCGCGGCCGAACGGACGGTGCAGCCCACCATCCGCGAAGTGCGCGCGAGCGACATCGAGCCGTACACCGGATTACGGTATCTCTCGAAGTTGTTCCGGTTCATGGCGGTGATCCTGATCCTGCTGCTCGTCGCCGAAATCGTGACGGGCATCTACACGCAGGGCTCTGCCTCCGTGCCGACTCTCCTTGGCGAAGCCAGTCGGCTGATCGTCCTCGCCGGGGTGCTGTGGGGCACCGGCGACCTGGCGCACCTGTTGATCGACGTCGGACACGACGTGCGCGCCGCGCGCATTCTCGTTGCTCGCGTCGCGCACAAAGCGAAGGTCGCGCCGCTCACGTTGAGCAGCGGACCCGCGGATGCGAGCGGCGGCGAGCGCCCGCGAGTGAATCGCACGCCGGACGTCGAAGTTGCCGATCGCGCGCCGATGCGCCGCGACCTCGGCGACCACGGTCATCCGGACGACGACTCGGGCCCACCGATCCCGTGACTGGAAGGCTCGAACACTGCTCGACCGCCCAATCGGACGAGGCTGCTTTCCACGAAAGCCGCCCGCTCCCGCTTAGTCCGGTACGACTGTTGCCTTCGAGCCCAACGGGGACATCCGAACTCATCCTAGGAGACGACATACCATGTTGATCACCCTCGCAATCATTCTGCTGATCCTGTGGGCGCTCGGCTTCCTGGCGTTCCACGTGGGCGGCGCACTCATCCACCTCCTTCTGGTCATTGCGTTGATCGTGATCGTGGTCCGCCTGGTTACCGGCCGTCGACCAGTGGTGTGATCGATCCGACTTGCGCGCACCCGGCGGCCGCGGCGATACTCGCCGCGGCCGCTTTCCTTTTCCCGCCGTTCCTCCGTTCAACCGCTCCACCGTTCCACCGTCAATGGACGTCCACGTCGTCACGCACACCCACTGGGATCGCGAGTGGTACCATCCGGCCGAGCGCTTTCGGCAGCGGCTGGTCGCGCTGATCGACGAGCTGATCGATGAGCCACCGAAAGCCGGTGAGAGTTTTCTGCTCGACGGTCAGGCGATCGTCCTCGACGACTATCTCGACGTGCGGCCGGATCGCTTCGACGGGCTCGCTCGCCTGCTGCGCGACGGCCAGCTCGAGGCCGGTCCATGGTACGTCCTCGCCGACGAGCTGATTCCGAGTGGCGAAGCGCTCGTGCGCAACCTGTTCGCCGGCCGGCGCGCGCTGCGTCGGTTCGGCGCCGAGCCACCGCCGGTGCTCTATTGTCCGGATTCCTTCGGTCACCCGGCGGCGCTTCCTTCGATCGCCTCTGGATTCGGGCTGGCACTGGTGATCTTGTGGCGCGGCTACGGTGGCAAGCGTTGGCCCGCAGGCGACACCGTGCGCTGGTCGTCGCCCGCCGGCGACAGCGTGCTGCTGTTTCATCTGCCGCGCGACGGCTACGAGTTCGGGTCGCATCTGCCGTCTGACGACGAGGGCGCCGAGGCGCGGTGGACGCGCATGCGTGCCGAGCTGGCGCCGCGCTCGGCCACCGGCGTGGTACTCGTTCCCAACGGAGCGGATCATCACGCCCGGCAGTTGGATCTGCGCGACGCCCTCGCGGCGATCGAACGCGCCGGCGCCGCGGACGGCGTGCATCGAAGCTCGCTGCGCGCCTTTGCCGCGGCGGTCGTGGCGCGGGGATCCGCGCAATCGCTCCGCGCCGTGCGCGGCGAGTTGCGCGATTCGTACGGCTACGCCTGGACGCTGCAGGGAACATTCGGGACGCGTGCGCACGAGAAGCGGCTGAACGCTCACGCGGAGCGCGCGCTGCTGCGCGAGGCGGAGCCATGGAGCGCGCTGGCGACGCGCGCCGGGAATTCGCGACGTCCGCTCGTCGAGGCAGGCTGGCACACGCTGCTCACCGCGCATCCACACGACACGTTGTGCGGCTGCTCGATTGACGCCGTCGCCGACGCGATGGAGCTGCGCCTCCGGTCCGCGCTCACACAGGCGCACGGGATTCGTGACGATTCGATTCTCGACTTGATTGGTCACGACGCCGGCAGCGCGCGAGTCGATCGCGGCGCCTGGCAGCCGATCGTGATCGTGCGCAACGCTGCGGCACGGGCGCGTTCGGGGGTTGCGATCGTGGAGCTGGAGGAGTTTCTCGCCGACGTGCCGGTTGGTCCCGGCTCAGCCGCCGCACCGGCGGACGCTCCGGCCTCGCCATCCGCGATCGCCGTGCCGTCGCTGGGCGCCGTGCAACGACTCGTGCGCGAGACCGTGCACTCACTCACCGAATCGCCGCGGCATTATCCGGACAACGATCTCGTATCGATCACTCACGCCGCGGTGTGGATCGACAATGTGCCGGCGTACGGGCTGTCGACTCACGCAATCGGTGGCGGCTCCGGACATCGCACGCGCCCGCCTGCGCCCGTACGCGTCGACGCTCGGACGATGAGTAACGGGCTGCTGACCATGGAGATCGACGACGGGGGCATCGTTGCTCTGGCGCATGATGCCAGCGGGCGCCGAATCGCTTCGCTATTCGAGTTCGTGGATGAGACGGACCTCGGCGACCTGTACACTCCGTCGCCACGCCCGCGCGCAATGGACGCGGAATATCGCGGCGCCCGGCGCGTGCACCGTGGCCCACTGCGTGGCGAGATCGCGCTCGGCTTCCGGATCGTCGACGCCGAAAGCGCGCGCCGCCGAACGAATGCCGAGCTGACCGTTCGGTTGGTGCTCGATGCCGGCGCTGCGTTCCTGCGCGTTGAGGTCGCCGGCGAGAATCGGCGCGAGAATCACCGGCTGCGGATGGGCTTCGCCAGCGACGTCGACTCCGCGGCCGTATGGGCCGATGCCGCATTCGGGCCGGTGCAGCGAAAGCCGATCGTCGCGAGCGACGACGAAGCGGCGGTCGAGCGCCCGCCCGCGACTGCGCCGCTGCACCGCTACGTCTCGTTGTTCGATCGGCGTGCCGGATTCACGCTGTTCAGCGATGGACTCGCCGAGTATGAAGCACGCGACGGATCTGTGCTCGTCACGCTGGTGCGTTCGGTGGGCCAGCTCTCGCGGCCCGACATTCCGGAACGCCCGGGCAACGCCGGTTGGCCGCGCCCCACGCCCGGCGCGCAATGTCTCGGCCCGTTCGCGGCGTCGTTCGCCGTGATGCCGCACGGTCCCCGTGTGCCGCAGACGGTCGACGCCATCGAGCGCGCGAGCGACGACGTGCTCTGCCCGCTGGTCGGCAACACGCTGCGCTCGGCGTTGCGCGTTCCGGAGCCCGTGCCCGGTGTCGAGCTGTCCGGAACCGGCCTCGCATTCTCGGCGATCAAGGAGAGCCAAGACGGTGAGTGGCTCGTCCTCCGCTGCGTCAATCTGCTCGAAGCTCGCGTGTCCGGCCGCTGGTCCGTTCCGTTCGCGCTGCGCGCTGCGCGATTGGCGCGACTCGACGAGACGGCGATCAGCGATCTCGCATATCGTGGTTCCTCCGTCGACTTCACGGCGGAGGCGCGAGCCATCGTCACCATTCTCGTGCGCTGATCACACTCGGTCGCGCAGCGTCGATCCAGCATCGCCGGCGACGCGATCGCGGAACGAGTCGCCGAGCAGCGTACACGCCAGCACCGTTGCGACGAGCGCCAGGCCGGGTGCGATCGCAACCCACGGTGCGGCGACGATGAGATCGCGCCCGCCGGCGATCATGTTGCCCCAGCTCGGCTCGGGCGGTTGAATGCCGAGTCCGAGAAAGCTCAATCCACTCTCGAGCAGAATCGCGTTGCCGACGCCGAGCGTCGTGGCGACGATCGCCGGACCGAGCGCGTTCGGCAACGCGTGACGCCAGAGGACGCGGCGGCTCGACGCGCCGAGCGCACGTGCGGCGTCGACGTACGGCTGCGCGCGGACGCCGAGCACTTCGGCGCGAATCATCCGCGCAACGCCCATCCACCCCGTCGCGACGAGCACCAGGACCACCGTCGTGAACCCGGGTCGCCAGAGTGCCGCGCACACCAGTAGCAGCACGAGGCGCGGAATCGCGAGCAGCGCGTCGGAGATGGCCATCACCACGCGGTCGACCACGCCGCCGGTCCATGCGGCAATCGCACCCGCCACGGTGCCGACGCCGCTGGCCAGCAGCGAACCGAGAAGGCCAACCGCGAGCGACACACGGCCGGCGAGCATCATGCGCACGAACAGGTCCCGGCCGAATCGATCCGTCCCCAGCCAGTGGAACGCACCGTGTACGTCGCGCGCGCCTGGTGGCAGCAGCCGAAGCGCGAGCACATCTCCGATCGCCAGCGGATCCTGCCGCGAGAGCATCGGTACGAGAATGGCGCCGAGGACCAGCAATACGAGAAGTATTACGGACGCTCGATCGACCGCGCTGGACCGTCGCCAGAAGCTCATGCCCGCCGCCGCGGATCCACGAGCGGCAGCGCGACGTCGGCCGCGAGATTCGCCAGCAGCACGAGGGCCGAGTACACCGCGGCCGCGCCCATCACGACCGGATAGTCGCGCGCGACGATGGCATTCACCATCAGGTGTCCCATCCCGGGCCACGCGAAGATCGCTTCGACGAAAATCGATCCGGCGACGATGCCGGGGAGCGAGAGCGCGAACAGCACGAGTAGCGGCGGCAGTACCGTCGCGAGCACGTGCCGGAAATACACGCGCGCCGGCGATGCGCCTTTGGATCGCGCCGTTCGCACGAAATCCTGTCCGAGCGCATCGGCGATGCTCGAGCGCGCGTACCGTGCGACGCCAGCGGCGCCGACCGCGGTGAGGATGGTCACGGGAAGAATCGCGTGGCGCACCAGATCCGCCGCGGCCGCCCAGCCGTGCAGCTCGAGCCCGGGCGCACGAATGCCGAACGCGGGCAGCCGCAACGACTGGGGCAAGCCCCAGGTTGCGGCGCCGTACGTGAACACCGCAACCAGCGCGAGGGCCAGCCAAAAGCTCGGCGCCGCGTACACCACCGTCGTCAGCACCGTGAGGATCCGATCCGTCGCCCGTCCGCGCCGCACGGCCTGCCACATGCCGATCGGCACGCCGATCAGGAACGTGAGCGCCAGCGAGGCGGCGCCGAGTCCGAGCGATACCGGCAGCGCGTCGGCGAGCGCACGCGTGACGGGTTCGTGCAACGCGAAGCTCTCGCCGAAGTTCCCGTGCAGCACGCCCTCCATCCATCGTGCATATTGCACGGCGACGGACCGATCGAGTCCAAGCTCGGTGCGCACGCGCGCAACGTCGGCGGCCGATGCCGACGGCGGCACCAGAAACGTCGCGGCATCACCCGGAGCCATGCGGATGAGCGCGAAGGTGATCGTGAGCACCAGCCAGAGGAGCAACAGCGCGTCGGCGAGCCGGCGCAGCACGGCGGGAGGATGCACGCGTTGAACCTGCACCGGCTTGCCGGCCTGTCAACTCTCGTCGTGGCGATCGGGCTCGCCGCGACGACGTGCTGGAGCGCGCCGCGCCCGGCGAACGTCGTCGTGTATGCATCGGGCACGGACCTCGAGTCGGGAAATCCGCTCGTGACCGTGCATTCGTTGTCGCGCCAGCTGCAGCGCTTTGCGCTGTTCGTGACGCTCGCCAAATACGACACGGCGCTCGCGCCGGTGCCGTACGCCGCTCGGGCGTGGGAATGGTCGCCGGACCGGCGGCGACTCACGTTTCATCTCGTGAGCGATCTCACATGGGACGACGGCGTGCCGACGACGGCGCGCGACGTGGCATTCACGATCGACGCGGCGCGCGATCCGGCGACGGGGTATCTGCGCGCCGCCGATCTCGCCTCCATCGACTCGGTCCGTGCGCTCGACGACTCGACCGTCGCGATCGCCTTCCGAACGCCGCAGCCGGCGTTCCCGCTCGTGCTCTGTGAGCTGCCGATCGTACCGCAGCATCTGCTCGGGCGCGTGCCGCGCCGCGACATGAAGCGCGCGCCGTTCGATCTCGCGCCGGTTGGCAATGGACCATTCAAGTTCGTGGAGCGGCGCCCGGGCGAACGCTGGGTATTCACGCGCAACGACGACTTTCCGCTCTCGCTCGGTGGCCCGCCGCGGCTTTCGGGTCTCGTGATCACCGTCGTCGACGAGCCGACCACGAAGTTCGCCGGCCTGGCGAGCGGCGATCTCGATGTCGCGGGCATCGCGCCGGACATGGCGCAACTCGCCCGGCGCGATCCGTCGCTGCGCGTGATCGAGTATCCGGTGCTCTACGTGACTGGACTCGTGTTCAACGTGCACAAGCCGCCGTTCGACGATGCGCGCGTGCGGCGAGCCATCTCGCTGTCGATCGATCGCGATCGCATCGTGCGCGCGGCGCTCGCTGGATTCGGCGTGCCGGCGGGCGGCCCGGTACCCCCGGAAAGTCCGTACAGCGACCACCGCGCTCCTGAGCACGATCCGGCACGCGCCGATTCGCTTCTCGACGCGGCGGGCTGGAGGCGTGGTTCCGATGGCGTGCGTCGTCGAGACGGACACCCGTTCGCATTCGATCTGCTCACCGTCGGCAGCGGCGACAACGCGCTCGAGCAGCTCGTGCAGGCCGATCTCGCGTTGCGCGGCATTCACGCGTCTATTCGGCAGGTGGAGCTCGGCACGTTTCTCACGACCGCGCGCGCCCGCGACAAGAAGTTCGACGTCCTCGTAGCCGGAGTGCCTGGCGACGTGTCGCTCGCGTACGTCGGCGCAATGTTCGATTCGCGCCAGGCTGGCGGTGCGCTCGACTACAGCGGCTATCACACCCCACAGCTCGACTCGCTGTTCGGCGCGGCGCGTCTCGCGCGCAGCGATTCGGAGCGGGCTGCCGCCTGGCGCGCAGTGCAGAACGTTCTCGCGGCGGCGGCTCCCGTGGCGTGGCTCTATCACTCGCGCGGGATTCAGGGCATTTCGGCGCGACTGCACGGCGTCACGATGGACCTGCGCGGCGAGATGGTGACGGTTGCCCGATGGACGCTCGGCGATTCGGCGGCGGGGCACCAATGAGCGTTCTCATATCGGTGTCTGCGATCGAGGCGCGGCGGCAGGTTGCGGCCGGGCCGCTCGCCGGCCTCGCGGCGTCACTCACCGCGGATCTCGCCGTCCTCCGCGGGCGCGACCTGTACTTTCCGCGCGACAAGGCGCGGCTCTCGCGCGAGGGCGGCCGCTGCGCGCGAGACGGAACTTTGCTGACGTTCGATCCATTCGAGCCGCACGTCCACCGCTGTCCGCGCTGCGGCGTCGAATACCGCGGCGAGGCGCACGACCGATTCTGGATCTATTGGTATCAGCTCTGGCTCGCCGAGCGCGCGGTGCACGCGGCTGTGCTCGCGCGCCTCGACCGCGGCGACTGGTGCGCCGAGCTGGCCACGTCGATTCTCGAAGGCTATGCCGCGCGCTATCAGAACTATCCGAACGTCGACAACGTCCTCGGGCCGACGCGGGTCTTCTTCAGCACCTATCTCGAGTCGATCTGGCTGCTGCAAATCTGCATCGCCGCCGATCTCGTTCGCACGGCCAATCCGTCGTTGTTCGGCCGCGTGTGCGATCGGATCATCGAGCCGTCGCGACGGATCATCGCCGAGTTCGACGAAGGTGCTTCAAATCGCCAGGTGTGGAACGACGTCGCGCTGCTCGCGGCCTCGCGCCTGCTGGACGACGGCCGAACCGCCGAGCATGCCGTGCGCGGCAGCTCGGGCCTCGTCGCGCAGATCGCCGGCGGCCTCCTGAGCGATGGAACGTGGTACGAAGGCGAGAACTACCACTTGTTTGCGCATCGCGGTCTCTGGTACGGCGTCACAATGGCGGAAGCGGCGGGCCTCGAGCTTCCCGGTGACCTCCTCGAGCGGTTCGATCGCGGCTTTGCCGCGCCGTTCGCGACGGCGCTCCCCGATTTCACGCTGCCGTCGCGCCGCGACTCGCAGTACGCGATCTCACTCCGGCAGTGGCGAATGGCCGAGCATTGCGAGCTGGGTCTTGCCCGCATTGACGACCCGGTGCTCATTGGCGCGCTGTACCGCATGTATTGCGATCCCATTGCACGTGGCGACACCGGGCGCGCTGTGTCCTCGGCGGACGTCGAGCGCAATGCGCCGCCGTCGGCGCTCACACGTGCCGATCTGAGTTGGCGCGCGCTCCTCTTCGCGCGCCCGGAATTGCCCCCCCTCGAGCCGCTGCCGCCACGTTCTGCGTTGCTGCCAGGGCAAGGCATCGCGGTGTTTCGTCGCGACGGCGCACGGACCTACGCGGCGCTCGACTACGGACACGCCGGCGGCGGTCACGGCCACCCTGATCGCTTGAATCTGCTCCTCGCGCGAGGCGACACGCGCTGGCTCGACGACGTTGGAACGGGATCGTACGTCGATCCCTCGCTGCACTGGTACCGTAGCACGCTCGCCCATAATGCCCCGCTGGTCGACGGGCACTCGCAGGCGCCAGGTAACGGATGGCTGCTGGCCTACGACGAACGCGGCGCCGCCGGCTGGATCCGCGCCGGCGCGCAGGACGCGGCGACCGGCACCCGGCTTCAAAGAACTCTGATCGTCATGCCCGGGTATCTGATCGACCTGCTCGAATGGGAGGCGGACCGAGTCGTCACCGTGGATCTCCCGCTGCACGCGGATATCGCGCTGACCGACGCCGGTCCAATGCGGCCGGACCGTCTCGTTGGAGGCACCGGCAGCGAAGACGGCTTTGCTTTCGTCGAGGACGCAGCGGTGCAACGCGTGGCCGGCGGCCAAGTCGTTCATGGCGTCGCGACGGGCGCGACCGACGATCTTCGCCTGTGGTCGATCAGCCAGGCCGACGCAGAGTGGTGGCGAGCCAAAGCGCCTGGCGCTCCAGGGCACGGAGCGCGAGTCTTTCGCATCGTGCGCGCGCGCGCCGCGATCGGAGTGCAGCGCACGGTCCTCGAGTGGTCGCGCGGCGTCGCGTCGGTCGAGCTGGGCGACGCCATTCGCGTGATGCTGCACGACGGAACGACACACGTGCACCGGCGCGCGGACCACGGCTGGACGATCGAGCTGCTCGCTGGTACGGCGCGCAGCAGCATCGATCTCGTTGGTGCGGTCGGCGGAGGCGCGCCCCCTGATGTGCGCGTCGCGACCGGCGATCAGGGCGTAGCAGCACGCTCCGGCGAACGGCCAGCGATCAGAGTTCCGTCATCGCCCCGCTCGATACGGATCGCGCTGGGGGAAGCGCACTATCGGCGCTCTGAACAGACGTGGCGCGATGCCGGGCAACCCGCGGCGCGGATCGAGATCAGCGCCCGACCGGATGCGACGACGATCGTGATCACCGTGGAGCGCAGCGAGCTGGCCTTCGCGGCCGCCGACGCGGTCAATCCCTACGACAACGAGCTGCCGGACGTCAACGGCGACGGCGTGCAGCTCTACATGCAAGCCCGGGACGGACTCGCCTGCTGGATGCTGGTTCCGGAAATTGGCGGCGAGCGGGTTCGCGTGCGGCCCATCGAGGGCGGCTCGCTCGAACGGCCCCTCGTCGCCCGGTGGGAGCATGTCGAGAGCGGCTATCGATTGTTCGTCGAGCTGCCGGGTCCCCGGCCAACGGCGCTCGATGTGCTGATCAACGAGATGCCTCGTTCGCGCGAGCGGCGGCGCGGACAGCTCGTGCTCAGCGGCGCCGCCGGCGAGTTCGTCTATCTTCGTGGCGATCGCCACGATGCCGATCGTCTCCTGCCTCTGCACTACGAGGATGACTGACTCACTGCTCTCTTCCGTCGTTGTCGTGATGTACGAGCCGCAGGATCCCGTGAACATCGCGGCGACCGTGCGGGCGATGAAGAACATGGGGATTGCGCGCCTGCGGCTCGTGCGCCCGGTCGCCTACGACGTCGTGCGTCTCGAAGGCATTGCGCACGCCACGATGGATGTGATCGAGCGCATCGAGCACTTCGAGTCGTTCGACGCCGCGGTCGCCGATTGCGTGCGCGTCGTCGGGTTCACGGCGCGTCGTCGGGCGGCAAAGCTGCGCGTGATCGATCCCAAAGTGGCGGCGGCGGAATTGCTGGCTGCCGCGGCCGATGGCCCGGTGGCGCTCGCATTCGGCCGCGAGGACAGCGGTCTCCCGAACGACATTCTCGATCGCGTGCACGCCGCCGTCACCATTCCGACGACGAATCACGCGTCGCTCAATCTCGCGCAGGCGGCGCTGATCGGCTTTTACGAACTGCACCTCGCCGCAAACGATGCCACGCGCACCATCGCGCCGCCGCGCAAGGACGCGCCGCCGCCGACGAACGAGCAGTTCGAGCAATTCTTCGCCGACGCCGAGCGCTCGCTGAGCTCGATCGAATTCTTCAAGACGCGCTTTTCCGAGCACATCATGCGCACGGTCCGCTCGCTGACCTTTCGGGCGGCGCCGAACGCACGCGAGTTGTCGCTCATGCGAGCCATGGCGTTCGAGGTGGTCAACTTCGTCACGCGCGAACGCGGCAACAAGGCGCGGGGTTGACGGAACGTTCGGGCAGAATCTTCTTCCGCACATGCCATTTCGCCGCTTTTTCGATCGCGGCTCCAAAGAGGCGCCGCCGGATGTCACGGCCGACGGCGAGGCGAGCGTCGACGCGCCCGACGAGGAGCTCAGCGACGAGGACGCCGAGGCGTTCGATGCGGACGCCGTTGAAGCGGAAGAAGCCGGCGCCGCCGATTGGCGCGCGCGAGCGCGTGCGGTGCTGCCGACGGGTGCCTCGACCGGCAGCAAGCGCGCCGAAGCGCTCTACGGCTCGCCGGACGCAATCGGCCCGACGCATTTCACGCAAGCCGTCGGTTGCCGCGTCATCGACACGAGCGGCCACGAGCTGATCGACTGCACGATGGCGCTCGGCGCGGTTGCGCTCGGGTACGCTGAACCGAATGTCACGCGCGCCGTGATCGATGTCGTCTCCACCGGCCACGTGTCCGGCCTGTCGAGCGTCTTCGAAGTCGATGTCGCCGAACGGCTGTGCGGCGTGATCCCGTGCGCCGACCGCGTGCAGTTTCTCAAGTCCGGCGCGGAAGCGATGTCCGCCGCCGTCCGCATTGCGCGCACCTACACGGCACGCGATCTCGTGATCGCCAGCGGCTATTTCGGCTGGTCCGATTGGTGTTCGGGCGACGCGGCAGGCGTTCCGGAAGGAACGCGCCGCGCGTTGCAACGCGTCCCGTACGACGACGTGCCGGCGCTGGAGCGCGCGGTGAGCGACGCGGGCGCACAGCTCGCCGCGATCGTCATCGAGCCGGTCGTCGAGCGACTGCCGTCGATCGAATGGATCACGCGCGCGCGCGAGCTGGCCACCGCTGCCGGCGCCGTGCTCGTATTCGACGAGATCAAGACGGGATTCCGCCTGCGCACCGGTGGTTACCAGGCATACGCCGAGATCGTGCCCGACCTCGCCGCCTTTGGCAAAGCCATGGCGAACGGATATCCACTCGCCGCCGTCGTGGGCGATCGCGATGTCATGGATGCCGCGCGCAACACCTGGATCTCGTCGACGCTCGCCAGCGATGCCGCATCATTGGCCGCGGCTGCCGCGGTATTGAGTTGGCACGATTCCGCCGACATCTGCGAATCGCTGTGGGCGATCGGCGCCGATCTGCGTCGCGCCGTTACCTCGGCGATCGATGCGAGCGGCATCGGCGGTGTTACGGTGGACGGACTCGACCCGATGTGGCTGCTGCGCTTCGACCGCCCGGATCGCGAGCGCCGCTTTCTCGAGCTGGCGGTGAGTCACGGCGTGCTGTTCAAGCGCGGTGCGTACAACTACGCGGCGCTCGCGCACGACGATGAGGCGATTCGATTGATCGAAGGCGGGGCGAGCGCCGCGCTCGTCGATCTGCGCGACGAGGAAGCCGCCGAGTGACGGCGTCGCGCGCCGGCGCGGCTCCGCTCGCGGGCCCGGAGCCGCTGATTGACGCGCACGCGCATTTCTATCACGCCGGTGCCGGCCGTGCCGATTGGAAGGCGGTGAACGACGCGCGATTTCGCGCC
>Ga0207660_10001546_pt1 | contig 15407 bp, 19 predicted proteins | sample KBSC73BmetaG_FD_184335 | JGI IMG/M metagenome (GOLD analysis project Ga0207660, IMG submission 184335) | Corn rhizosphere microbial communities from Kellogg Biological Station, Michigan, USA - KBS C7-3B metaG (SPAdes) (version 2) | ecosystem: Host-associated > Plants > Roots > Rhizosphere ... | reverse complement strand
CACCGAGCAGGGCTCACCGTCCGTGACGACACGACGAACGAGAGATGGGGACTTCTAACTGGCCACCAGCGGGGACCTCAACTTGGCCACCAGTGGGGACTTTTACATGGCCACGGACAACGGTCCCCCGCCCGGAATCGCCGCTGTCAGAACGAACCTAAACACCCAGCTGACGCGTCAGCGGTCAATATCGTCGTTTCTGGTCAAGACGGGCTATGTGCGGTAGTCCCCGGGGTTCCGGCGACAGGTCTGAACGCACCTGTTGACGTGGGTCGACCTTTCGCATACCCGAGCCAACATGTGCAACGGCAGCGTGACGAACGGAAGCTCAGAGGGCGCTGGCGGGCAGCGGTAATGGGGCAGGTCGTCCCTGTGTCTATGTAACTAGCGCGGATGTTGTCCGGGAGTTCGGCTGCTAAGGCGAGCATTGCGAGTAGTCGCCGTTGCCACCCGCGCAATCACCGCCATGCCCCACGAGGGTCAGTAGAGCCCCGACGGCCACGAGCGCGACAACGAGGCCAGCGGCAACACCGACCAGAACCCCGACGCCTTGTGCTCCACGGAGCGCGCCGCGCACGACGATGGGACGTCGCTGCCAGCGTTCTTGGGCGGCTTGCCTTTGTCGCGCTTGCTCTGCCGACTCTCGCTCCCTTGCCAATACGCGTTTTGCGGTATGGCGCATCCAGAAGTCGAGGCAACTCGGACATCTCCAGTTGCTGTCACCGGGGACGAGCTTGAGGGGGCGGATAGATGGCACTGGGCCGCCGCCATTACTGACGATGCGGAGGATCGCGCACCCGTCGCACGTTCCCTCCTTCGAGGGAAAGCTCGCCGGGTCGAAGCGCGCGGCCACTTCCTCATCCGTCGGAACTGCCATGTGCTTTGTTCGCCCCTAGAGAGCCCGCGAAGGAGCGACGCCAGAACAACTCGCCCCCGATACCTGTGACCGTAACGAGGCCGGGTCAAGTGATGCGGACAAACGGCGGCATGTCAACCGAACGGCTGACTGCGCGTGGCCGGGCACGGCGACGTCATCGACGAATTCCTCGCACCTGTTGACGTGGATCAACCGGGAAAGGCGACGCGCACGGACGTTCGAGCAAGCAGTTCGGAGAACTAGTCCACTCCGCCAGATCCGATCGCATTCCGATAGTTCTGGCGGACTATCCCAATCAAGCAGCATCTGGGCCTTATCGCGCAAATATCACGTTTTTGACGAAATCAGGCTGACTGCGCGTTACGTTCCCAACGTCTTTGACCAGTTCGTTTAGGGGAAACATGCGTTCCAAGAGCCGGCTGTACACGAACGTCTTGCTGATCTTGTCCACTCTCAGTGCGAGTCTGGTCTCGTTCGCTGGGCAAGCACGCGCAGACGCCGCAGCGCCGGGCGTGACAGTCGTTCTACAGGCGACCAGTAGCCGTGGTCTGCATCGACTTGCGCACAGCCAAGGGCTCGGGCGACTGGCGCGACTGTCAGCGATGCGGTCCTTTGCACCATCGGCTAGCGAGCAGTCCGTAGTCGCCGCGGTCGCTCGTGACGTCGGCCTGCACGTAGACACGTCCAACGTTTTTTCGATTCATGCAACCGGGCCATCGACAGCGTTGACCGAATTTCAGCGTCGGCTTCAAGGCAGCGGCCTCGTCGCGAACGTGATCGACGACAACCGCGCTGGCCTTTTGCGTCCGCTCGCCAGCACGATCAACGGCGTAGCGGCCCAAGCCCTCTATGACGCCCCCGCTGGCAAAGCCCCGTCGGGTTCAGAACCTGTGGTTGCCACGGTGCAACTCAGCGGCTGGGACGACAGCGCCCTCTCGGCGTACGCAGTAGCCAATGGACTGCCAGACCCGGTCGCCTCGGGCCAATACACAGCCGTCGCCGTTGATGGCGCGAATCCAGCCGTTCCCGGTGCCGGCAGCGGCCAGGACGAAGTCTCCCTTGACCAGGAAGCACTTCTGGCAGTCGGCCCTTACTTGGGCCAACGTGCGTATTTCGCGCCCAACATTGGGTTCGGGGGACTCATCGACGCCTTGAATCAGATCGCTACCGATGCCCTTGATGCCTCCCACAATTTCTACAACCTCGCTGCAGTTTCCATCAGCTGGGGTGCCTGCGAAGCGAAGTGGCAACCTGATGAGGTTGACGCGCTCGACTCAGCACTCGCGAATGTGCTAGCCGCCGGAGTCACGGTTTTCGCTGCAAGCGGCGACGACGGTGGGTACGGCTGTGGGCCGAGCTGGGGCCCGGCTGTCAATTTGCCGGCTTCAGATCCGTCCGTTGTCTCCGTTGGCGGAACACGGCTGGTGAGCGCGTGGCCAACGGCGGAGACGCCTTGGTACAACCCGATAACCGGCCACGGGACTGGTGGAGGCGTCTCGGACCTTTGGTATGAACCGGATTACCAGAAGGACACGGTGACCGCTGACGGACGGGTAGTGCCTGACATCGCTCTGGACGGCGACCCGGCGACCGGATTCGACGTCTACGCCGACGGGCAATGGCAGCCGACCGGCGGAACGAGTTTGGCCTCGCCACTTGCCGCGGGCACCTTCACGGATCTCCTCGCCAGTGAAAATTTCGACTACGGAATTGGCGACATCCTTCCCGGGCTATACGCCGCGCCGGCATCCGATTTCCGCGACATCACCACAGGCGGGAACGCGGTCTATTCGGCCACCAGCGGTTTCGACGCTGCAACGGGTTTGGGAGCTCCGCTATGGAAACATCTCGCAGACGCTCTTACCGGCTTTCCGACTGTGGATGCCTCCGCCTACAGCAACAGTCGGCTAATCCACCTGCGCACGGAATGGCCGCAGGGAATGCACTACTCAGCCTGGGAGAAAGGCGCAGGTGCCGAGCCCACGAGCTGCGCATCAACACCGATGAGTACTGCTGCACCCACGTCGGTCCTAGCTGCAAATGACGGACCGATCAACGTCTGGGTGAGCGGTGACACCGATGCAGGGTGGTGCTACACCGCTGACACGACAGTCTTCGTCGACACCGTGCGACCGACAATGTCCATGACAACGCGCACCGGGGCGCGGTATCTACAGATCTCCTGGTCAACCCATGATGCGAAACCGAGCAGCGGGCTCACTTCAGCAATCCTCCGCGTGAGCGCGCATAGCCGCTTCATCGAGGATCGGCATCCCATTGCACAATCGCAACGAATTCGCATTCAGCCGGGTACCACCTACCAAGTGTCACTCAAGGTTTACGACCGAGCAGGGAACAGCTTCCAAATCACTCGGCGGATTGACACGTAGCAACCGTAGGGCAGCCAGCCGGTCTGTAGCGGTGATCCGAGTCGTCCGAGGTGGCAGTAAGGTCCGCCTGTCGGAAACTGATAAAGCGCACGACCCGGCGCGACGGCGCGGCATACGTCCAAGCGCACCTGTTGACGTGGCTCGACCGTTAGTGGACCCGACTGTGGCAGCAAGCGCAGACCCTCATTCACTGGGAAGCCCTGTTGCCGATGTAGAGGTAATGATCCGACGGCCTCCGCCGCTGACAACGGACGAGGATCAGTGCCGATCGGCAAGTGCTGCCTATTGCTTCTCGACGAAACCGCAGGTCCGCCGGGCGATCGCGGCCCTACTCGACAGGAGCTGGGCGGAGTTCACCGACCACTCGTTTCTGTACTACTGCGCAGCGTGAAACGACGGTTCTGGCCCGCCAACCGCTGTCCGAATTGCTCACATCGGAGCCGGCGTTCTTCGTCGTGGTATCGAGGGCGATGCGGCGCTCAATGGTGACACCTACGAGGGGTTCTTGGGCGGCCTCCGAACGGAGCGGTATGACCGCGCGCTCCAGCACCGCTGCACTGAGGCCGGGCTGCGCGGTCACACTGATGCGCAATCGTGGGCCTCGGTGCGGCATTCCGTTGCGACGGTTCCCTTTTGCGTACTAGCCCGTTTTTGTTCGCGCTGTAGGACGTTTGCCTCATTTTCATGACTGGTCTGGCGTCGGCTGGTGAGAGTGATCATCATCAGCTTGTGAGGGCGGGCTGGCCCTTGCAAGCCAGGGGGCGGGCACGGTTCGGGTCGCAGTCGCGGAGGGGCCATGCGACGCACGAATCTTCGTTTGGCACGATCTTCGCTCGGCACGGTTCTCCTCGTGGTGACCGTCGCCGGAGTGAGCGCTGTCCCGTCGTTGATCTCGTCGGCGGCGGGCGCGGCCATTCCGCAGCCGGTGTATTTCTGGGGCAGCGTGGTTTCCGTGATTGCGGGTCCGGGCCAGTCACCTGCCCCGGAGGTCGTGCGGCCGTCGGTCATCGGCATGTTCGCGGACGGCTCCTGGGTAATAGAGCATCTGGTATGGACGGGCTGGGGCACGAGCGTCGCCCACGCCACGGGGACTAGCAGCGCCAGCAACGACATCCCAAATGCCGCCCAGGGCAAACGGATCAACCGGCCGGCCATGGTCGCACTGTCTAATCCTGGGCAGTTTCAACACCGCGAGGTATACCGCTGCTTCACGCTGACCGTGCCAAGTTTCCCAGCGTCGAATCAACATCTGTGCCTCAGCCGAACCGGGAGCTACTGGACCCTCAGCCCGGTGCAGCAGCAGCCGACGTCCGTCGAGTTCGACGCCACCACCATTCCCGGCGGCTGCAGTGTGGCCGTCACTGGTGTTAGTTGCGAGACCTACAGCTCAACTGTCAGCCAGCACGTGCGCCTGACTCCAACGGGCACCGTCACGATCTGCACGCAACACGGCACCGCCAACACATGCAACCTCGGGAACTTCGGCGAAGTCCCGAGGTACTCGGTTGGGAAGCACGTGACCGTGGGCCCCTTCGGCTGCCAGGTGCAGTCGGCCGGGGTTCGCTGCGTAGTCACTGCCACCGGCAAAGGCTTCCTTGTCAAGCCCACGACAACTACACGCATCCCTTGACCACGAACGGAGTCTCGCGCTTGCTCAGGTTCTAGCTCGCATTACGCCGCCGAATCGGGGGGACAGCATGCTCGCGTTACGGAAGCCAGTATTGACGGCAGGTAGCAGCCTCATCGTGATGATCGCGGGTCTCCTCGTTGTGGCGAGTCCTCAGGCATCGGCGTACACCGGCGATGGCGGCTCCGTCATGTCGACGCGTCACCTCGCCGGCGCGACACCGCCCAGCGTGAGCGCGCTCACCGTCCGTACAGGGTGGTACGGCGGCGGCACACGTGTCACGGTCACGGGACACAACTTTGTTCACGTCGTCCGGGTCAAGTTCGGCGCCGCCACTGGCAAGTCGCTGCACGTCATCTCGTCCAAGTCTCTTCAAGTCACAGCGCCAGCACATCCGGTCGGGGTGACCAATGTCCAGGTGGTCACCGTCAACGGCGCCTCGCCTGCCGTGAGTGCGGATCGGTTCAGGTTCTTCGGATGGGCGTTCACCGGCGTTCCTCTGCCGTCCGATGCCTACACGCAGACGAACACAGCCGGTGCCCTGGAGCTGACGGCGTGTTGGGGACAAGACAACTGTGCGGGCGCTGGCAGCTACACCGACAAAGCAGGCGACCAACAAGGCGCGCTGTTGCGCTTGGTCGGCGGCGTCTGGTCGGTGATCAAGGCGCCACTGCCGGCGAACGCCTCCGACAATCCCAAGGTGGTGCCCGCGCAAATCTCTTGCGGAACAAGTGGCGTCTGCGCAGTGGCCGGCAAATACTCGGCACACGTGAACGGCTCGGACAACGACGAGTCCGTGATGTGGACGCTATCGGCCGCAGGCAAGTGGACAGATCAGATCCTGCCACTGCCCGCGGACGCGACGCCGGGCAGCGGAGAATTCAACGACTTGGACAACGTGATCTCCTGCGGCGGCACGCAGTGCGCGGCGATCGGCGCCTACGTTAGGAACAACGCCCAATACAACGGCGCCGTACTGTGGACGCTGACCGGAACCACCTGGACGGCGACCGAGGCGGCTTTGCCGGCCGATGCGGCGAGCTCCTCATTCCCCCAGGCTGATGCGGTGGCCTGCGAGCCTTCCGGGACCTGCGCTGCCACGGGAACGTACTCGGGGCACAGCAGCGTCGGCCAGGGTGCGCTGTGGACGTGGACGGGTAGCACCTGGACGGTCAGCCCGGCGCCAGGACCTGCTGATGCCTCCGACGGATTCTCAAACGCCCACCCGCCGCTGTCCTGCGGAACGGGCGGTGTCTGCGCGGGCGCGCTGCAAACCAACGTGCCGAACCCCGACGAGCTGTGGTTGTTGTCGGGCGGTCAGTGGGCGCACGTCGCACTCCCGATGCCCGCTGGTGCCGACACCTCAAAGCACATCGGCATCAGCGCAGTTTCCTGCACCAGTGGAGGCCTGTGCACAGCGGCAGGACAGTACACCGACTCGAACGGGAATCAGCAGGCCTCGCTGTGGGCCCGGTCGTCATCCGGCTCATGGACCGCGACCAAAGCTCAGTTACCGGCGAATGCCTCCGCTAACCCAACGGCCGGAGTGAAATTCATGTCGTGTGGGGGCAATGGCATCTGCCTCGCCAGTGGCCCATACATCGCACACATCAACGGTTCTGACCTCCCCGAGAACGCTATGTGGGCGTACTCCGCGGGAACGTGGAGCCTGGTCCCGGCACTTGTTGCCCATCAGGAGAGCGTCACAACGCTCGCGTGCAACACGAACTACTGCGTAGCGCACATCGACGGCTTCGACTCAACGACACAGGAGTCGTTCGCCTCCAGAATCTGGACCCTGTTCGGCGGTATATGGCACACCGCCACCCTGCCACTCCCGCCCAACGCGAAAGTAGGCCTGACAGACGACTATCGGCTTGCGTCCCAGTCGTATGCGGGCGGCCTCCTCAGCACCGATTACTCCGACCCCAACTCCAACAATCGCGACGCCGCGTGGGTCTTCATCAGCTGAGTGAACGCCTGACCGCCGACTACCGCCGACCTTGGCGTCAGTCATACCCCAAGCCAGCAGGAGGAGGAGTTTCTGCCGAATTAGAACAGCACCGTAGCGAATGTTCCTCGGCAGCCGTCGGCGCCAATCGGTTGCACCGGAGGTGCCGTTGCGCCGTTCTCGGTGACTCTTGTTCTCGGCGGCCTCAAGATGTGTTCGTGAGGGGTTGGATCGCGGCGCTCGTTACAGTCGCCGCTCTTGCTACGGGGTGTCATCACCGGATCGACTGCAACGGTCCTGGAAACACCAGCGACTCGTGCTCGGCCCGCCCTCCAGCCAGCGTGAGCGAAGCTCACGCGTTGGAACAGCCTTCGGCGTTGGCGGCTGGCCGCGGCGTGCTGTTCATCGCGGACGACAGTAGGAACACTGTCTTCGCACGCCAGCCGGACGGCCAAATCCATCCAGTAGCTGGTACTGGCCTACGGGGGTTCACCGGTGATGGACGACTAGCGACCACTGCTCGGCTGAACGACCCGTCCGGCATGGTCTACGACCCCCGGACCCAGACGCTGTTCGTCGCCGACACAGGCAACAACAGAATCCGCGCGATCAACCGATCAGGGTCGATCCACACCGTCGTCGGGTCCGGCCGCGCCGGCTGGGTGCCGTCCGGAACCCCCGCCCTTGCCGCCGACCTGACGGCGCCGACTGCAGTCGCGCTCTCGCCCGACGGTCGGCTGTACATCGCCGCAGGCCTGGAAGTCCTGCGTTTGGACCGCGATGGCCGTCTGACAAAGATTGCTGGCAACCGCCACGGCGCAGGCATCGCAGGCGCGGACAGTCCCGCGGGCGACGCGTCGACCGACAGCGCCAACGGTCTCGCATTCGACGCCGCCGGCAACCTCTACCTCACCGGGTCCGCCACCAAAGGGCTGTTGGTGATCACGCCAGCCGGACGAATGCACGTGCTGTGCGCCACCTGCCTGTACCCACGCGGCAACGCCGGGATCGTGACCGCACCGAACGGCAGCGTGCTCGTGATGAACACCGAACAGATCTACCGCTACAACTCGCCGAGGCGACACAGCCTGCTGATCAACTTCGAGCGCCACAAGCCAGTCGAAGGCGTCACCGGTATCGCCCCAACCGGACTCGCAGTCACCCCGAGCGGAGTGATCTACATCGACACCAATGAGAACGGCGGCTTCACGAACGCCACCACCCTCATCAAAATCACACCCCGAGGCCGACTAACCGTGGTGTGGCGACGCTAGGCACGATCGCGCGGCGTCCGAGTTGTCGCTTCGAAGGTGCCGCTCATCTCGGTTGTGTCTCGACCGGCGTAATGACGGTCACCGAATGGCATGTTCGTTTTGTGACTCGTCCAGCGCGGTTGATGTCTGTGGCGGCGCTCTGTGTGCTGGGCGTCGGCTGCAGCAGTGGCGGCGGCGCGGGAGTGCCGCCCGAGTTCCGACCGGCCTGCGGGCATCCGGGCGCACACGTCGAGGCTCGGCACGTGCCGGTCACGATCAGCCATGCCAAGTGCGATCTGACGGGAGTCTTGATCTCTTACAAGAGCTACAACGGCGCGTACGTCCCGAGGCACGGCATCAGGGGCGGGATCGGATCGAGTACCGGCTTCACGCTCACGGTGCACTCGAACGGAGACGTGACCGTCAAGGCGACCGGGGAGCCGGGCAACGCCTAGCTGCTTCTCGCCCGATTTGCCGCTGCGAAGGTGCCGCTCCATCGTGCTCGGCATACGTCCGGCTTGTTCGCCGCCGGGTGACCCCGCCCCCCACCGCGGCGTTATGGTCGCCTCGTGCTTGAGTCGCTTTCACTGGCGTGGTTCCAGCGCTACGAGTTGGATAAGGCGCTCATGCTGTGGCCCACGATGATCGAGTGGGCTTATGTAGACCACGCCGGATACTGCCGACACTTCGAAGATCGTCTACGGCAGATGCGAGCGGATGGCGCGGCGCCGCTGTCGGTCTCACCAATCGTTGTCGACGAATACCTGCACTGGTGCGAGGACCACCATGAGGACCCGGAGGAGCCGGGCGGCCGCGCCCGCTACGCAGCGCATGTCGCTTCGCAGGGACGAGCGATTCCATGGCCGCCGAACCAAGGCGACCCGTGCTGGTGTGGCAGCGGCGAGATCTACGGCTCCTGCTGCGGGCAGGTGCGGTCGGTGTGAACTGATTGCCGCCGACGCATCGCCTGGATGCCGTGTAAGAACACCAATACGTGCGTCAACGAACGCCGTCAGACGCCGCGGTGCCGGCGCTACTTTTGTTGCAGGCGCAAGGGATTACAGCTTGAGTGGCCGAGGGCGAGCGAGAGCCGCGGTCGCGACGAACAACCTCGCGTCGCCGAACCATCGACCATGTCCACGCCTCAAGGACCCATGCGACAAGCGCGAGTGCAAACGAGAAGTACCAACGGACGGGGATCGGAACGCCCGTTGACGCCGCGACTGGGTTGATACTCGTGTCGGTCATGGTGTGGAGGAGCGATGCGCCGAGGGATGAGCCGAGCTGGGCTAGTCGGCTTGGGGTTTACGCTGGCTCTGGTTTCGACGATCAGCGCAGCCGCACTGGTGGGGCGAGCCTCGGTGTCCGCAGCAGCCCCGGCGGTGAGTCGATCGGGCGGCGGATGTGCACCGAAGGATCATGTCGACGTCACGCTGCGGTTGCGGAACTCTACGAATCCTCCCCACGTTGAATTGCGAGTCGGACAAGAGCTGCGCGTAGTTGTGGATCCGTACCATCAGGGAAGCGTGAGCAGACCACGCGCCGGCTCAGGCCGGGCAGCCGTCTGTCTTATCTCCTGGCGCTATCGCAAAGACGGTGGCGCGGTCGCGTACTTCCGAGCGCGTCAGCCAGCCAAGAGCGTGTGGTTCCACTCTGGTCTTCGAGACCCGACGCCAGGCGCAAGCGACCCGGTCATCGGAGGCTCAGCCACGATCAAGCCGTAGGTGCCGATAACCCGCAGCGGCTCGTCGTTATCGTGCGATGAGTGGACGCTGAGTGCCTGGCAGTCGTGGACCTCGAGCTGCGACTGCTCGACCCCGCGGTGCGCTGTGAAACCGCGACCGTTCTCGAGTTGCTTCACCCAGACTTCAGTGAGTTCGGCGCATCGGGTCAGGTCTGGACCCGCGAGGCTGTCGCTGAGGCGATTGCGAACGACGGCGAGAAGATTGCCACAACGGAAATGAGCGCAAGCCGGCTGGCTCCTGACGTAGTACTGGTGACCTACCGAGCCGATCGACCGCAGCGATCGACTCTTCGCAGCTCAGTGTGGATTCGGCACCACGGTGGCTGGGTGCTCCGCTTCCACCAAGGCACAATCGCTGAGGAGTAACTGCCGCTCCACCACAGCCGGAAAATGGCGCGCCGCGATTTGGCCTTCGGACTACCGTTCATGTCACGGGGTCCGGGGGCGACTCTGGGACAGGCGCGATGACATGCAGACGGTGGCAGCGTCCGTGGGTCGAGCATTCGATGTCGTCTGGGAAAGACTGCTGACCCGAGTCCGTGGACTCGGTGATGCTGAGTACTTCTGGGAGCCGGTGCCTAACTGCTGGTCATTGAGAGCGCAGGCCAATGGCGATTGGCTGCTGGATGGTGACGGCGGTGGCGGGCCCACACCTGAGCCTGTGCCGGTGACCACGATCGTTTGGCGGCTGGGTCACATCGCGGGCACGATTGGCGGTTTCGCGAGGATGCGCTTCGGTGATGGCGAAGCCCTGACGGCGGCGGACCTTGAGGTTCCGCCAGACGCCACCAAAATCACCGACTTCCTGACCGTTCATTACGAGGCATGGCAGGACGGGCTGCAAACTCTGCCGGAAGCCGAGTGGTTTGCCGCGATCGGCGAGCGGTTCGGACCCTTCGCAGAGGCCAGCACGCTCGACCTGTCTCTGCATGTCTTGGACGAACTGGCTCATCACGCCGCTGAGGTCGGCGTCCTGCGGGACCTTTGGAGCGCAGGACTTCGCTGAGCGTCCGCTGGGTTGCCGAACGAACAGAGCGCTGTATGTGCCGATCAGGTGCAGCGAGTAGAACGTGTTCGTGGCGACGGTCGTGGCGGTCTTGAGTAACGGAGAAGAGATCGTCTTCGAGGATGGTCCCGGCCCCGACGGCGTCCTGCGCCGTAGACGGTTCGAAGAGGAGCCGGACGGTCACATCAGCGTCTACTCAGACCACGTCCGGATCGGACAGGACGGCGAAGAGGCCGTTGTCGAGTCCGTCCGGCTAGCGAGATTCTCACCCGAGAAGCTGGTCAGCATCTCGCACGTGGACGAGAGGGGATCCGTGTCGCCGCACTCGGTAAACCCTGTGGACGCAGCCGTCCCGGCGCTATTCGTCGCGTCTGTGCCCCAGACGCGGCGGTTGCTGAGACGCTGACCAGGTGAGCGGGGGGACGGAGACCGCGACGGACGATCATTCCGGTACTGCTGTTCGTCGCGCGCCCGGCGGGACGCGATGGACTTCGGCCCTGGGGTCGGCCGTCGTCGGCGCGGGGGTCGTGCTCGGTGTCCACTACGGACGCGCTTGGGCGGACGGCACATGCACAGCATTCGGTGACTGCCTCGGCGTCAACGCGTCGCTTCGACGGTACTTGCTGCTCGTCGCCGCCGTGGTGCTCCTGTCGGCGATCGCCCTGATCGTGGCGCGCGTGTCACGCGCGTGGCTCGTTCTCCCGATTGCCTTTGCCCTTCAAGGGGCGGTGATGTTCGTGGTCGAACACGCGGACGGCTTCTGGCTGCCGATGTGGCTCGACACAATGATCGGAGCGGCGACCTGGGGCGTCGCTGCAGCTCTGCTGGCGCGAAGGTAGGCGCCGTGTTGCTGCACTCGATATCACCGCGACGCTTGCAGCAATCCCGGCGCCACCGTGCATACCGTGGGACGATTCGGAGGCACTCGCAGATGCCGAATCGCGGCTGGGTGTGGCGCAAAGCGAGTTAGCCGGAGGTCGCGATGCTGTGGCTGGTCATTACAGGAGCGGTGATCGCGGCTGCGCTAGTTGCCGCCGCCTTGTACGACCGCAGGGAGCGGCGGTTCGGTCATCGCTTTCGCTCCGTCGGACAGGTCAGCCGAGAAGCACTTCGATACCGAGAGGTGTTCGAACACCCCAATTCCGGAGCCGATCCCAAGTTGCCCAACTCGGTGTCAGAGGCTCGCTGGGGCCACCAGTACGACCGCGATCGAAGTGATCAGTAGGTGCCCCTGACCTCGGTTGTGTCTCGACCGGTGTGATCACGGTCGCCGAATGGCAGGTTCGTTTCGTGACTCGTCCTTCGCTGTTGTTATCTGTGGCGGCGCTCGGTTTGCTGGCAGTCGGCTGCAGCAGTGGCAGGGGCGCGGGCGTCCCGCCCGAGTTCCGACCGGCCTGCGGGCGTCCGGGCGCACACGTCGAAGCTCGGCACGTTCCGGAAACGATCAGCCACGCCAAGTGCGATCTGACGGGCGTCTTGATCACTTACAAGAGCTACAACGGTGCGTACGTCCCGAGGCGCGGCATCAAAGGCACGATCGGATCCAGTACCGGCTTCACGCTAACCGTTCACTCGAACGGCGACGTGACCGTCAACGCGACCGGGGAGCCGGGCAACGCCTAGTTGCTGCTCGCCAGATTTGCCGCTGCGAAGGTGCCGTTCCGATCACCGCGGATCACCGGCGCTAGCGTGCGCTCGTGCTGCTCGTCATTTCAGGTCTGCCGGGAACCGGCAAGTCGACGGTGGCCGCTGCCGTTGCGCGGCAGCTGGAAGCTGTCCACCTGTCCGTCGACGAGGTCGAGGACGCGATGCTCGGCGCTGGGTTGCCGCGAGACTTCACGACGGGCGTCGCGGCGTATGAAGCGGTTCGAGCCGCGGCAGAGCAGAACCTCTCCTTGGGCCATTGCGTGGTCGTTGACGCCGTGAACGACAGCGGGGCCGCGCGGCTTACCTGGATCAACGCCGCACAGGCAATGGACGCAGAGTTGCTATTCGTTGTCCTGACAGCGCCGCCCCGGCCGGAGCATCAACGCCGTTTGGCGAGTCGTACGCGCCGTCTGCTGCACGTTCCCGAGCCGACCTGGGAACAGGTTGAGGCACGCGCTGCGTCGTACGAGCCCTGGGGTCATGGGTGCTTGCTGCTCGATTCGGGCGAGCCCATCGAGACGGTCGTCCGTCAGATAGAAGAGGCGATAGGCGCTGCGTAGTTGCCGTTTCCCGACTCGGTAACGACCCACACCTCCATTGATCACATTGGTTGCCGACGGTCATGCTGGCAGCGTGGAGGCGAATGCCAGCGGGCCGCGTTTCGGCGCTCGCTCAGCATTGGTTATCGCGGGACTGTGGCTTATCGCGGCAACTCTCATCGCGCTCGACGTCGCCCCAGCTCACTGGCGCACGCGCGTCGTGCTTATCGGTCTTGCGTCGCTGTTGCCGTCGCTGTTCGCGATCCGCCCGACGCCCGTCACGGCCCTGATTGCGGCGGCGTGCTGGACGATTCCAGGCCTCCTCCTCTTCCTGTTGGAAGGCCTAGGCGCGGTGTGGCTCGTCGCCGCCGCAAGCGCTTTCACCGGCGCAGCGATGGAGAGCCACGGACGTCGTTACCCGGCGCCGGCTGCCCCTATGTAGTTGCCGACCCGCTTGCCGCGCTTGTCTGGGTAAGCGCCGCGAAAGTGCCGATCCCGTCCGCGACGGTGATCGGCACAGTGTCGATGAGGGGCCGCGTTTGGCAGGATTGCTCGTCGCTATTGGTTCTGTCCGGTCTGCCTGCGGAGCTACTGTCGGCTTCCCTGTCTCAAGTCGAGGTCTGCGCGCGTCGAGTGCGGTGGCGTGGGTAGCGGCGCGGGGGTCAAGCTTCGGCTGCTCGGAATACCTTGTCGCCTCGATCCCAGTGCGCTGGTGGTGTTGGCGGTCATGGCGACGAGCGCCCGCACCTCAACGAGCCTTTTCGTCACGTTCGTGTTTGGTGCTCTCGTCGCGGTCGTCTCACATGAGCTCGGTCACGCTCTGGTCGCGCGAGCGCTCGGTGCGTCTGACGTCAGCATCTCGCTGGTCGCGTATGGCGGAGTGACGCGCTATCGGCTGACGTCACCGTCGCGGTGGCAGGGGGCCATGATCAGCGCGGCCGGTCCGGCTGTTGGCCTCGGGCTCGGTGCCGCGATTTGGTGTGCCAGGACCGCAGCTCACCCGGCGGCACATTCTCACGCCGCCGCCGTCTACACCGAACTGCTGTTTGTCACAGCCGGCTGGTCGGTCGTGAACCTGCTGCCGGTGCTGCCGCTCGACGGTGGGCACCTCTTGCAGCAGGCGCTGCCGGGGTCGGCGCAAGACCGCACTCGTTTCGCCGGCCTGATCTCAGCAGCCGTCGCGGCGATCGCCACCTACTGGTTCTGGCGGCACGGCGCGAGCTACCCAGCCCTCATGTTCGCGCTGATGGCCGTCTTCGGCGGCTATACCGCGGTCCGCGGGGTTGCGACCGGCAGCCATCACCGACACTCCGCATCGTGCGAGGTGTTCCGGCACGCGGCCGCCGGCGAATACGACCAGGCTGACGCGCTCGTGCGCACCGGCCGCGCGGTTGACCCGGCATTGTTGGCGCTGATCGCCGCGGTGCGTACCGGCGACAACGCGGCGATCGCTCGCCTGTGGCAGCTGTATGAGACCAAGTCGGACGATGCCATGGTGCGAAGCTGCGTCGTGCTCTGGCGGGCCCACACCGGTGACTGGCCGGGCGTTCTCAGCATGCTGCAACAAGGCGCCGTCAAAGCCGGCGCGTGCCGCGCCGCGCTCCTCAAGGCGTTCGATGTAGGCGCCTTTCACGACGGAGCTGGCATCGGTGAGGCGACTCTGCGCGTGAGCCACGACGCGCTGATCGCCTACACCACAGCTCGGTGCTGGGCGCGATCCGGCAATCCTCAACTAGCTCTCCGCGCGCTCATGCGGGCCATCGACTACGGCTGGACCCACTGGGCACTAGTCGACGCGGACCCGAATCTCGACACGGTACGAACCGACCCAGGATTCCAGGCATGGCGCAAGACCTTCCCCGCAAGCAGCGCCGCGGTCGCCTAACTGCGCGGATGGCGTGTCGTCGCCGAGTGCCGAGAAAGTGCCGTTTACCTATGCCACCCCTTCGCCTGTCAATGGTCTGAGGGTCGTTGTTCTTTGGCGTCGTTCTCGTAGCCGCGTGTATTTGGTTGGGCGGTGTCGGGGTCAAGGTGGAGCGCCCTGCTGGACGAACGACCTTGACGCCGGCGCCGCGCAACCGACACTGACGCGCGGAGAACGACGCTCGTGTCGGTGCGTTAGGTCATGTCGACTCCGATCTTCCGGTCGCTTCTGTCGACGCGGATTGTGTGGTGAGGTGCCGCGGGCGCCCTGGCTTACCTTGGCGCGCGAACGTTCGTTTCTCGTTCGGTCACAAGAGGATTGATGGGGTGTCCCGTGGCGGGACTAGCGCGGCCGTTCGATCTCTTGCGGGTCGTCCAGCTGCAGCTGGCGAACAACGGCACATTGGGAACTGGTCGCGCCTGCCCTTGGAAGGGTCCTCGATGGTGGGC
>Ga0207660_10001545_pt1 | contig 15420 bp, 11 predicted proteins | sample KBSC73BmetaG_FD_184335 | JGI IMG/M metagenome (GOLD analysis project Ga0207660, IMG submission 184335) | Corn rhizosphere microbial communities from Kellogg Biological Station, Michigan, USA - KBS C7-3B metaG (SPAdes) (version 2) | ecosystem: Host-associated > Plants > Roots > Rhizosphere ... | reverse complement strand
TGAGGAGACCATGCGAATTGTCCAGGAAACGGATCCGCGCCGGCTGGTCGCCGTCCACGCGACACGCGCATTTGCCTACTACTTTGGCAGGCAATTCGAACGTGCCGCTCAGGAATGTGAGAAGGCGCTCCAACTCGATTCGCAGCATTTTATGCTGCACTTCATCCTTGGACGGGCCTGCATGCGCATGGGTGACAGCCGGCGGGCGATTGCGGAACTGAAAGCCGCATCCGCGGCTCCAGGTGAGATTCCTCTGGTGGATGCTGCACTGGGCCTGGCGTATGCGGTCAGCGGCGAGAAGGAAGAGACACAGCGAATGGCTGAGCAGCTCAAAGCCGTCTTCAGCAAGCGGTACATTCCCCCAACCTATTTCGGCATGCTGTATGCGGGTCTTGGCGATCGCGAGCGCGCGATGGCATGGCTCGAGAAAGCCCTGGCCGAACGTGCGGATGGCCTGACATGGCTTGCCGTGGAACCGATGTTGGATGAAATGAGATCCGATTCCCGGTTCCAGGAGCTGATAAAAAAGATCGGATTGCCGAACGTGTCTCTATAACTCCGGCCCTCGGAGATTAGCTCTATGTATCCGGAGTTGGTGTCGTTGTCCGCTCTTACTCAATGGCCGTGACCGCCCACCAGATCCAATGATTTCGCCTTGGCTGGATCATTCGCCTGCGTTGATTGTGACGGGTCCTTCAGGAAATCAATGATCAGCTTGACCTCGTCCTGGTCGAGCCGCAGGTTGGGCATGCGCACTTCTTTGTACTTCTTGAAGAGAGCAGTCGCAATGGGGTCATTGGCTGCGATCATCTCATCCGGCGTGGCGATCTGACGTGTCAGCCAGTCGGGATCACGGACCTCAGCCACTCCCATCAAATCTGGTCCGATCTTGTCGCCATGTCCGATGGTGTGACAGGCGGCGCAGTGGCGCGCGAAAAGATAACGTCCGTCTTTCTGAACAACGGTGGCATTGGTGTAACTGAGCAATGGAGCTCCCTTGCGGTCCTTAAACGTAGAGAGCCAGTCAGTGATCATGATGGACATAAAACGCGGATTATCCGTGGCGGCGTCCAGCATCCACTGGTGTGTGGGCTCGTTACCGATGAGCACTCCGGGCTGATGGCCGTCACGGTTATTAGGATCGGGTTCGGAATAGAGGCCGAGTTTTTTCCCGATCAGCTCTATATCCGCTGCTTTCCCGGTATAGAACGTCCATCCCGGCCCAACGTGATAATTTTCGGCATATTGCTTGAGCACTTTCGGCGTGTCACGTTTGGGATCGATGGTGATGGAATAGAAGAAAATATCTTTGCCCACCTTGTCGCCCAGCATCTTCTGCACCTGTGCAAGGCGCGCGGTCTCCAGAGGGCAGGAATCCACGCAATGCGTGTAGATCATATCGATGACTACACTTTTGCCTTTGATCAGGTCATTGTAGAAGTGAACGGTTTTTCCATCCTGGTCAACGAGCGGGACATTGGGGAAATAGTCGGCACCCCAGCGGACAGTATTGGCTTTTGCCGGGCGAATGTAGAGCAGGGCCGCAGTGAAAATCAGCAGCGCCCATGCGCCTGTGATTTGCGCCCAACTGATCCGTCGCATTGCAACTTCTCCTTGGAATTCCCGAAGTGATCTTGCTGCTTTAGGTATGTAGTGCCCATGTTAGAACCGGCGAGCCGCTGTTTTGCGGCTCGCCGGCTTGTACTTTCGTTCTTGTCGCTCGTCGCGCGCCTGATTAGAACGCGGTCGGGGCGATATCGTCCGGTGCAACGAAGGTGACACCCTGAGGCGTGGGCACCGGCGTGGGAAGCGGACGCAGGAACGGTGCGCCTCCGTTGTCGATTTCCCAGCGAACCAGCATGGCGTTGTCTTCATGCACGGTGTTGTGGCAGTGCTCCATGAACATCCCGCCCCAATCGCGGAACTGCATGGTCAAGGTCACGCTGCCGCCCGGACGCAGACGATACACATCCTTGCGACCCTTTTCCCACGCAGGCACGTTGGAAGCCTTGCCGTTGCGGGCCAGAATCTGGCCTTCTTCAAAGTGGATGTGAATCGGGTGATCCCAGCCACCGCCGCCGTTCTGGAGCGTCCAGACTTCCCGCGTGCCATAGCCCGGCGCCGCCGAAATGCGTCCCCAGCTCGCGTTGAGCATCGGGCCATTATCGGTGGAAACGCCCCACGGGCCCTTCTGGCCGCCCGCGCCGGTCGTGAAGTTCTCCGGCCGGTCAGCAAGAGGTTGTGAAGCGCCGCTGCCGAAGGTGAAGGTACGTTGCCGAGCGACAGGGATCTTGGAAAGATCCGGGTTGGGAATCATGACCATTCCATCGAAGCACTGGCTCTGGTCTTGCTGAGCCGGGTCGCGCACGATGCGGAACTCCAGGAACTTGCCCACGCATGGATCAGTGGATGTTCCGGACAGAGCCTGGGCCATGGTGAGATCAGCAAGAGGCTTTTTGCCGTTCGCGTGTTCGCACAGGTTCACGAACCAGCACTTGTCGCCGATGTTGAACCTGGAGAAGTCCACAACGATGTCATACCGTTCCGCGATGCCCTGCTCGTCAAGCTGAGTGAGCGTGATTACGTTCGGGAACAGGTTGCCGTCATTCGCGATCTGGAAGAATGGCACTGCGTTGCCTTGAGCGTCAGCAATGGCGACCTTGAAGAAGCGTGACACGCTGGCGTTTAGGATGCGGAAGCGATACTTACGGCGCTCCACCTCGAAGTAGGGCTTGTAGGTAAGGTTCACCGTCATCACATCGCCCAGGAAGCCATCAAACTGGAAGATGTCCATGAAGAGCTGACCGTTGGCGTCGAAAGCTTTGTCCGCCAGCATCAGGTTCACGTCATAATCCAGACAGCCCCAGCTCTTCGAGGTGCCGGACGGCAAGCAGAGATTCACCCCGTCAGACACTTCGCTGCCGCGATCGAGGGCGCTGTAAATGTTGAACATGGCAGCATTGCCCTTGTACACGTTCTGCGAAGTGAACGTGAACATGTGATCGTGGAACCAGTGGGTGGACATGGTCTCATGCCAATCGCCGGGGATCTTGTCGATCCCACCCGCGTCGTTCGGGGTCCCCGCTTTCGGGTCGGTCGCATTGGTATTGATGGAGAGAAGGCCGGCCAGAACGATCGGCCAGTGGTAGTCATAGAACTGATTCGGGAAGAAGAACGCGCCGGTAAAGCCGTCGTTCTCCGCGCCGTGATGGCCGTTGTGCTCGTGGGTTGAAATGGTGTTCCGCCCGAATCCGTTGTTCTGGTTCACATCAGCGGGCAGTTTGTTGTGATGGCGGAACAGGATGGGCTCCATGTAACGGCCCTGCACCAGTTTCGGCGGAATTGTACCGTTGAATGTCCACACCGAATTCGGGTCCTGCGTGGGGAACTGGGGATGGAACTTCAGCGGAATCGGCTGTGTTGGATCGATGCCGGAATTGTACTTTGAGTCACAGCCGGGGTTGTAAACCGTGTTCGTCTGGGCCTGCGCCTGCGACATTTCCACGGAAACGCGCGGCGGGAACTTATCCCATTGCTGATGAGCCCAGATCGGCCCCGGAGGACGGCCTTCCGCCGGTCCGGTGCCTCCGCCCAAGGCAGCGTCTACGTTGATACGATTGTTTTCATCAACCTGGGCTACTGGTACCGGCGTGAGATCGCCACCCAATGGGTTGGTGCCGCGAGGAATCACGTCAAACCGGGGCATGGGGGTGCTGAAAGCCTGGACGCCAAAGAGAGGGCTTGGCGGTGCGCCCGTCGGAATGCCGTTGCCGACATTGCCGCTGCCGCCGCTTCCGCCACTGGCATGCACGCTGGGAACGAAGGGGCTCAAACCACCAATGGGAGCAATGGCTCCGGCAGAGGTGATGAGTCCCCACTTGATAAGTTCGCGCCGGGACACTTTGCCCTGAGAGTAGGCTTTGAGGATTTCCGCACGGTTCTTGCGGGCATTCTCAGCATCTCTCAGCTGTGCCTTGGACGCGTCCTTAGGCAGATAAATAAAGCTCATATTGGCTGCGCTCCTTTGTAATTCGTACATCCCCGCTACGCAGGTCCGTCATGGCCCTGTCAGCGCAGGATTCTGGATGCGGCTGCCCGGAAGTGGCATTTGCCAGATTGCTCTGGTCTGCTATATCGCTTCGACGACACCAGCGCACGAGCATACGTGTCCCTTATGCGCTGCTTTAGTGGTTGTCGCTTAGCAATATCAGCCTCGTGAGCGAGAATACGCGTCGGGGTATTAGAAAATTACAAGATTTAGATTAAAGTTCTTAATGTTCTATTTTGGAAGGCTTTATGATGCACGTAAGGAGAGGCATTTTTGGTCGATTCCCTTATATCAGCAATCTCCTGGAATCATCTCGATGAGATCCTGGCGTGATCACTGCCGCAACGATCGGTTGACGAGATTAGACGCTTCGAATGTTTTCTTAAACCAGCATTACGCTCTCACCTTCAGGACCACCACTGTTTGATCATCGAAGACAGGCGCACCGGCAGAGAACTCCGTAGTGGCGAGAAAGATATCATCCGCAATTTCCTGGGCCGTTGCGCTGGAATACTTGGTGATTGCGTGCTCGACGCGCACCCGCCCGAACTGTTCGTCTTTTTCATTACTGGCATCAACGACGCCGTCACTGAAGAACACGAAGACATCTCCGGGGTGGGCGTGAATGGTAGTTTCGTCGTAGGCGGCTTCAGAAAACATCCCAAGCGGAAGCCCTGCGGCCTCGATCATGTGAGCGTGGCCGTTATGACAGTAAATGGGGCGCGGCAGGCCGGAATTGGCGACACGCATGGTCAACTTTTCGTCATCCCAAAGCGCGCAACAAAGGACCACGTAGTTGGCGTCAAGGCGTCGCTGATTCAGGCCCCGATTCACGGAACCGAGCAAAGTTGCCGGGGCAGGTTCGCCGGAAGCGACGCTGCGGACGATTCCGCTTACCAGCGCGGCATAAAGGGCGGCGGGCGCGCCCTTGCCGCTGACGTCGCTTACGATGAGACAGGCGCGCGGGAATTTGTAATCAAGAAAATCATACATGTCACCGCCGATCGCATGCGCCGGGCTGAAGCGGGCCGCTACATCAGCGTTTTTCAGAGCAGGCACGGTGGGAGGCAGCAGATGATGCTGGACCTCGCGCGCCATGGCGAGATCGCGCTCCAGCCGTTGTTCTTCCCGCGCGATCCGTTCATAGAGGCTGGCATTCTCCACCGCGATTGCGATCTGCGCGGCCAGAGTAGTCATGGTCCTGACATGCTCTTCCGTAAAGAAGCCTTTTCTGGTGTGCTCCAGGTCAAGAACGCCGATCACCTTGTCTTTGTGAATCAGCGGAACGCAGAGTTCGGAGCGCGTTTCAGGATTGGCCTTGATGTAGCGGTGGTCCTTGGTCACGTCGGGAACCAGCACGGGCTTCTTCTCCTGGGCCGCCGCCCCCACCAGCCCGCGACCGAGTGGTATGTCATGCTTGAGCTGAATGTTTTCCTTAAACCGCACAGAAAAGCGGTGTACCAGCTTTTGCTTGTCTTCATCCAGCAGGAGGATGGAGAACATCTGGTAATCAATGATCTTGAGAAGGAGATCTCCAATCCGCTTCAATAACTGATCGAGGTTCAGGATGGAAGTGAGATCTCGGCTGATTTCATTGAGCAGGGCCAGATTATTGGCTTGGCGAACGACTCGGGTATAAAGGCGAGCATTTTCAATGCTGACTGCGATACGCGAGCCAATCAGAGACAGCAGGCGCGCGTGCTCTTCCTTGAAATAGCCAGGCTCGCGCGCTTCAAGATCCATCACACCGATAACTTTGTTCTTTGTGATGAGCGGCACTGCCAGTTCAGATCGGACGCGGGGCAGAGCTTCAATATAGTTGTGGTCCTTGCTGACGTCGTCCACAAGGATGGCGTGGCGCTCCTTCACTGCCCGCCCGGTCACACCTTCGCCAACTTTCACGCGAATGCGCTCAGCGACTTCAGGGAGATGCCCGATCTGGAAGCGAAAGCGCAGATCCTGATAGCGTTCATTCAGCAGCAGGATGGAGAAAATCTCGTAATCAATGACCCGTTTGACCATCTCCGCCACGCGCTGAAGGAGCGTGTCCAGGTCCAGCGTGGTGTTCAGAACATCGGCGACTTCGATGAGCAGAGCTTCTACATCCACGCGCGGATGGGGAGCGGAAGTGAGCACTGTGTCCACAGTTCATCATATCAGTTTGGGTTGGTCCACCTGCGCCGGAGTAACCGGGCTGCGTTTTGAGAAATGGGCTGGCTGCGTCGATAAAGTTTTACGGAAAAGAAACAGAATGCCAGTGGAAAAGCGCAGGTCCCTGCACTTCGCCGCGCGACTCCCAGTTGCCCTAGCGCTCCTGAAAATCCGGAGCGCCCAGCTCGTGAACAATCGCTACCCCTGAGCTGGTGCCAATGCGGGTGGCGCCTGAATCAATCATTGTTTGTGCATCTGCCGCGGTACGGATTCCGCCTGAGGCTTTTACCCCTGCTCGGTCGCCCACGACGCCGCGCATAAGCGACACGTCTTCCTTCGCTGCGCCGCCGAGAAAGCCAGTAGCAGTCTTGACGAAATCAGCCCTCGCAGCCAGGCTCAGCTCACAGCTGAGGATTTTCTCCTGGATGGTCAAAAGTGGGGTTTCAAGTATCACTTTAACAATCGCTCCCCCGGAGTGCGCTACATTGACGACGGCCGACATATCGCTCTGGACCGCCTGGCGGTCACCCGACTTGAGCGCGCCAATATTCATGGCCATCTCGAGTTCGAGAGCGCCCAAGCGGATGGCTTCCTCAGCCTCAAAACGCTTTACGGTGGTGTGATTAGCGCCAAGAGGGAACCCGATGGTGGTTGCGACCTTTACTGACGATCCACTCAGAAATGAAGATGCCAGCCCGATCCACCAGGGGTTTACGCAGACCGAAGCAAAGCTGAAAAAAACCGCTTCCTGGCAGAGCCGCAAGATCTGTTCTCGCGTCGCGTCAGCTTTGAGCAGTGTGTGATCGATGCTGCCGGCCAGCCCCTGCCACGGGCGAACCAGGATCTGGGGATCACTCAGCGCGTGTGACATTCAGAAGGAATTTTAACCAGTTTGAGAAGTGCAATCCAGCTTTTTTGAAAGGCTACTCCGCAAGGTTCTGCAATACACAAATATCTGGCAGGTTGCGGTAACGCTCCGCGTAATCAAGCCCGTAACCAACAACAAATTTATCGGGTATCTGGAAGCCTACGTAATCGGCCTGCACGGCTACCATCCTGCGTGATGGCTTGTCCAGCAGGGCAGCAATCTTGAAAGCCCGCGGTTGATGCGCCAGCAGGTGCTTCCGCAAAAAGGTGAGCGTCAGGCCAGTATCAAGAATGTCTTCCACCAGGACCACGTTCATGTCACGTAACGGCGTGATTACATCTTTGATGAGCTGTACCTCGCCGGCTGTTTGTTTTTTGGTGCCGTAGCTGCGAACGGCTATGAAATCAAAAGTAGCATCCAGCTCGATTTGACGTGCCAGGTCAGCAAGAAAAAGGCAGGCGCCTTTTAGCACGCCGATGAGTACGACCGACTCGCCGGTGAAATCCTGACTGATCTGCTGTCCGATACGGCCAACAGCATCAGCGATTTCGTCGCGGCTCAACAGGACTTCCATCGCTCAGCTTTGAGCACGGATTGTCTCACAAACCGGGGAAAGCTTCCACCGACTGGTGTGATGCATGTGCGCCGGTAATGGCGGGGCTTCAATGTCCTGTCGAAAGACTCAGGTCAATGCCTGTGGTGCGGATAAACAATTGTCAGGCAGCGGGTTCTCGGTCAAAATAGATTTAGAGTGTTTGGCCGAAGATACCGGGCAGATCCGATTGCAGAAATCAAGTCCGGTCCTATTTCTTTTCTTCCCGCCAACTTTGGTCTGCCGCGGTCAGATGCAGCATTTACTCCAAGGAGCCACAGGGTGACTCTCAAAAGATATATTAGTGTTTTCATTCTGGTCCTGATTCCCACATTCGCAACGGCGCAACGATTGCCTAAGGGTGTGGATCCACAGCATTACGATCTCACCTTTACTCCTGATCTCCAGAAGGCGACATTCAGCGGCGAGGAAACGGTCGACGTTCAGTTGCTGAAGCCCTCATCGGCCATTACCTTGAATTCGGCTGAGCTGGAATTTCAGCAGGCAGAGATCACACAGGCGGGGAAGACCCAGACGGCACAGACAAGTTTTGCTCCGGAAAAGGAGCAGGCCACTTTGACGGTTCCCGAGCCTCTGGCGGCAGGGCCAGCGAGCATCCACATCAGCTTCACGGGCGTTCTCAACGACAAACTTCGCGGCTTTTATTTAGCCAAGACCAAGTTGCGCAACTATGCAGTCACCCAATTTGAAGCTACCGACGCCCGACGCGCTTTCCCCTCGTTTGATGAGCCTGCTCTCAAGGCGACATTCAATGTCACGCTGATTGTCGATCAAGGGGATACCGGTATTTCCAACGGACAAATGGTTTCCGATACTCCTGGTCCCGGTCAGGGCAAACACACGCTGAAGTTTTCCCCCACAGCAAAGATGTCCACGTATCTGGTGGCCATGGCGGTTGGAGATTTCGCCTGCAATGAAGGATCGGCGGATAACATCCCCATCCGCGTTTGCGGCACTCCTGACAAAAAGCCGCTGGGAACCACCGCTCTCCGCTACGCAGAGGAGATCTTGCACTTTTACAACAGCTATTACGGAATCCCGTACGCCTTCAGCAAGCTGGACATTTTGGGCGCACCCGATTTTGAAGCCGGCGCGATGGAGAACACCGGCGCAATCTTTTATCGCGAGTCAGCGTTGTTTATCGACGACCAGCATTCGTCGGTGGCGAGTCATCAGGAGGTCTTTGAGATCCTGGCGCACGAGATGGCGCACCAGTGGTTTGGCGACCTGGTGACGATGAAGTGGTGGGACAACATTTGGCTTAATGAAGGTTTTGCCACGTGGATGGAATCGAAACCGGCGCAGGCGCTGCATCCGGAATGGAATACTGCTCTGGACGCGGTCGGCGATACGAACGATGCTCTTCGTGTAGACTCGCTCCACAACACGCATCCCATTCGCGCCCAGGCGGAGACGCCGGAAGAAATCAACGAGTTGTTCGACTCCATCTCTTACCAGAAGGGTGCCGCGGTGCTGCGGATGATCGAATCCTATGTCAGCCCGGAGGTGTTTCGGCGCGGCGTGAACGCCTACTTGCGTAAGTATCAGTACAACAACGCCACAGCAGAAGACTTCTGGAACGCCATCACGGCTGCGTCTGGGCGACCAGTGGACAAGATCATGCCGACTTTCGTGGAGCAACCAGGAGAGCCGCTGATTACCGTCAAGTCTAGCTGTGTGGCTGCGCCGCCCGAGCCGAAGATCAGATCGCGGCGCCGCTCGCGGCGGCGTAGGATCGCTCCGGCGCAGCCCAAGACTGAAATCGCACTTGCGCAAAGCCGCTTTTCGCTGGCTCCGGGCGGCGCCACCTCGTCGACGTGGATGGTCCCTATGTGTGTCAAAGCCGGCGATGTAAAACCGTTTTGCCAGATCGTGGGGCAGAAGGAAGCTGTTCTGCCGGTGGCGGGCGGTTGCTCGCCCTGGACATTCGTAAACGCCAATGCCACTGGATACTACCGGACCCGATATGACAGCCAGGCACTCGAGAAACTCACCGCGGTCGCAGCCAAGGAATTGACGGCCGCGGAGCGTCTCTCCCTCCTCAATGACGAGGCAGCCCTGACGCTTTCGGGGCAGGAAAACATCTCAGGCTATCTGAATCTGATCTCGGCCTTCAATCAAGATGACGAACGGGCCATTCTGGAGAGTTACGTGCCCACTCTCCAGATGATTCACGATCATCTCCTTACTGACACCACCCGGCCGGCATTTCTTTCATGGGTGCGGAGCAATTTTTCACCTGCGTTCAAAAAACTGGGATGGACGCCTGCGGAGGGCGAATCTGACGATCAGCATGAAGCCCGCGCTCAACTCATTAAAATTCTCGGACAGGTTGGAGAAGATCCTGAAGTGCTACGGCACGCCGTGCAATTGGCCGGCGCGTACGCGAAGGACGAGAGCAGCCTCGACCCGACGCTGGTCAGGACCGTTCTTGAGGTTGCTGCTACCAGCAACGATGCGCAGTTGTTCCAGCAATACATGGCTGCCATGAACAATCCCAAGTCCAGCCCCGAACAGTTGACTGACTATTCCCGTGCCTTTGCTCAATTCACTGATCCCAAATTAGTGGAGCAATGGCTTGAGAGGATTGTTGCGCCTGAAACGCGCAGCCAGGATGCAGCCGGCTATCTCGGGCGGGTCCTTGAGAATCCCGCGATTCAGAAGCTGGCCTGGGAGTGGACCAAGCAACACTGGGCCGAAGTGGAAAACAAACTGACCATGTCGAGCGGTTTTGCCATTGTGAACGCCACCGGCCGGTTCTGTGATGCGGGAATGCGCACTGATGTGCAGCAGTTTTTTGCTGAACACAAGGTTGCATCCACAGAGCGCACTTTGCGGCAATCGCAGGAGCTGAGCGACAGTTGCATTCGGTTCCGTTCAGGACAGCAGCCGAACCTGGCGGCCTGGCTCGAACAGCATTCCACCAGCAGCGCAGGGAGCCAGTGAAAAGCGTCATCTCTTTTTCAGGCGCAACTAAGGGAATTCATATTCGATCTTCACGTCACCCCATGCTTGATCGCGCTGGCCGATAAGCGAGGCAGGGCAGTGGAGGCAGCGGACCCTGAGCAGGTTGTTCGCTGCCCATGAAACGCTGATCTTAGCGCCGGCGGCATCCTCTCGTAGAACGAACACATTGCCTTTGGCCGCCTGGCTGGAAAAGAATCCAGTGTGAAGCGGCCCGGCCGGACGAACATTCACGCGGGTCGAGAACTCAGATTCAGGACCACAGCGGCGCTGCAGGATAGCAGCCACCCACGTTTTGCCGGGATTCGCGGCCTCGCTGATTACGCGATCAGGACATGTGGGCCACTGGTGCATGGAGAAAACCTTGAGTCCGACCACGAGAACAATAAGGCTGATTGCAAACCAAATGCCGGCGGCCCACATCTTTCGCGCAAAGGGATCCATCATCTAGGCAGGCCGGAAGATCTGTTGCGCCGAGTCCACTCGCTCGCGAATGGCGTGCCACAACTCGTTTTTGCCCGCCCCTGTGCGGGCAGAGTAAGGAAGGATGGAATCCACGGAATGCGCACTCTCCAGAGTGGCTAATGCTGTCTTCAATTTGTTGGCGGAAAGCTTATCGCTCTTGGTGCCGACCACCAGAAGGTCACGGTTTGTATGCCGCAGGAAATCGATGAGTTGACGGTCAGATGGCTGTGGCGGCACGTTCACGTCAATCAACACAATAGCCAACTGGAGCGTGCTGCGATCTTTTAGGTAAGGCTCGATGAATTTGGGCCACTCGGCGGAAATAGACCGCGAGATTTTCGCGTAGCCGTACCCCGGAAGATCAACCAACATAAGCTCCGGTTCTGGCTGGCCCGGCTTCGAGTAGATGCCAATGAAGTTGATGGTTCGGGTCCGTCCCGGCGTCGAGCTTACGTGCGCCATTTTCTGCCCGAGCAGAGAATTGATGAGACTGGACTTGCCTACATTGGAGCGTCCGAGGAAGGCAAACTCAGGAGGACCTTCGCGAGGAAAAGCATCAGATCGCGCGGAGGCGGTCATGAATTTGGCTATCGGCGCTTTCATGCGTGAATTACCATTCTAAACACACTAGTCCACGCGTGAATTCCGGTTCCAGGTCTCAAAACACATTCGTTGCGAAGCCGGCGCTTTCAGCAGCCGTGCTGGGAGGGAGGAGGACAGCGCCTAACGCTGCTGGAAACAGATCTGGGGGGCAGAGAGCCGGATTTGAGAACCGAACCAGATTCCAATAAGGCGCTTCCATGCACAAACTCCGCCCACTTCAGGTCGTGGAGAACGAAATCATTCAGTGCTGAATCGGCGATTTCGATTCTTGTGCCGTCGGCGAATCTTATCTGCATGAAACCTCCAGGATAGTGGTGTCTATTCAGATAGATGCAGTGGAGGCTGTGCACGTTTCAAAAGGTGACGTCATTTTGGCCGAAATCGCCAAACCAAAGTAACTCGGCGATTGAATCTTTTATTGCAGATGGGTAAACGACGCCCAGCGACACGCCGCTCAAAAAAAACTCCGCCGTTCTAAGCGGCGGAGAAGCTGTGAAAAAAGCAAAAACTAAAGGTAACGTTCCCTCGGAATTTCCTCAGAAGGAGTTGGGATTGGCTGTACTGTTTCTTCCACGACTTCCGGCAGCGGGCTAACCAGCGCTACCTTCAGCACCTGGTCCATATTTTCCGCCAGGTGGATCTTCATGTGGTTACGGATGTTTTCCGGGACTTCCGGCAGGTCTTTTTCGTTGTCTTTGGGAATGATGGCTTCCGTAATGCCTGCGCGCAGAGCAGCGAGGAGTTTTTCTTTCAACCCGCCGATTGGCAGCACTTTGCCACGTAGCGTGATCTCGCCGGTCATGGCCACATCACGCCGGACCGGGATCTTGCTCATCGCGGACGCGATCGCTGTTGCCATTGTGATTCCCGCCGAAGGACCGTCCTTGGGAATCGCGCCTTCCGGTACGTGGATGTGAATGTCAATATTGCGGTAGAAATCCTTGGGTAAACCCAGGCGGTGAGCGCGCGAGCGCACGTACGACATGGCGGCCTGCGCTGATTCCTGCATCACGTCGCCGAGTTGGCCGGTGATGGTGAGCTTGCCTTTGCCGTCAACAATGGCGACTTCGGTGCTCAAGATGGATCCGCCGACTTCAGTCCAAGCCAGCCCGGTAACCAGGCCGACTTCGCTCTTTTCGTTTGCGAGCGTGTCACGGAATTTGCTGACGCCGAGGAATTCCGAGACATTCTGGGCGTTCAGGTTCGCCGAGAAGCCCTGGCCTTCCTTGACTACCTTGCGGGCCACTTTGCGGCAGATGTTTCCGATCTCGCGCTCCAGGTTGCGCACGCCGGCTTCGCGCGTATAAGAGCGGATGATCTCTCTAATGGCATCGTCAGAGAACTGGATCTGCTGCTCGGTCAGCCCCGTGCCTTCACGCTGTTTACGAACCAGGAACTGCTTGGCAATTTCAATTTTCTCGAGTTCCGTATAACCGTGGAGGCGCAAAACTTCCATGCGATCCTGCAAGGCGGCCGGGATAGTGTGAAGCACATTCGCCGTAGCAACGAAGAACACCTGTGAAAGGTCGTATTCCACGTCAAGGTAATGGTCCTGGAACATCCAGTTCTGCTCGGGATCGAGCACCTCAAGCAGCGCGGCAGATGGATCGCCGCGAAAATCCGACGCCATCTTGTCTACTTCGTCAAGCATGAAGACCGGGTTCTTGGTTCCCGCCTTTTTCATCATCTGGATGATTTGGCCCGGCAGCGCTCCGATATAAGTGCGGCGATGACCGCGGATCTCGGCTTCATCGCGCACACCGCCCAGCGACATGCGAACGAATTTGCGACCCGTAGCCTTGGCGATAGACATTCCCAGCGAAGTCTTGCCAACGCCCGGAGGTCCGACGAAACAGAGAATCGAGCCTTTGGGATTTTTCACTAACTGGCGAACCGCCAGGAATTCAAGGATGCGATCTTTGATCTTCTCGAGACCGTAGTGGTCCTGGTTCAGGATCTTTTCCGCGTGCTCGATATTGCGGATCTCCTTGGACTTCTTTTTCCACGGAACGGCCAGCAGCCAATCCAGATAGTTGCGCGACACTGTAGATTCGGCCGACATTGGCGGCATGGCTTCCAGCTTCTTGAGTTCCTGGATGGCCTTCTCGTGGACGTCCTTGGGCATGCCGGCGGTGTCTATCTTCTTTTTGAGCTCGTCAAATTCGCTCTTCTCGCCGCGCCCAAGTTCCTTCTGGATGGCTTTGATCTTCTCGTTGAGGTAATACTCTTTCTGCGCCCTCTCCATCTGCCGTTTTACCCGGGTCTGGATGGTGCGGTCCATGTTCAGCTTTTCAATTTCAATGTCAAGGACATCGGCGATGCGGTTGAGCCGCTCAACCGGATCAAAAATTTCCAAAAGCTCCTGTTTTTCCTCAATCGAGAGCTGCAGGTTCTGTGCGATTGTGTCACTGAGCTTGGCCGGGTCATTCATCCCGGTGATGATCACGGGTTCCAGATTGAGCGACTGGCAGAGCTTTACATACTGATCAAAGAGCCCGTGGACGCGCTGCATGGCTGTGTCAATCACGGGAGTGGTTTCAGTGGAGTACTTGACGGTGCGTACCGTTGCCTCAAAATAGCCGGCCGCGTTCTTCAAGTCGAGGATCTTGCCGCGCTCGACGCCCTCCACCAGCACCTTGATGTTGCCGTCCGGGAGCTTCAGGTTCTGAACGATGTTTGCGATGGTGCCAACCTGATAGATCTCGTGGGGCTTGGGCTCGTCGACACTGGCATCATGCTGCGTGGCGAGAAAGATCTTGCGGTCTGAGGCCAGCGCTTCTTCCAGTGCGCGCACGCTGGATTCACGGCCCACGATGAACGGGGTCATCATGAAAGGGAAGATGACCACATCGCGGATGGGCATCATGGGAAGCCGGCGTGTTTCGAATTTTTCTTTATTTTGGGTCACTGATTAAAAACCTTTTTGATCCTGCCGGACTCGCCTGCGTACAGGCGGCGGCTGTAGTTCAAGAATATCACGTGAGGCAAGCCCGAAGCGCACTGCTCCGTGGTGATAAAGAAATCGGAGCAGAATCAGAGTGTTGGGAAGATTCCATGGAAAGGAAAACCGCCTGCTTTTCCAGCAGGCGGCACAAAGGCGGTCAGAACAGTCGCTGACTCTACCCTGCTTTTTCCATCGCGGGCAGAGAAATGTCGCGGCGTTCCACCATTTCTTTGGTGACTTCGAACTCCTTCACGCGCTTCTGGCTGGGGAGGTGATACATGAGATCGAGCATCATCTCCTCGAGGATCATGCGCAGTCCGCGGGCGCCCACCTTCCGCTGCATGGCCTCGCGCGCAATAGCAGCCAGCGAACCATCCGAGAAGCGCAGCTTCACGTTCTCAAACTCGAACATGCGCTGATACTGCTTGATGATGGCGTTGCGCGGCTTGGTCAGGATCTCGATCAGCGCAGCTTCGTCGAGATCATTCAGAATGCCCACGACTGGCAGGCGGCCGACAAACTCGGGAATCAAGCCAAAGCGGACAAGATCTTGCGGCTCGGCGCGCTGCAATAGTTCCGTATCACGCTTGCTGGCTTCAATAAATTCTTTTTCTTTCTGCTCGCTGGTGCGGAAACCCATCGATTTTTTGCCGATGCGCCGTGCCACGATCTTTTCGAGGCCCACAAAAGCGCCGCCGCAGATAAACAGGATATTGGTGGTATCAACCGGAGTGAACTCCTGATGCGGATGCTTGCGTCCGCCT
>Ga0207660_10001540_pt1 | contig 15441 bp, 13 predicted proteins | sample KBSC73BmetaG_FD_184335 | JGI IMG/M metagenome (GOLD analysis project Ga0207660, IMG submission 184335) | Corn rhizosphere microbial communities from Kellogg Biological Station, Michigan, USA - KBS C7-3B metaG (SPAdes) (version 2) | ecosystem: Host-associated > Plants > Roots > Rhizosphere ... | reverse complement strand
GCTCGCCCTTGCCGGAATGAGCGACGCGGCGGTGCGAAAGCCTGAAACCCGGCCGACCGCCGAGAACGCAGCAGACGGCATCTTCGCCGCCTTCCATCGACGCCCCATCGTCCTCCTCGGCGACGCCCATCACCTGGCGCAGGAAGGCGCATTCTACGCGGCTCTCATCCGTGATCCGCGGTTCGCGAGCGAGGTCGGGAATCTGGTGGTGGAATTCGGCGGCGCGGCTCACCAGGACATCATCGACCGCTACATCAACGGCGAGTCGGTCCGCTACGAGGAGCTGCGCAAGGTTTGGACCGACATGGTCGGCTGGGAAGCGCCGGCAAGCCAGATGTACTCGAACGTCTTCGCGACCGTCCGCGCCGTCAACGCCAGGCTGCCTGCGGCGAAGCGCATCCACGTTTGGCTGGGCGAGCCGCCGATCGACTGGGCAAGGCTGCATTCTTTCGACGATCTCGACCCGGCCATGCGACAGCGGGACACCTATCCTGCAGGCCTGATCAATCGAGAGATCCTCGCGCGGGGCGACAGGGCGCTGGTCATCTACGGACCGCCGCACTTCCTCTTCAGTCCGTTTGGGCACAGCATGCGGGACCTGATCGAGCAGGCCCATCCCGGCTCAAGCTATCTGGTCGTTCCCTATGCCGGCTACGGGAGCGCCGCGTGCGCGCGACAAGTCGAGAGCCGGGCGCGGACCTGGGCGTCGCCAGCGCTCGTGACGCCCATCGCTGGAACCTGGCTGGCGCACACCATGGTCCAATGTGCAAACGGCCCTGAATTTCGCGCTCCCGACCCGGCGCAGGCCGCGCGCGCCAAGGTCGCATTATCCGGCGCCTCGGCCGACGCGCTGCTCTATCTTGGGCCTGGTGCGACGCTTACCCACGACGCAGCCGATCAGAGCCTCTATCTGGATCCGCAGTACGCGGCGGAGTGGAATCGCACGCGCGTCTGCTGCCTCCCGCCGGAGATTGTGACGGTAGAGCCCGCCAAGGTGCTGCGCGAGAACACCGAAGCTCCGCAGCGGTACGAGCCCAAATAGTCCGGCGCCGCCGGGCCCTAACCTACCTTGCGGCTGCGGCCTTCCCACTAGGGCTTGCGCAGTTCGCGGCGCAGGACCTTGCCTGAGGCGTTGCGCGGCAGGGCATCGATGAAGTCCACCGACTTGGGCGCCTTATAGGCGGCGATCCGCTCGCGCGCCCAGGCGATCACCGCCTGCGGGTCCGGAGCGCCGTCGGCCGTTGGCACGACGATCACCTTCACCGCCTCGCCCCAGCGCTCGTCCGGCACACCGATGACGGCGGCGTCGGCGACACCCGGACAGCCCAGGATCGCGTTCTCGACCTCGGCCGGATAGACGTTCTCGCCGCCGGAGACGATCATGTCCTTCACCCGGTCGTGGACGAAGACGTAGCCTTCGGCGTCGCGGTAGCCGGCGTCGCCGGTCTTCAGCCAGCGTTCGGCGGAGACCGTCTCGGCCGTCGCTTCCGGGCGGTTCCAGTAGCCGGCCATGACCATGCCGCCCCAGATGGCGATCTCGCCGATCTCGCCGACGCCGACCTCGTTTCCGTCGTCGCCCTGGATACGGACCGCCATCTGCGGCCAGGGGCGGCCGCAAGACCGCATCAACTCCCCACGATGCTCGCTGGGGGTGAGGAAGGTCCCCGCGCCGGTTGACTCGGTCATGCCGTAGAACTGGATGAAGCCGCAGCCGAAGCGCGCGGTGGCGGCGGCCAGCACGGCCTCGCTGATCGGCGAGGCGCCATAGGCCACGCTCTTCAGGCTGGAGAGGTCGGCGCCTTCGATCTCCGGCGCGTGGAGGATCATGTTGATCATCGCCGGGACGAGGAAGATGTGCGCCACCCGCTCGGCCTCGATCAGCTTCAGCACGGCGGCCGGGCTGAACTCCGGCAACAGGATCACCCGCCCGCCGGCGGCCAGGCCTGAAAAGCTGATGTTGGTCCCGGCCACGTGGAACAGCGGCATGACGATCAGGACGGTGTCGTCGGCGCCATAGTCGAAGCCTTCGACCTGGGTGCGCAGCTCCAGGAAGGCGGCGTAGTTGCGGTTGTCGAGCCGCACGCCCTTGGGCAGGCCCGTGGTGCCGGAGGTGTAGAGTTGCAGCACGTCGTCGGTGGCGATGGGCGCGGTCGGCTCGGCTGGCGGCGCGGCGTCGCGCAACGCCTCATAGCTGTCGAAGCCGTCGCAGGGCTCGCGCACGCCGATCAACCGGATCGGGCGGTCGACCTGGCTCACCACCATCTGCGCGGCGGCGAAGAACTCCGCGGTCACGAAGAACAGGTCCGCGCCGCTGTCCTGCAGGATGAAGGCGATCTCCGGCACGGCCAAGCGGGCGTTGATCGGCGCCAAGCACACCCGCGCCCGCGCGGCGCCGAAGAAGATCTCGAAGAAGGCCTCGTGGCTGCGGCCGAGCCAGGCGACGCGGTCGCCGGGCTTCACCCCGGCCTCGGCCAGGAGGCCGGCGACCTGCCCGGCGCGCCGGTCGAGCTCGGCGTAGGTGAGGGTGCGGCCTTCGCATTGTACAGCGATGCGCTCGCCCCTTTGGGCGGCGTGGACGCGGGGGATGTCGGCGAGGAATTCGATCTCGGATGCCATGGCCAGGATTGCTAGCGGATCGCTGGTCCGCCGCCAATTCATAGGCTCGCATTTTCACGGGAACCGGCCAGGTGCTGCCGGGTTGGCGGGACACACTCAGTCCCGGGAGCCCGACATGCATGTGCAGGAAATAATCCGCAGCCACCCAGCCGCCCATGGCGGCGACGACGCCCTGATCCATTGCATCGAGGCCTGCTACGACTGCGCCCAGACTTGCACGGTGTGCGCCGACGCCTGCTTGGGCGAAGAGATGGTCAGGGACCTGGTCCGCTGCATCCGCCTCGACCTCGACTGCGCCGACATCTGCGCGGCGACCGGACAGGTCGCCTCGCGCCGCACGGCGGGCGACATGGGCCTGGTGCGGCGCATGATCGAAACCTGCGCGGAAGCCTGCCGGGTTTGCGGCGAGGAGTGCGCGCGCCACGCGGAGCGTCACGAACACTGCCGCATCTGCGCCGAGAGCTGCCGCGCCTGCGAGCGCGCCTGTCACGACGCCGCCAAGGGTCTGGCGACGACCTTGCAGTAGCTAGCGCAGCTTTAGCCGCACGAACGCCATGGCCCCCTTCGGATCGTCGCCATAGGCCGGGTCGAGCGCGCCCGGGATGAAGTTGAAGGCGTAAAGGCCGCCCACGCCGAAGCTCAGGTGCTCGGCGATGGGCCAGTCACGCACCGCGCCGATCGAGATCTTGCCCACGGCGTAGGTCGGTCCATGGTGGCCGCCGAGCGCCGCCAGCTCATTGTTCTCCACCCGCTCGGCGCGGCTGAAGATCGTCCAGGCGGGGCTGGGCTTCAGCGCGCTTTCCAGCACCCAGGCGTCGAGGTCGATCCCCTCGCTCGATCGCCGGCCCCAGGCGGCCGTCGTCGACCACCAGCCATGGTCGCCAAACGGGACGGTGTAGATGGCGCTGGCCGAGAGCTTCCGCTGGTTCGCGTCGGGCTCGAGCTGCTCCGGGCTCTTCTCGTAGCCCGTCGAGGCCTGCAGCGACCAGTTGGCGGTCGGGTTCCAGGACAGGCGGACGGCGGCGGAGTCCAGCTTCGGCGTCTCGATGTCGTAGCGGTGCTGGTCCGGCTCGCGGCCTTTGTAGGCCGAGGCCTCCAGCTTCCAGTCGCCGTGCACGAAACCCGCGGTCACCACGCCGAAGGTGATGTGGGTGGAATCGAGCCAGTGATGGCTGATCGGCGCCTCCGGGCTGTCCATGATGGACATGCGGTGCATGAAGGCCGGCGGGCCGAAGGCGGGCTCGCCGGGAAGGCCCACGTAGACGAAGGCGCTGTCCCTGGCGGAGAGCCTGCGGCTGTAGCTGGCCGACAGCTCCATGAACAGGTCGTGCGGGTGCTGGCGGTCGACCAGGGCCGCCTTGCCGTCGGCGGTCTCGCCGGTGGCCAGCAGCAGCGGATAGCCGCGCGGCCCCATGAGCGGGTCGGGGCTGACCATGGCGCGCAACTGCAGCGTGCCCGCGTCGCCGACCGGGCGCTGCGCCATGCCCATCAGCATGCCCGAGACGAAGCTCTTCTCGTCGCCGCGCGGGCCGTCCTGCCAGTCGTAGACCCCGTTCAGAACGCCGTGGACCATCACCGTCCAGGAACCCCGGCTTAGATGCAGGCCCTCGTGAACTGAGGCGTCCGGCTGCCAGGCCGTGCCGGAGGCTTCGCGGGTCATGGCGTAGGGGCCGAGCGCGCCGGTCATGGCGTGACCCTCGTCCATGGCCGGCATGTCCATGTTGGCCATGTCGTGGCCGCCCTGAGCGGGTCCGTGGCCCATCTTCGAATGGTCCATGCCGGGCATGGCGGAGGGATCCTGGGCGGCTGCGGCCTGGGCGAAGGCCAGGGTCGCGGCTGTCGTGACGAGGGCCAGCTTCATCGGGCGCTGCGCTCCAGGAGCTGGATGAGCTCGGAGGCCTTCCGGCGCTGCTCGGCCCGGTCTCCGCTGACGATCGCGCCTTCGATGCAATGGCCCAGGTGATCCTTCAGCATCTCGGTCTCCACTCGCGCCAGGGCGGCGCGAACCGCCTGCACCTGGGTCAGGACGTCAATGCAATACCGGCCGTCCTCGACCATCCGGGCGATGCCGCGCACCTGGCCCTCAATGCGATTGAGGCGGTTGAGCAGCTTCGGCTTGTTCTCGCGTTCCATGCGACCTCCGTGTCGCAGCCGAAATATACCTCTAGGGGGTAATTGCAATATCCCGCCGACGGATTAGGTATGGCCGAGGGAAAATGCCCCACTGGGGTATCTGACCGCTCGCCGACGCAGCGGGCGAGACGGCGATTGTCGAAGGAGACCGCATGACCCAACCAGATCGCCAGGCGACGCTCTATCGAATGGTCATGCCTGACCATCTGTGCCCTTACGGCCTGAAGACCAAGGACCTCCTGCGCCGCCACGGCTTTTCGGTGGACGATCACCCACTGAGGACGCGCGACGAGGTGGACGCGTTCAAGGCGGCGCAAGGCGTCGCGACCACCCCGCAGGTGTTCATCGCCGGGGAGCGGATCGGCGGCTATGACGACCTGCGCCGGCACTTCGGCGTCAAGGTGCGCGACCCGAAGGCCGCCACCTACGCGCCGGTGATTGCGATTTTCGCAGGCGCGGCCCTGATGGCCGTGGCGGCGAGTTATCGCGCGTTCGGCGCGCCCTTCACGGTCGCGGGCGTCCAGTGGTTCATCGCCTTCAGCATGGTGGTCCTCGCCCTGCAGAAACTGCGCGACGTGGAGAGCTTCTCCACCATGTTCCTGAACTACGACCTTCTTGCGAGGCGCTGGCCGCCCTACGGCTACGTCTATCCCTTCGCCGAGTTGCTCGCGGGCGCCCTGATGGCCGCCGGCGCCCTGACCTGGCTTTCGGCCCCCGTCGCGCTCGTCATCGGAAGCGTGGGTGCGGTGTCGGTCTTCAAGGCCGTCTATATCGACCGCCGGGAGCTCAAGTGCGCCTGCGTCGGCGGCGACAGCAAGGTCCCGCTCGGCTTCGTGTCCTTGACCGAGAACCTGATGATGATCGGCATGGCCATCTGGATGCTGGCCATGGCCTGACGTAGGTTCGCCGCCGCCGCCTAACGCCCGTCCACCGAAAAGGCCATCAAGAGGTTGCCCGGCGCGCCTGAGCGGCCCTGGTAGCCCGAGCTCACATAGACCATGCCGCCGGCGATGGTGGGCCCCGCGCCGTCCATCACGCCACCCCTCGCGGGCTTGCCGGACACGGTGGTGATCTCGGCGGTGGTGTCGTAGTCCCAGACCACCTTGCCGGTCCTGCTGTCATAGGCCCGGAAGCGGCCGTTCATGGCGCCGGCGAAGACCAGGCCCGGCATGGCGCTCACCGCCTGCGAGATCGCCGGATGGCAGAACGGATTCTTCCAGGGGCAGGCTACCGACGGGCTGGGCGCCGACCACAGCGGCTCGCCGTCGGCGATCCGGAAGGCGTAGAGGCCGGGCATGGGCTTGGGCGTGAAGATGTCGGCGATGGCCACGTAGTAGTTTTCGCCATCGGCGGCCGGGCCGAACTCGACGCCGCCCAGCGGACCGCCCGCGCTCAGGCGATGCTCCCAGATCACCTTTCCCCGGGCGTCCGGGTCGAGGGCGTAGACCTGGCTCGACTTCTGCCCGACCAGGATCACCTGCCTGCCGCTCTTCAGCGTGTGCAGGACGGGCGCGACGCCGAAGTCGTGGTCCGGCCCGACGGCGGTGGGACAGTTGGCGCGCGGCTTCGGCGGGTTGCAGCCGATGATGTAGTTGTCGCCCTTGGTGAGCTGGTTCGCCCAGCGGATCGCACCGGTCTTCAGGTCCAGGGCGACCAGCGCGTCGGCATTGGGCAGCGGCAGGTCGGTGTAGCTGTCGCCGGTGGCCACGTAGAGCAGGTCGCGCTTGGCGTCGACCGTCGGCGAGCCCCAGATCGCGGCCCCGGCCGGGCCGAACATCTGCACGCCCTTGGCGTTCTTTTTGAAGGGCTTGGCCGGTGGGGCCATGAAGGTTTCCCAGAGCACCTTGCCGGTCGCCGCCTCCACCGCCGCCACCGCGCCGCGGAACTTGCAGCATTCGTGATTATCGTCGGTGGCGATCGCCTCCTCCGCGGAGGAAACGGGGATGTAGAGGCGTCCGGCGTGCAGCACCGGCGTGCCGGTCATCTGCACTTCCTGCTGATTGTCGACCTGGGTCTTCCAGATCAGCTTGCCGGTCTCGGCGTCGAGCGCATAGGCGGTGCGCTCGGTCCAGCCGGTGAGATAGGCGGCGTAGCGGGCCTTGCCCTTGGCGGCGGGCAGCCTGCCGATGACGACGCTCGTCCGGGAGCCGCCGGGCACGTCGTAGCGCCAGTAGGCGCAGCCGGTCTTCGCGTTCAGCGAATAGACGGCGCCGGAGGTCGAGGTGAGAAAGATCCGGCCGCCCGCCACCGTGGCCTGGCCGTTGCGGCTGCCGGCATAGGCCAACGCCCACTTCAGCTTCAGCCGCGGCGCGTCGGCGGCCTCGAAGCTCGGGCTGGCCTGAAAGCGGTCCTGGGTCTCCGCGTCGCCCCAGCCGTTCCAGCCTGGCCCCGCGAGGCTGAAGGGCGCGGGCTTGTCCTTGCAAGCCGGAGCCTCCAGCGCCCCGGCGTCGAGGCCGCCTCCCTTACGGGTCGACAGATAGGCCGCCACCGAGGCCATGTCGTGCGGGGCCATGCCGGCCGCCATCGGCCGCATCACGCCTTCGAGCAGAGCGGAGAAGATGAAGGTCGGGGTGTTGGCCGCGATCGTGGCCTTGGGCGGCGTGCGGCCGCTGGGGTTGTCGTGGCAGCTGGCGCACTTCTGCTGGTAGAGCCTCGCGCCCAGGGCGGGGTCGCCACCGGCGCCGGTGAACTGGCCCATCACGCCGTTGCTGCGTTCGGCGGCGGCCGCGCCCTCGCCAGGCGCTGGTTGCGCGTGGGTGACAAGCCCGCCCGCTAGGATCAGGCCGAAAGCCGCCGCGGCGGTCGTCGCATGCATCGAGGTCAAGGCCGGCTCCCCATGGCGAACGTCATCCGGTGACTAGCGGGTTTGGTCTAATTTGTAAACTAGTCTACAATCTACGAAGACACATCCGCGCTGGCAAGCGTGGCATGGCCACGCCAGGGGCCGCCGTTAAATCTGGGGCAGATTGCCGGTGCGGCGCGCCGGCGTGAATGGCCGCCGCGCAAGACCGCGGACCTGCGGAGCCTCCGAACTCAGCTAGTGAGGCGCGTCCGGCGCGCCGGCGCTTCGGCAGGAGCTTCGGCGTCCGTCCTCGCCCGGAGGATTGAAGCGCAGGTCGGATCCGGTGTCCCCGGCCCGAAGGCGCCGGCAGTCGCTCGAATCGAGGCCGCCCGCGAAGTTCAGGCCAAGACCGAGGCTTTGGCCGGGGTAGGGATAGATCCGCCCGCCGAACCGGCTTCCGAAACGGGTTTCCCCGACCGCGATGGTGGCGGTCCCGGCCTTGCCGATCGGGATCTCGCTGGCGACGTAGGCGCTGCGGTAGCCGCCCGATCCCACCGATACGTCGAACATGCCGTGGGCCTTGCGCGGCTCGTCGCCCGAGGTGACGCCGCGCGCACCCTCCGTGGGCAGGGCGAGCGCCGGCGAAGTCTTCAGATAATCGTCGACCTGCTGGGCGACCGTGGGCGGCGCGCCGGCGGCCGGGGCCGTCGCGACCGCTTCGGGATCGGCCGCCAACGCCGGCGTCGTCAGCGCGGCGGCGAGCAAGGCGGACGTCAGCAAGCGAAGCGGGCTCATCGCCCATCTATGCGCCGCCCATCGTTCTGGAATAAGGCGCAGCCGCAATGCGCGCGCAATACGCCTGCGCAAGGTTGCGATTCGCAATCGTTGGACTTTTAGTCGTCCGCGATCGGGGCGCGCCAGGCCGCGCCATCCAGCTAAGTAGTCCCGGGGGTGTCGCATGATCCGTCGCACGTTTACCGCGCTGATCGCGCTTGGGTTTTCCGCAACGGCAGTCTGGGCCCAGCCGGGGCCGGGCGCGAGCCCGCCCGCCGCGTCCCGCGCCGCCCGCAACACCTCCGACGAGCCGATGACCAACACCGGCAGCGTGGTCGAGCGTCACTCCGAACGCGGCGCCCAGGCCGGCGAGCGCAAGATCAGCGATTTCGACATCGCCACGGCGCCGGTCCAGGAGCAGGCCAAGGTCTCCCGCCACACCGTGACCGCCGCGGGCCGGACCATTCCCTACACGGCGACGGCCGGCACGCTCACCCTGCGCGACGACGACGGCAAGCCGATCGCCAGCATGTTCTACGTGGCCTACGTCGCGGACCGGGCGAAGGGCGAGGCCGACCGGCCGGTGACCTTCCTTTATAATGGCGGCCCTGGCTCGGCGTCGCTGTTCATGCACATGGGCGCGGTCGGGCCGATGCACGTGCAGACCGACTCGCCCAACGCGACCCATTCGCCGCCCTACGCGATCGTCGAGAACCCCTACACCCTGCTCGACAAGTCGGACCTGGTGTTCCTCGACGCCATCGGGGCCGGCTATTCCCGCCCGCTCGGCGACACCAAGGGGACGACCTTCTGGGGCGTCGACCAGGATATCGACGCCTTCGCGCGCGGCATCCAGCGCTACGTCACCATCAACCACCGCTGGAACTCGCCCAAGTTCCTGTTCGGCGAGAGCTACGGCACCACCCGCTCGGCGGGGCTGGTCTACGCCCTGCAGGAGCGTGGCCTGCAGTTCAATGGCGTACTGCTGCTCTCCTCGGTGCTGAACTACGGCTCGCACAGCTCCGGCTTCGACCACAGCTATGTGAGCTACGTGCCGAGCTATGCCGCCACCGCCGTCTACTGGAAGAAGGCGCCGCAGCCGGCTGACCTGACCGCCTACCTGCAGGAGGTTCGTAACTGGGCCGCCGGCCCCTACCTGACCGCGCTCACCAAGGGCTCCAATATCTCCGAGCAGGAGTTCGACGCGACCGCCCGGCAGCTCAGCGCCTATACTGGCCTGTCGGTGGACTTCATCAAGCGGGCCAACCTGCGGGTCGACCTCAGCCGGTTCCGCAAGGAACTGCTACGTGACCAGCATCGCACGCTGGGCCGCTACGACACGCGCTTCACCGGCATCGACGCCGACAACGCCGGCGAAAGCCCGGAGTACGATCCGTCCGACACCGGCATCCACGGCGCCTACATCGGCGCGCTGCATGACTGGCTGGAGCAGGGGCTCGGCTACAGGACCGACCTCAACTACTGGCCGTCAGGCCCCGGCATCAACCAGGCGTGGGACTGGAAGCACAAGCCGCCAGGCGGGCCGAACGGCGGCGGCAATGCCCGCAAGGAGCCCGTGGCCAACACCGCCGCCGACCTCGGCATGGCGATGCGCGAGAACCCCCACCTGATGGTCTATTCGCTGAACGGCATCTACGACATGGCCACGCCGTTCTTCGGCACCGAGTACGACCTGGCGCACATGTGGCTGGACCCCAGCCTGCGGAACAACGTGCGCTTCGGCTATTATCCCTCCGGCCATATGGTCTACCTGAACCAGGACGCCATGAAGACGATGAAGGCCGACATCGCCCGGTTCTACGACGACGCGCTCGCCAAGCGCTGAAGCGCGTGCCGACCTGCAATCGACGACGTCCAGACCGCGATCTCGCCTAAGGGTTGCGGCGCAGGCGCGACCGTAGGCAAACTCCCCAGGTAAAAGCTGGGGAGGACGCCTATGCGTAGAGTGCTCATGGCCGCAGGCCTAGCAGGCCTGATCGGCCTCGCCGCCTGTGATTCCAACAAGGAAGATGTCGCCGCGACGCCGGCGGCGCCGGCCGCGCCGAAATACTTCGGTCGTTCGCAGCAGATGTATGCCGGGCAGGAGCTGATCGCCAAGATCGACGCCGCCAGCATATCCAAGGGCCCCGGCGGGACCCTGGCCATGCAGGCTACCGGCAGCGTTCCGTCAGCCGGCTACACCAAGCCCGCCTTCCTCAAGCGCATCAACGCCGGCCATCCGAAGGACGGGGTCTATGAAGTGGACGTGGTGGCCGACAAGCCGGCCTCTGCAGGAGCCGCCGCAGACACCAAGATCGAGGTGAAGGGCACATGGGATGACTATCCCGCCGACACCCTGAAAGGCGTCAGGTTCATCTCCAAGAGCAACTCGGTCGTGGCCATGCTGCCGGCCGGCTGACGCTGCGGGACGGCCACGCTCGCCGCTCGCCGCCTTCGGTCCGATTCAATCCATCCGCGCCCAACGAAAAGCCCCCGGCCGTTGGGGGCCGAGGGCTATTGGCGCGGCAAGCCATTGGATAGCAAAACCCGCCCCGCGTAGCCACAACGCCGGATCGTGGCTGCGGTTCCGGGGGGTTCGCGCGGGGCGTCAAGCCGGCGCGCTGGCGCCTGCCAGGAAGTCCATTTTGCCCAGCGGAACGCCCTGGCTGCGCAGCACGCCATAGGCGGTCGTGATGTGGAACAGGAAGTTCGGCAGGGAGAATGTCAGCAGGAAGCTCTGGCCGGTGAATTCCATGGTCCGGCCGGGGAAGGTCAGGACGACCGCGCGGTTCTCCTGGCCGTCGACCTGGTCGCGTCCGATGGTCTCGACGAAGGCGATCGTCTTGGCGATGCGTTCCTTGAGTTCGGGCCAGGTCGCTTCGTTATCGGGCATCGAGGGCGGCTCCACGCCCGCCAGGCGCGCCGCACCGCTCTTGGCGGCGTCGCTGGCGAACTGGATCTGGCGGGTGAAGTTCGCCATGCCGTGACCCAGGCTGGCCTCCATCAGGGCGGAGAGCTCGACGTGCTCGTCCGCCGCGAAGGTCTCGGCCTTGTTCATGAAATGGGTGAGGTTGCGCAGCATCTGCAGGTAGACGGAGATCGAGGCGTCATAGAGCGAAAGCGACAAGGGCGTTTCTCCAATTGCGAAGGTTGTCAGATAGTGCGCGCCCCCAGCCGCAGCCACCCGCCGTCGCAACAACTTCACGAAGGCTCTTGCCCATGCGCTTCATCGACGCCGCCGAGGTTCGCGCCAACCTGACCTATGACGCAGCGATCCCGGCCGTGCGGGCCGCCATGATCGCGCTCTCTGCCGGAGAGACGCGCCAGCTCCTGCGCTCGATCCTGCACTTCGAGGACGGCCGGATGCTCGGGGTGATGCCGGGCGCGCTTGGCGAGGCGGCGGCCTTCGGCGCCAAGGTGCTGAGCGTCTTTCCGAAGAACTTCGAGGTTGGGCGGCCCTCCCATCAGGGCGTGGTCATGCTGTTCGATCCGGTGACCGGCGAACTGGCCTGCATCGCCGACGCGCGGGAGATCACGGCCGTCCGCACGGCCGCGGCGAGCGCGGTGGCGACGGACGCCCTGGCCCGGCCGGACGCGAGGCGGTTGGCGTTGCTGGGCTATGGCGAGCAGGCGCAGACCCACCTGAAAGCGATCGGCAAGGTCCGGCGGCTGGAGACGGTGACGGTCTGGGGCCGTTCGCCGGAGCGGGCGCAGGCCTTCGCCGAGCGTCTGCGCGCCGAGGCGGGCGTGGCGGTCGAGGTGGCCACGAGCGCCCAGGCGGCGGTCGCACAGGCCGACATCGTCTGCACCGTGACGCCCGCAGCCGAACCGATCCTGAAGGGCGCGTGGCTGGCGCCTGGGGCGCACGTGAACCTCGTCGGGTCGAGTTTCGCGGGGCCCGCCGAGGTCGACAGCGACCTTGTCGTGCGCTCGCGGTTCATTGCCGATCATCGCGAAGGGGTGCTGGAGCAGGGGGCGGAATTCCTGATCGCCAAGGCTGCCGGCCTGGTCGGTGACGAGCATGTGGCGGGCGAGATCGGCGAGGTGCTGTCGGGCAAGATCCCGGGCCGTCAGTCGCCCGACCAGATCACGGTCTACAAGTCGCTTGGCCACATCGTGCAGGACCTGGTGAGCGTCCAGGCCCTGCTCGCGATCCCGCCGCGCGGCTAGGCCTTGTTGGCGGCCAGCACGCGCAGGAAGTTGCCGCCCATCACCTTGGCCACCTCGGCCTGCGCCATGCCGTGCGCCAGCAGCGCGGCCGGGATCAGCGGCCAGTCGGCGTAATCGCTGAAGACCGGCATGTAGTTGGCGTCCATGTCGGTGCCGATCGCCACGTGATCGACCCCCACGGCGTCGACCAGCCGCAGGATCGAGGCGATCCAGTCGGCGACGGTCTTCTGGCCGATGCCGGAGGGCACGGAGCCGATGATGCCGCCACGGCTAGTCACCAGCCGGGCATGATCGACGCTGATCAGGCGCGGATGGTCGAGGTCCGGGCGTTTGAGGTTGGTGTGGGAGATCATCATCGGTCGGGTCGAGACCTCGACCGCATCGCGGGTGACGCCGAGCGACGCATGCGCCAGGTCGATTATGATCCCGGTGCTGTTCATCTCCTTCACGATCCGCCTGCCGATCGGCGTGAGGCCGGGGTGGCGCGGCGCCTCGGTCTGGGGATCGCCGATCTGGTTGGGGTGGTAGTGGACGACGGTGATCGAGCGCACGCCGTCGGCATGGGCGGTGTGGATGCGGTCCAGCCGGTCCTCAATGAAGTCGCCGCCTTCCACCGCGAAGACGCAGGCGGTGCGGTGGGCGGCCTGGGCGCGGGCGATGTCGCGGGCATCGCGGCCCGGCGCCGCCTCGCCGCGGGCGACCAGGGCCTTCAGGCTGGCGATCTGCCGCCGATAGTCGGCCCAGGCCTCGCCGGGGTCGAACTCGCGCGCGGCGACCAGGCCCTTGGTCGGAGATTGCTCGAGGAGCACGGCGTCCGACACGCAGTTGAAGAGCACCGCCGTGACATGGCCCGCGGCCATGTCCGCCAGCGCCTTGGGTTCGAACGGTGCGCCCATGGCGCGCGTGGTGGCGTTCTGGCGGGTCAAGCCGCGCAGGAAGAACCGGCCGGGGTGGGCATGGACGTCCACCGAGGGATGCTTGTCGAGGAAGGTCACGCCCGCCGCACGCTGGGCCTCGGTGAGCCTCAGCCCATTGTCGCCGCCCCTGGCGTCGAAGACCTGTTGCGCGGCGGCGACGGGCCAGGCCCCGGCCGCGACCGCGCCGCCGGCCGCCGCGAGAACGCCCCTGCGGGAGATCACGCCAGGGTCTCCAGCACCGAGCGGAGGATCGCGACCAGCCGCTCGATCTCTTGCGCCGAGACGATCAGCGGCGGCGACATGGCGATGGTGTCGCCGGTTGTGCGGATCAGCGCGCCGGCCTTCAGGGTCTTGACCAGGGTCTCATAGCCGCGTGCGCCCGGCGCGTCGGGCCGTGGCGCGAGCTCCACCGCCGCCATCAGGCCGATGTTGCGGATGTCGATCACATGCGGGCAGTCGCGCAGGCCGTGGACGGCCTCTTCCCAGAGGGGCGAAAGCTCCGCCGCTCGGGTCAGCAGGCCCTCGCGGCGGTAGATCTCGAGGGCGGCGAAACCGGCCGCGCAGGCCGCCGGGTGGCCGGAGTAGGTGTAGCCGTGGAAGAGCTCCATAGCGGCCCCGGGCCCCTGCATCATCGCATCGTGCACGGTGCGGCTGACGAACACCGCCCCCATGGGAAAGGCGCCGTTGGTCACGCCCTTGGCGGTGGTCATCAGGTCCGGGGTCACCCCGAAGTATTGGCTGGCGAAGGGCGCGCCCAGCCGCCCGAAGCCGGTGATCACCTCGTCGAAGATCAAGAGGATGTCATGTCGGGTGCAGAGTTCGCGCAGGCGCTCCAGGTAGCCCACAGGCGGCGGCAGGACGCCCGCGGAGCCGGCGACCGGCTCGACGATCACCGCCGCGATGGTCTCCGCCCCGTGCAAGGCGATCAGGCGTTCGAGGTCGTCGGCGCGCTCCGCGCCGTGGGCTGGTTGGCCGCGGGAGAAGGCGTTCTTCTCGAGATCATGGGTGTGCCGCAGGTGGTCCGACCCCGGCAGGGTCAGGAAGGCGCGACGGTTGTTGACCAGGCCGCCCACCGAGATGCCGCCGAAGCCGACGCCGTGATAGCCCTTCTCTCGACCGATCAGCCGGGTCCGTTGGCCCTCACCGCGCGCGCGGTGATAGGCGAGCGCGATCTTCAGCGCGGTGTCCACGGCCTCCGATCCTGAGTTCGCGAAGAAGATGCGGTCGAGGCCTTCCGGGGCCAGCCTGGCGAGCGCGGTGGCGAAGTCGAACGCCAGCGGATGGCCCATCTGGAAGGACGGCGCATAGTCCAGGGTCAGGAGCTGCTGGCCGACGGCCGAAGCGATCTCCTCGCGGCCGTGGCCGGCGTTGACGCACCAGAGGCCCGCGCAGCCGTCGATCACGTCGCGGCCGTCTTCGGTGCGGTAGTACATGCCCTTGGCGGAAAGCAGCAGGCGCGGGTCGGCCTTGAACTGGCGGTTGGCGGTGAACGGCATCCAGAAGACGTCGAGGTCCGGACGGTTCCTGATCGCTGGAATATCGTTCATGGCCTCGCCTTCTTGTTCGGTCCCACGAAAACAGGTTCGGGCCGCGCCCGCCACAGGATTGAGCCTCGCCGGTCGGGCTGCAAGCTGGGGCGCGCAGGCTTGGCAAGCGCTGGCCAATCGGCTTGATATATCGTAGTACGATATTATATCACCGGTATTGGAGGCGAGGACCGCGATGAGGAACATCTCCGAGTGGCTTGTGTCGAACGGGATCACCGGCGTCGAGTTTGTGGAGGCGGAGCGACGCTGGCGCCGCTCGGCTGAGAACTCCTGGCATCGGCCGCCCGGGTGGCCGGACGGCGGGCCGGCCCCGAGCTTCATCGGCGAGGATCATCCTGGGCATCTGCTCGTGACCGGCGGCCGGGTGAAAGGCTCAGCCGTCTACGACATCGGCGGCGTGCGAGTGGGCCAGATCTTCGACGTGGCGATCGAAAAGGCTTCGGGACGGGTGATCCATGTCCTGGTCGCCACCGGCGGGGTGCTGGGCGTCGGTCGGCGCTAC
>Ga0207660_10001524_pt1 | contig 15540 bp, 15 predicted proteins | sample KBSC73BmetaG_FD_184335 | JGI IMG/M metagenome (GOLD analysis project Ga0207660, IMG submission 184335) | Corn rhizosphere microbial communities from Kellogg Biological Station, Michigan, USA - KBS C7-3B metaG (SPAdes) (version 2) | ecosystem: Host-associated > Plants > Roots > Rhizosphere ... | reverse complement strand
CACCTGCCGCCTCGTCCAGCAGCGCTTCGTCTATCGCCCCAGCACCGATCGCTACGGCCGCCCAATCGAGGACGAGGTCGACGGCGTCTATGACTGGGTCGCGCGCTAGCCGCGCCGCGTGACTTCACCCTCGACGGTGCGCGTGCCCGGATAATGCTTGTCGAGGTGCCGCATGATCATCCGGAGATTGCGCGTGTTGGAGCGGAAGAAATAATCGGGGATCGCTCCCACCCACGGGATCAGGCCCAGAAGCCAGTCGAAACCCACATTCCCCGCCATCCGCGTCAGCTGCCATTTCGACATTCCGACGTTGCGGCCTTCCCACACGATATAGGCGCCGAGCGCCGCCGCCGCGATGTCGCCGACCACCGGAACCACGTCGAGGATCACGTCGAGCCCGATCGGCTTGTTGATTCCGGGGATGACGAATAGCCGCTCGAGCAGCTTCTCCATCGCTTCGACGCGCTGGCGCACCGAATGCGGGTCCGTTCCGGTCAGCGGCCCTGCCATGATGTCCTGCACGCGCATTCGGTTCACTCGTTCGGCGACCTGTCCTCCAAGTCGGTGAGCGTATGGCGGGCGTAACGGTTCCCGGCGAAATTCTCGATCCGCGCCGACACCAGCGACCAGCGCACCGGCGCGGCGATCGGCAGGAACAGTTGCCCGGAGTCGATCAGCGCGGCCGCCTGCCCGAGCAGCGCGTAGCGCTGGGCCGGCACCGGCGTATCGCGCGCCCCGTCCATCAGCTGGTCGGCATTTGTGTCGCAGACCGCGACAAGGGCGCAGCGGAAGTGGCGGACGAACCAGGCCGGCGAGGTGGACGGCGCGACTTCATCGAACAGGGCGAAATCGGCGGTTGCCGCGCTTGCGGTCCGCTCAACTGTGAAGCCGAGGGCGCCCCAATTCCGTTGCAGCTGCGCGAACAAGAGGTCGGCGCCCGGCCCGTCGGGCATCTGAACGAAGATCGGCGGCATCGCCGTCTTTCCGAACAGCCGCTTCGCCTGCGCCTGGAGCGCGGCGACCCGCGTCGGATAAGTCGTCGCCGCCCACGCCGGGGCGGTCGGCGGCGCGATTCCGTCGAGGCCCGGCTCGAGCAGCGTCGCGCGCGGCGCCAGCCCCGGCACGCCGATCGCCGCGACGAAGGAATCGCGGTCGATCGCCTCGCTCAGCAGCCGCCGCACCTCGGGCTTGTCGAGCGCTCCGCCCGCACGGGTCGGGACGAGGCCGAAGAGCCCTGATGCGGGGTCGAAACGCAAGCTGTCGCGTGGCAGCTTGACCTGGCTGGTCAGCGGCAAGTCGGCGAAGGTCCCGCCGACCACGAGGTCGACGTTCGCCGCCGCAAACTCCCGGATCGCGCCAGCCGCCGGCGCTCCGCCCAGCAGCAATTGCTCGCGGGTCGTCGCCTCGTCGTCGGACGACGCCATCTCGCGCGTCAGACGCAGGACGCCACCGCTCGCTGCCGCCGCCTTGAACGGGCCGGTGCCCTCACCGCCGCGCAGGATCGCCATTTGCGGCTGGGCGAGCAGCGACAGCAGGTCGGGCCGGGGCGCGGTCAGGCTGATCTCGATCACGCGGTCGGTCATCGCCACGATGTCCTCGACCGCGCCGAACTGGTCCTTGAGGCTGTTCCTGCTCCTCGGTCCGATCTCGCGCTTGAGCAGCCGCGCGACCTGGTCGGCAGTGATCTTGCGGCCGTCCGGCCAGTTCGCGGAGGCGATGCGGAAGATGTAGCTGAGGCCGTCGTCGCTGACCGTCCAGCGCTCCGCCAGGCCGCCGACGATATTGCCCGACGCGTCGAAACCGACGAGGCCTTGCGCGGCATTGGAGAGAAGCACCTTGTCGCCCTCGGAAAGGCCGCCCGCGGCCGGGTCGCGCAATTGTGGCGCCCCGCCGATGACCAGCACCTTCACCGCGCCCTCGGGCTGCTTCCGGCACGCTGCCGGGCCAAGCGCAACCGCGGCGATGGCTAGCAATGCGGCGAAGCGTCGCATCGCGCGGGTTTAGCCGCAAGCGGCGGTTCAGCAAGTCTCTGGATATATGGCCGCCACTGTTTTACTGGAGTAAGGCAGTTCGGCGAGGTGAAGTTGGCGGACAGGGACGGAATCTGGACTCGCGGCGGAGTACCGGTCGAAGAGTTGCCCGATCCGTTCGCGCCCGAGCGGCCGCCTGAGCCTACCGCTTTCGACGACCAGCTCGAGCTTGAGCTAAAGCCGCGCCGGAAGCGGCGCTGGCCGATCTACGTCTATTCGGTCTCCGCGCTGATCCTCGTGACGCTCGTATGGCTGGTGTTCACCGCGCCTTTGTCCCGAGCGTTGGAGCCGCTCCAGGACCCCGCGCTCCTGCTTCTCTCGGCCGACGGCCACCCGATCGCGGTCCACGGGGCGATCAAGGAGGCGCCGGTCGACGTCACCCGGCTCAACCCGCTGACGCCGGCGGCGTTCGTCGCGATCGAGGATCGGCGCTTCTACCGCCACTGGGGGATCGACCCGCGCGGAATGGCGCGTGCCGCGCTCGCCGACCTTCGCGGCGGCGGCGTCCGCGAAGGCGGAAGCACGATCACCCAGCAGCTCGCGAAGACGAACTTCCTGTCGAGCGACCGGACGATCAAGCGCAAGGCGCAGGAGGTGATCATTGCCTTCTGGCTCGAGGCGTGGCTGACCAAGCAGCAGATCCTCTCGCGCTATCTGTCGAGCGTCTATTTCGGCGACGGCGTCTACGGCCTTCGCGCGGCCGCGCGTCATTATTTCAACCGCGACCCGGAGAATCTGAGCCTGGCGCAATCGGCGATGCTCGCAGGAATGGTGCAGGCACCGTCGCGGCTTGCGCCGACGCATAATCTTGCCGGTGCGCAGAAGCGGAGCGAGCTGGTGCTCCAGGCGATGGCCGACACGGGGGCGATCACCCACGCCCGGGCCGATTCGACCAGGCCCGCGCGGCCGGTCGTCCGGACGTCGAACCTGCCGACCGGCTCCTATTTCGCCGATTGGGTTACGCCTTATGCGCAACAGGCCCAGGCGCCCGACTTCGGCGAAGTCAAGGTCCGCACCACGCTCGACTGGACGCTCCAGCGGATCGCCGAGCGGGCGGTGAGCCGCGCTCCTGCCGGCGCGCAGGCCGCGCTCGTCGCAATGCGCCCCGACGGCCGGGTGGTGGCGATGGTCGGCGGCAAGAACTATTCCCAATCGCCGTTCAACCGCGTCACGCAGGCCCGGCGGCAGCCCGGCTCCGCGTTCAAGCTGTTCGTCTATCTTGCGGCATTCCGCGGTGGCTGGACGCCGGACAGCATCATCGAGGACAAGCCGATCACCATCGACGGCTGGACGCCCGAGAACAGCGATCGCGTGTATCGCGGCAAGAGTACCCTGCGCGAAGCCTTTGCACGGTCGAGCAATGCCGCGACGGTGCGGCTCCAGCAGGCGGTCGGGCGGAACAATGTGATCCGCGCGGCCCGTGACCTCGGCATTTCAACTCCGCTCCCCGACAAGCCGAGCCTCGCGCTGGGCACTGCCGGAGTGAGCCTCCTGGAATTGACCTCGGCCTATGCGGCGATCGCGGACGGCCATTATCCGGTCGTCGCACGCGGGCTCCCCGAACCGACCGAGGCGGGCGGGCTCTCGTCCTTTTTCGGCGGTGGCGGGGGTGGGCTCAATCCACGGCGCGACCAGGCGCCGATGCTCGACCTGCTTTATGCCGCCGCCAACGAGGGCACCGGACGCCGCGCGGCGCTCGCGGTTCCGACCTTCGGCAAGACCGGCACGACACAGGAGAACCGCGACGCTCTGTTCATTGGTTTTGCTGGCGATCTCGTCGTCGGCGTATGGGTCGGCCGCGACGACAATGGCTCGCTAGGGCGGGTCAGCGGCGGCACCGTGCCGGCGGTGATCTGGCGCAGCTTCATGGTGCCTGCGCTGTCGGTCGACCATTCGCGCGGCCCGTCGCTCCCCGGCAATTTCGCCGGTGCGCGCGTAGCTGAGCAGAAGCGCCTGCAAAGCCCGCTTCCGCCCGAGTGGAGCAATGCGACCAAGCCGCTCCGCGACCTCATCCAGCGTCTGCATGACGTTCTTGGCGGCTGAAACATGCTTATCAAAAGTTCATTATCGAACGTTCGAATTTTAAGCATTCCTCAACCAGTCTGACCCAGATTCCGGCTCAACCTCGCAGCGTGGAGCGGGGTGCGATGTAAATGACGCTGAGCCATGTGGGAGACCCGAGATGGTCAAGTTTCTGAAGCTGATCAAGAACGACAAGGGCGCGACGGCCATCGAATACGGCCTGATCGCCGCTCTCATTGCCGTTGCCGCAATCGGTGCGATGCAGGGCATCGGCAACAAGCTGAACTCGACGTTCAACAACGTTTCGAATTCGCTCCAATAACCTCGTTTTGAGAGGTGGGAGAGGCGGCGGCGCTTTCGGGCGCCGCCGCTTTTTGTTTGTCTTCAACTTCCTTGAACGCTTGTTCCGTATCCGATTGTTTTACAGCGCTTTTCCAATAGATTTTGCAGTTGCAACAGCGCGCAACGAATGCCAGTCTCCGGCCATGGGGAGGAAGGTCGCGGTTGCGGCGCTGGCGTTGATCGCGCTGCCGGTTCGGGCGCACACGCTCGCGCCATTATACGATCCGATTGCGCTCAACGTCGGGATCAGCTGCCACTGGGAGCGAACCTGCCAGCGGCGGCAGCTGGACGCGATGGCGCGCGCGCGCTTCTACGTCGCGACAGCCAAGCCGCCCTTGTGGCGCATCCATCTGTGCAACAAGAACGCCCGGCGCGGCACGGCGCGGGTCGACTGGATCGGTTTCGAGAATTGCATCCGGAACCTGCAGCTTCGTCCCGGCCGCTCCCACGCGCGCTAAACCCAGTGTGCCGCTCTGGAACGGCGTCGAAGCAAACTCGTTGGTTCTTGCGTCGACAAACGGAACCAAGTCATGAGCGCCAGGAAATCCGGCTTTCCAGCTGACAAGACTGAGGGCGAACGCCGCAAGAATCTCGACGATCGCCAGATCCACGACCTCGAGCTTGCCGGCGGCGTTGAAGGAGGAATGCCGGCGGGAAGCGCCGGCGGGCCGGGCGAAAGCGACGCGCACAAATCGTCAGATGACGACCCCGACGATCGTCGTTGATCCGCGTCCTCGCCAACCGCAACTGATCTGCTCGCGCGGGAGTCCGTCTCAATGATCCGCGTCGTCGCTCTCAAAAAGGCCGTTGCGGCGGGCGTCGGGGGCGCCGTGGCGATGGAGGTCTTTGCCCGCGCGGGGCGGCTGGTAGGCCTGCGCACGGTCGACTTGATTGCCGAATTGAGCACCGTCGCCTTCGGCGGGTCGCGTGTTCTCGCCGACCTTGCAGCCGTCGTCGCCCATCTCGGCATCGGCATTTGCTGGGCGACTTTCTATGCGTTCTTCTTCTGGGGGCGGCTGCGCTTGCGCCCCGTCCTGCAGGGCCTCGTGTTCGCGATCATGCCGGCGTCGCTGGCGATCTTCGTCGTCTATCCCGAGCTCGGCCTCATCCACCGCAAGGCCGATGTGACGACGCTCACCTTCGCGAGCTTCTTTGCGCCGCTGTCGGTCCAGGGCGTGATCAGCCTGCTGATCGGCCATGCGCTCTTCGGCCTGACCGTCGGCGCGATCTATCGACGGCCCGTGGGTTACGCGGTCGACAGGAAACCGTCGCCGCCTGCCGTTCGACGCCCGATCGACAGCAACGCCAGGCGCAACGAGAAATACCGCGGGTTCATGTTCGCGACCGGCATCGAGTGCAGCTACCCGACGATCGAGCACGGCCGCTGGCGACGCGACGAGATGGATTCCACGTCGCACTACGAGCTGTGGCAGACCGACTTCCGCCTCGCGCGGGAAATCGGGATCACGCACATCCGCTACGGTCCGCCGCTCCACCTGATTTTCGAGGGCCCGGGCCGCTACAATTGGGACTATGCCGATCCGCAAATGGAGGAGCTGCGCGACCGCGGCCCCGAACCGATCGTGGACCTTTGCCACTTCGGCGTCCCGTCGTGGCTCGGCAACCTGCAGAACCCCGACATCGCCGACGCGCTCGCCGAATATGCCGGCGCCTTCGCCGAACGCTATCCGTGGGTGCGTTTCTATACGCCGGTGAACGAAATGTACGTCTGCGCCCGCATGAGCGCGCTCGACGGCTTGTGGAACGAGCAGCTGCGCGACGAAGGCGCTTACGTGCGCGCCGCGTGGAACCTCGCGCACGCGACGATCCGGATGAGCGACGCAATACTCAAGCGCCGCCCGGACGCCGTGTTCATCAACAGCGAAAGCAGCGAATTTTACCAGCCCTGCTGCCCCGACGAGCACGTTCAGGACGTCGCGCGGCAGGCCAACGAGCGGCGCTTCCTGCCGCTCGACCTCATCTACGCGCACGAGCTCAGCCCACGAATGCGCAAGCTGCTGCGCGGTCAGGGAATCGCCGATAAGGACATCGAAGCGCTGGCCCGCCGCTCGGTGCCGAAAAGGTCCATTCTCGGAATCGATTATTACGAGTGGAACGAGCGCCTGATCGACCGGCAGGGGAAAGCCGAAGCGCTCGGCGAGCTGTTCGGCTGGTACGTGATCGCGAGCCAATATTGGAACCGGTACAAGCGCACGATGATGCACACCGAGACCAACAAGACCGACGCGGAGGGTGCTCCTCGGTGGCTGTGGCGGCAGTGGCACAACGTCCAGCTCCTCGCCAAGGACGGCGTGCCGCTCGTCGGCTTCACCTGGTACAGCCTGACGGACCAGATCGACTGGAGCATCGCGATGAGCGAGGCGATCGGCATCGTCTATCCGGTCGGCCTGTTCGACTTGAACCGCGAGGCGCGTACCGTCGGCCTGTCCTACAAGCATCTCATCGACCTCTATCGCGACGAGCCCGATTATCGCGAGTGCAAGGCGGTGAAGAAGGTCCTCGGCTGAGACGATGGCCGGATTCCTCGCAGCGCATGGCTATGAGCCCGGTCCCAGCCAGCGGCCCTTCTCCGCGGGCGCGATTTCGGGCGTGATCGGGACTATCCCGGCGGTCGGCGTGCTGCTCGCATTCGGGTCGTTGAAGGTCGAAGCGCAGATCCTCGGAATGTCTCCGCTGCTGACCATCGCGCTGGGCTGGGCGGTCATGGCCATCGCAGGCGCTGCCTATGCGCGCATCTTCGGCAGGGCCGCCAATTCGACGAGGGGCGGATGGCTGTTTGGCATGTCCTTCGGTTTCGCGCTGTGGGCGGCAGGCGCGGTGCTCGTGCTTCCGCTGGTCAGCGGCGGCCGAGCTCCGGCCGGGCATGCCGCGGCCGGTGTCGCCTTGTCCCTTCTCGTGTGGGGCCTCGCGACCGGCATCCTGATGCCCTTCGTTCACCGGCCGCTACACGAGGACCTCGAGACCGCGTCCAAGCGCGAGGAGCTCGGCCCCGACGCCGCGACGGGCGCCAAGCACCTGATCCGCCAGCAGCGGCAGGGACCGGGCTAGCGCGGCTTCGTCTGGTCGATCGGCGCGCGCGCGTCGGTGCGGTGCCAGTAGTCGGCGCCGGTCAGCGTGATCATGATCAGCAGCCAGAAAAAGCCCGCAGCCGCGAACGCGCGGACCAGCGCCCGGCTCGCGCGAAGCTCCATGAAAAAGAGCAGCACGATCAGCGCCTTGACGACCGCGATCGTCAGCGAGACGGGCAGGTTGAAATTGCCGAGCGGCACGAACGCGCTCGCCGTCGTCGCCGCGAGAAGCAGGATCAGCGCCAGCCAGCAGCGCCAGATCGTCGCCGCGCTCATGTCGTCCTCCCGGCGAGATAGATGAGCGGGAAGAGGAAGATCCACACGATGTCCACGAAGTGCCAGTAGAGGCCGATCAGCCGCGTCGTTGAGCCGCCCGGAACGAGGCTGCCGTTGCCGATCCGGATCGCGAGCCAGCTCACCAGCGAAATGCCGATGAGAAGGTGGAGCGCGTGAAGCCCGGTCGCGCAGAAATAGAAGACGAAGAAAATCTCGGCGATGCCGCCATAGCGCGAAAGGTCGAAGTTGAGCGCGGGGACGAGACGCTCCTGATATTCGAGCCACCATTCCGTTGCCTTGATCGCGACGAAGGCGAGGCCGAGCAGCGCCGTCGCGGCCAGCCACAGCACGGGCGCGCGCTTCGAGCCCGCCTCGAAGGTCGTCACCGCCATGGCCATGCACGCGCTGCTCGTAAGGAGCACCGCCGTGTTCGCGGTGCCGAGCACGACTTTGGTCATCCGCGCGGCCGCGATGAAGTCGCTTCCGAACCACACGCGGTAATTGAGGTAAGCGGCGATCAGCGCCCCGAAGAACAGCACCTCGGTCGCAAGGAACGCCCACATGCCGAGCGTGACCGCTTCGCGCTCCTGCGCCAGGGTCGCATACTGGATTCCGATCGCCCGAGGGGAAGTGGCTTCAGACATCGCCCGCCTGCATGCACGGCTTGCCGCGGTCGTATTGGTAGGGCGGACGAATGACGGTCGGCGTCGTGGAGAAGTTTTCCGGCGGCGGAGGCGACGGCGTCGACCATTCGAGTCCCGTCGCGCGCCACGGGTTCGCGGGCGCTCGCGGCCCGCGCAGGATCGACCAGGCGAAATAGAATATCGGAAGCGCGTAGCCGACGGCGAGGATGCTCGCGCCCGCCGACGACAGGACATGCCAGATCTGGAACTCGGGCGGGTAGGATTGGTAGCGGCGCGGCATCCCCAGATAGCCCAGGATGAACTGCGGGAAGAAGGTCAGGTTGAAGCCGAAGAAGGCCAGGATCGCCGCGAACCGCGCCCAGTAATCGGGGTAGAGCCGGCCGCTGATCTTCGGCCACCAGTAATGGAGGCCCGCGAAGAAGCCCATCACCGCGCCGCCGACCATGATGTAGTGGAAGTGCGCGACGACGAAGTAGGTGTCGGTGACGTGCACGTCGACCGCGAGCGCCGCGAGCATCAGGCCGGTCAGGCCGCCGATCGTGAACAGGCCGATGAAGCCGAAGGCGTAGAGCATCGGCGCGTCGAACCGGATCCAGCCTTCGTGCATCGTCGCCACCCAGTTGAACACCTTGATCGCCGACGGCACGGCGACGAGGTAGCTCAAGAAGGAAAACGCAAGGCTGGCGTAGAGCGACTGCCCCGCGACGAACATGTGATGGCCCCAGACGAGGAAGCCGATCACCGCGATCGCGATGCTGCACCAGACGACGAAATAATAACCGAACAACGACTTGCTCGAGAAGACCGGAACGACCTCGCTGATCACGCCCATCGAGGGGAGGATCATGATGTACACCGCCGGGTGGCTGTAGAACCAGAACATGTGCTGGAAGAGCAGGGGATCGCCGCCGAGCTGCGGCGAGAAGATGCCGACGTGGAGCACGCGCTCGGCAAGGAGCATCAAAAGCGTCATCGCGAGCACCGGCGTCGCCAGCACCAGGATGACGCTGGTCGCATAGGTCGACCAGACGAATACCGGCAGCCGGTACCAGGTCATGCCCGGTGCGCGCAGCTTGTGCACGGTGACAATGAAATTGAGCCCGGTCAGGATCGACGAGAATCCCGACACGAAAATGCCGAACACCGTCAGGATCACATAGCCGGTCGCGTAAAAGGTCGAATAAGGCTCATAAAATGTCCAGCCCGTGTCCACTCCGCCGAGCAGCAGGGCTGTGAGCGTGATCAGCCCGCCGGCGATGTACAGATACCAACTGAGGAGGTTGAGCCGCGGGAAGGCGAGGTCGCGCGCGCCGATCATCATCGGCAGGATGAAATTCCCCATCGTCGTAGGGATCGACGGGATGAGGAAGAACCACACCATGATGATCCCGTGCATGGTGAACAGTCGGTTGTAGAAATCGGGGCTTCCAAGGTCGCCCTGCGGCGTGATCAGCTCGAGCCGGATTAGCGTCGCCGCGATCCCGCCGACGAAGAAGAAGAAGGTGATCCCGCCGAAATAGAGCAATGCGATGCGCTTGTGGTCGGTCGTCAGCAGCCACGAGCGGATTCCGACGCTCGCGTTCAGATAGCTCTCCCTCACGGGCGCATGCATCAGGCGCGTCCTCCCGGCTGCGGGCCGATAGACTGGATGTATGCGACGAGCTTGGCGAGATCGTCCTCGCTCACCTGCCCCGCGAAGGTCGGCATCACCGGGGCATAACCCGCGGCGACCTGCTTCTTCGGGTCGAGGATCGAATCGCGGACATAGCTTGCATCGGCGATCACGACGCTGCCGTCGGACAGGGGCACCGGGCTTCCGAACAGGCCGTTCAAATTCGGCGCCCGCACCGTCCCGCCTGCCTCATGGCAGCCGCTGCAGCCATAGCGGTGGAACAACTGCTGGCCCTGCGCCGCGAGCGTTCCTTGGCCGCCCTGCGCCCGAAGCCAGCTGGCGAAGTCCCGGGGGTTCATCACCGTCACCCAGCCGCCCATCTTGGCATGATCGGTCCCGCAATATTCGGCGCAGAACAGGTGGTAGCGGCCGACCCTGTCGGCCCGGAACCACATCGTCTCATAGCGGCCCGGCACTACATCCTGCTTGATCCTCAGCGCGGGGATGAAGAAGCTGTGGATCACGTCCTGCGACGCCAGCACCAGCCGCACGGGCTGGTCGACGGGCACATGGAGCTCGTTGATCTCGCGCTGCCCGCCGGGATGCTGTGCCTTCCACATCCACTGCTTGCCGACCACGAAGATCTGGAGCGCGTTTTCGGGTGGGTTGTAGAGGTGGACGTAGGTGCTCGCCCCCCACACCGCGAGGCCGACGAAGACGAGCAACGTGGCGACGGTCCACGACACTTCGAACCGCCACGTCTTCTTGGTGGTTCCGCTACGGTCGACGTTCGCGCCGTGGCGATACTTGTTGGCGAAGAACAGCATCAGGAAGAAGACCAGGCCGGCGGTGAGGAACGCGATCACCAGCAGGCTTCCGAACAGGAAATTGATCTGCCGCGCGTAGCCGCTCGCCGCTTGCGGCCACCACGGGAAGCCGTGCACCTACGCCGCCCTGCGCCGGAGCGAGAGGAAGCCGATCAGGCCCGCGCAGGCGACCACCAGCGCCATCGACGCGCCACGCGCCAGCCGCCACGTCAGTGCGGCGACGGAGCCCTCGTCGGGGTCATAACCGAAGCAGAGGCACAGCAGCGGATGCGCGGGCGGTTCCACCCGGTCGATCGCGGCCTCGGCCACCGCTTTCTTGAGTAACGCGGGAGTCGGGTTCAGCCCGAGCAGGTAGCGAGAGATTTTCCCTGTCGGCGTGGTCACGACGAATCCGGCCGGGTGGAGTAACTGCCCGCTCTGGCGGTCGAAACGGTAAGGAAAGCCTATCGCGGCGGCGATCTTCTGGACCTGGTCCGGCGATCCGGTGAAGAAGCGCACGCCGCTCGCTGCCGCAGCCGCGTTCGGGAAGCGCCGAGCGTACATCGTCTGTGCCGCCGCAGCGTCGGCAGGCGTGTCGCGCGGGTCGATGCTGACTGCAACGAGGTTGACGTCACGCCCTGGTTCCAGCCCCGCTCTCGCCATTGCTTGCACCGCACCGCTAAGCACCAGGCTGCAAAGGTTCCTACAGCGCAAATATTCGAGCACCACAATGGCGGGCTTCCCGCCGAGCGCGGTGGCGAGCGTCACCGGCCGCTCCGCCGAATCCTCGAACGTCGCATTGAGCGGCAATTGCGCGCCCGGGTGCTGGCGGAATGCAAGGCTCTGGAACGTGGCGGGATCGACCGCGCCGGCCGCCGGTCCCGCGAGGAGGAGCAGGCTCAGCATGAGCGCGGCAAGCCTCACTTCGGCGGACCCCAGCCTTGCTCCGCGGTCGCCCGCATTGCCGTCTCGATCGACTTCAGCTCTTGGCGTTTGGCCGCATCATAGCGCTCGCGCTCCGCCACGGGCGCCGTCTCCAGCCGCGGCGCCGGGGCCAGCGTCTTCAACGGTCCGCGATATTGCTGGTGGTCGGCGAGCGGAAACCCGATCGTCACCCAGACAAGCACGCCGACGACGAATGCGGCGATCAGCACTCCGAGCCAGAATGGCAGGAACGGGGGTACGTCGCGCGGCTCGAAGCGCGAAGCCGCGTCGCCTGAAGTCCCCAAGTCTGTCTCGGGCCGGCTGTCGATGGACTCCTCCGCTCCTCCTCGGCCCCGGCTCATTACTTTTGGTGGTCCTTGGCCGGTGTCGAGACGGCCAGGGACCACCGTTACTTGGGCTCCGTCAGATTCGCTGCTGGCGGCCCCTTCGCTCCCGGCGCTGATCGCCACTCGGGTGCTGGAGCCAAAATGGCCGGCGCCGCCGCGGCGTTGCATTTCTTATCCTTGGTCAAGCCGTCCGCGATCATTGCATCCGCTCGCGCATCAACTCGACGATATGCAGGGTCTTGCGGCCGCCGGCCATCTCGATCTGCTCACGGCAACTGAACCCGTCGGCGACGATGATGGTCGCTTCGCCCAGCGCCCGCACGCGCGGCAGGAGCACGCGCTCGCCGATCGCCCGGCCGGTCTCGAAGCTCTCCTTCGCCATGCCGAACGCGCCGGCCATTCCGCAGCAGCCCTGCGCCGGCCGCTCGACCTCGAGCCCGACAAGGTCGAGCAGGCGCTGCTCGGCCTCGAAACCGATCACCGAATGATGATGGCAATGCGGCTGGACGAGCGCCGCGCCGCCGCGCAGGAAGCTGGGGAAGCGCTTGGTCTGCGCCGCGATGAAATCGGCGATGTAATGAACCTGCGCCGACAGCCGCTTGGCGTCGGCACGGTCGGGCATCAGGTTCAAAAGCTCGTGCTTGAACGCCGACGCGCATGCCGGTTCGAGGACCAGCACCGGGGTCCCGCGGTCGATCTCGCGGCGCATCACATCGAAGATCCGCTCGAACCGCTGCTTCGCCTTGTCGAGAAAACCCCAGTCGTAGAGCGGCCGGCCACAGCACATCGGCTCCGCTGGAATCGCGACTTCAAACCCGGCGCGCGCCAGCAGCTGGGTGGCGGCGATCAGCGTGGCCGGCCGGAAATTGTCGTTGAACGTGTCCGGCCACAGCAGAACGCGGTCGCCGCCCATGCCCTTGGTCCGCTGCCGGAACCAGCTACGGAAGGTCTGGGACGCGAATTTCGGCAGCTGCGCTTCGCGGTGGATTCCCGCCGCCCATTTCGCGATCGGAGTCCTCGCGACGGTATTGACAATCGCCGGAGCGTAGGACGCCGCCCGCGCCCAGCGGTCGATCAGACCCATCGAATAGGCCGACCGCGGCCGCAGCCGCCGCGCATAATGGTGGGCCCGGAACTCGGCTTTCCATGTCGCGACGTCGACCCCGACGGGGCAATCGGCCTTGCAGCCCTTGCACGCGAGGCACAGCGACAGCGCATCCTCGACGGCGGCGCTGTCCCAGCCGTCGGCGATCACTTCGCCGCGGGTCATCTCGTGCAGCAAATGCGCGCGGCCGCGGGTGGAATGCTTCTCCTCGCCGGTTACGAGGTACGAGGGGCACATGACCTCGTCGCCCACCTGGCGCCGCCGGCATTTGCCGACTCCGACGCAGCGTGTCGTCGCATGGGCGAACGACCCGCGGTCGGCGGGATAGTGGAACCAGGTCTCGAGCGGCTTGGGCTCATAAGTGAGGCCGAGGCGCAGGTTGGAATCGATCGGGAACGGCTCGATCGCCTTGCCGGGATTGAGCCGGTTGCCGGGGTCCCAGATCGCCTTGAACTCGCGGAACGCCTGGACCAGCTCGTCGCCGAACATCACGCGGAGAAGCTCGGCGCGCGCCTGCCCATCGCCGTGTTCGCCCGACAGCGACCCTCCGTAGCGATGCACCAGCTGTGCCGCCTCGCGCATGAACTGGCGGTAGTTCTCGAGTCCCCCTTCCGAGTGAAAGTCGAAGTTGATCCGCCCGTGCGTCACGCCGTCGCCGAAATGGCCGTAGAGCGCGTCGGTGTAACCGTGCTGCGCAAGCAGCCGGTCGAGCTCGCGCAGATAATCGCCGAGCCGCTCGGGCGGCACCGCGCTGTCCTCCCAGCCGGGCCAATGCTCGGGCCCATTCGGAACGAAGGCAGTGACTCCCAGCGCCGCCTCGCGCGCTTCCCAGATCTGCTTCTGCTGCGCGGGATCGGAGACGAACGCCGTGCGCGAGCCGGTGCCGGCTTTCTTCACTTTCCGCCGGACATTGGCTTCGGCCTCCTCGAGAGTCTCGCCGCCCGCCTCGACAATGAGGAACCCGCGGCCTTGCGGGAAAGCCGCGACTCCGGAGACTGCCCTCGATCGCTCGATCGCGTCGTACATGCGCCCGTCGAAGCCTTCGATCGCGTCGAGATCCTGCTCCAGCAGCGCCGGGACCGCGTCCGCCGCCGCATAGACGTCGTCGAACGACAGCAGCCCGAGCGCCTTGCACTTCGGCCTCGGCACCAGCTGGACCTGCGCTTCGAGCACGATCACGCACGTCCCTTCGGTGCCGGTCACGGCTTTCGCGACGTTGAAATCGCGGCCGGGAAGCAGCGCCGCGAGTCCCTCGAACCCCGACACCAACCGCGGGATATTCGGGAAGCGCTCCTCGATCAGCGCGCCGTAGCGGTCGCGCAAGGCGACCAGCGCTCGGTAGATGTCGCCGCGCGGCCCGATCTCGTCGGTGATCCGCCGCAGCCGGTCGTCCGGCGCCGGCGCGAGTTCCAGCTGGAGTCCGCCGTAGGTAAGCACCGAAAGGCAGTGCACATTGTCGAGCGTGCGGCCCCACTTCACCGAATGGACGCCACAACTGTCGTTGCCGATCATCCCGCCGAACGTATTGTGGTCGTGCGTCGCCGGATCGGGCCCGAACGTGAGACCCGCGGGCGCCGCCGCGTCGCGCAACTTGTCGAGGATGCATCCCGGCTCGACGCGCGCCAGCCGCTTGACCGGATCGATCTCGATTACGCGGTGTAAGTGGCGCGAGAAGTCGATGCACACCGCGACGTTGCAGCCCTGGCCGGCGAGGCTGGTCCCCCCGCCGCGCGCGACGATCGGCGCGTCATGCTCGCGGCAGATGCGGATCGCTTCGATGACTTCCTCGCGGGTGCGCGGGCTGACGACCCCGATCGGCACCTGCCGGTAATTGGACGCGTCGGTCGCATAGAGCGCCTTCGCCTGTGCGTCGAAGTCCACGCAGGAGCCGAGCGCGCGCTCCAAATCCGCGTTCAGCGCACGCGCCGCGTCCGCCGAAAAGCGGTCCAATTCACGCAGCACCTGTCCGTTGGGTGCACGTGTTGCGAGCCGAGGCTCGCTCGCCACTAGACGAGCTCGCGCACCGTGTCCGAAGCCAGCGTCAGCGCCGTCTTCATCGCGTGCGGCGTGCCTTTCGCGAGCGACTTGGCCATGTTCATCGCCTGCTTGAGTTCGATGCTCGGCGGGAACGGCGGCTCATAGGGGTCGACCACCGCTTCGATCAGGCACGGTCCCGGCGCCGCGAGCGCTTCGCGAAGCTGGTCGCCGCAGCGGGCCGGATCGTCGATCGTCACTGAATTGATCCCGACCGAATCCGCCATCTTGGCGAAGTCGATCGGCTCCAGCTCGCAGCCATATTCGGGGTTGCCGAGGAACACCATCTGCTCCCACTTGATCTGCCCG
>Ga0207660_10001501_pt1 | contig 15725 bp, 18 predicted proteins | sample KBSC73BmetaG_FD_184335 | JGI IMG/M metagenome (GOLD analysis project Ga0207660, IMG submission 184335) | Corn rhizosphere microbial communities from Kellogg Biological Station, Michigan, USA - KBS C7-3B metaG (SPAdes) (version 2) | ecosystem: Host-associated > Plants > Roots > Rhizosphere ... | reverse complement strand
AGGAAGTGCGGATCCTGTTCCTCAACGCCAAGAACATGCTGATCGCCAACGAGGCGCTGTGGCAGGGCAGCGTCGACGAAGCCTCGGTCCACGTCCGCGAAGTCATCGCCCGAGCGATCGCGCTCGGTGCGACGGCGCTGATCATCGTCCACAACCACCCGAGCGGCGATCCGAGCCCAAGCCGGCAGGACATCCGCCTCACGCGCGACCTGGTCGAGGCGGGGCGGCACATGAAGGTGACGGTCCACGATCATGTCATTGTGGGCGCGGCGGGGCGGACGAGCATGAGGGCGATGGGTCTGATATGATGGCAGGGTTCGACCCAAAGCGCCGGTCAGGAAGGGCTTGCTGACATTGCCGTTCCTGTTAGCTTAGTTAATCGTGCGAAGCGGAGGAGTTGAGCCTTGCGTCATGGTCGCGTCGAAGCAGCGGTCTACCTAGGCGGCTTTTATGTGCTTTTTCAGCTCGGAGTTGCTTCCTCTGTTATAACCTATCCCGAGCCTAGTGCGATGGTCGGCGACCCTCTAACGGATCGAATAACCTCATTTGCAAGGTCGCTTGCCACGGTAGATGCTTATGTAAACCCATTAGCAGTTTTGTTCCTCTACGTCGCCGTCCTGAAGTGGGTCCTGGTGGACAGGAGACTGCACGTCCGCCCTGTCACGTCAGCCGTCTTTTTCCTGCTTGCGGGCACTTATTATGGGATATTTTTCGTCGGCAATCTGAACGGCAACCTGCACCACGCCTTCGACAGCGCCTTGGGCGTCAATCCGGCACCGCTCTGGTCAGCACTGTTCCCGTTATCGATTGCGTTTGTGATCCCATTGGTCGTGACGCTGTTGCTCAGGATCCACGCGCTGCGCTCGTTGTCCGATTGAGGCGTCTGAATCCCCCATCCAAAGCAGACGTTAGCAGCACAATTTGAAGCCTCGCGGCATCCCTGCTAGCCGCCTCGCGCATGGTCCCCCGCTATTCGCGCCCGGAAATGACGGCCATCTGGTCGGCCGAGAACCGCTACCGCATCTGGTGGCAGATCGAGGTGTTCGCGGCCGAGGCGATGGAGAAGATCGGGATGATCCCCGCCGACGACGCGGCGACGATCCGCGCGGCTTACGATGACGATGCGCTCGGCGAGATCGACATTGCGGCGATCGACGCGATCGAGGCGGTCACCAAACATGACGTGATCGCCTTTTTGACCTGGGCGGGCGAAAAGCTCGGGCCGGAGAAGCGCTGGCTTCACCAGGGCATGACCAGCTCCGACGTGCTCGACACCGCGCTCGCGGTGCAGCTCAAGCAGGCCTCAGACCTGCTGATCAAGGACATCGATGCGCTGCTAGAAGCGCTGAAGCGACGCGCGTTCGAGCACAAGATGACGCCGACAATCGGCCGAAGCCACGGAATCCATGCTGAGCCGACCACCTTCGGGGTCAAGCTCGCGCAGGCCTACGCCGAGTTCTCGCGCAACCGCGAACGGCTTATTGCCGCCCGCGACGGCGTCGCCACCTGCGCGATCTCGGGCGCGGTGGGCACCTTCGCGAACATTCCGCCGTCGGTCGAAGAAGATGTCGCGGCAGCGCTCGGCCTCACGCCCGAACCCGTCTCGACGCAGGTCATCCCGCGCGACCGGCATGCCATGTTCTTCGCGACGCTCGGCGTCATCGCATCGTCGATCGAGCGGCTGGCGACCGAAATCCGCCACCTCCAGCGCACGGAGGTACTCGAAGCCGAGGAATATTTTTCGCCGGGCCAAAAGGGCAGCTCGGCGATGCCGCACAAGCGCAATCCCGTGCTGACGGAGAATCTTACCGGGCTCGCGCGCATGGTTCGCTCATATGTCACGCCCGCGCTCGAGAATGTCGCCCTGTGGCACGAGCGCGATATTTCCCATTCGTCGGTCGAGCGGTTCATCGGGCCCGACGCGACGATCACGCTCGACTTCGCGCTCACGCGGCTGACCGGCGTCATCGAAAAGCTCGTCGTTTACCCCGAGCGCATGGAGAAGAATCTCAACCGGATGGGCGGCCTCGTCCATTCGCAACGGGTGATGCTCGCGCTGACCCAGGCCGGGCTCAGCCGCGAAGAGGCTTACGCGCTCGTGCAGCGCAATGCGATGAAAGTGTGGGAATCGGACGGCCAGCTCTCGCTGATCGACCTGCTCAAGAACGACCCGGAGGTTTCGGGACGCCTGTCCGGCGAACAGCTCGATTCGCTGTTTGATCTCGATTACCACCTGAAGCACGTCGACACGATCTTCGGACGCGTCTTCGGCGAGGCTTAACTGCCTAACCTTTCAAGTTTTTTAGATACGCGCGGACAATTCTCGGCTATGGCTCCGTCGGGGCAAAAGAGTGGGGCGGATGGACGACGTCCAGGAACTGCACAGCGAATTCGTACCTGAGCGGAGCGACGGCGCGGCGGCGATCCAGGCGGGCAGCTTCCTGCTCGAGCTGTCGCTCGACTGGATCGTTCTGCGCGCGTCGGAAAACATCCATCACCTGCTCCACGAATCGCATGTCACGCTGATCGACGAGCCGCTCGGCCGGTTCGTCCACGCCCAGGCGCTGCACGACCTCCGGAACCTGTTCTCGCGGCTCAGCGGGACGATGGGAATCGCCCGCGCCTACGGCATTCGCCTGAGCGACGATCCGGACCTCGTCGACGTGGCCTTCCAGCTCAGCGACGGCCGCGTATTGTTCGAGGCGGTGCCCTCCGCCGGTGTGTTCGGCGAATGTTTCGGCACTGTCGGCGGGTTGGTCGCGGGCCTTGGCGCAAACCGCGGGCAGTCGCTGCTCGACAACGCCGCGCGGCGGATGCGGGCGCTCACCGGCTACGACCGCGTGACGCTCGTCTGCGACGGCGAGCGGTCCGAGAGCAGCCGGGGAGCGTTCGAGGCAGGGCCAGTCGCCGACGCCGACCTGCCAGCGATCATCGCCGACGCGGACGCCGGGACCGTCGCCTTGTACCCGCGCCGCACCGACGAGAGCGCCGCCGGCGATGCGCTCCTGCGCGCCTGCGATTCAGAGACGTGCAGGGCGCTGAGCGACCGCGGGGTAAGGGCCGTGATGCGCATTCCATTCAGCGTCGACGGCATTTCGGGCGAATTCCGCTGTGACAGCCGGACTGCGCGCGAGCCCAGTTTCGAGCTGCAGGCTGCCGCCGAGCTGTTCGCGCAGCTCTTCGCGATGCGGCTGGAAATCGATCGCTTGAAGTCGGCCCGCGCCTAGCCGCCGAAATAATCGCGCGCACGGGCGAAGAAGCTCTTCGCCGCCGGACATTCGTCCCCGGTCTCGGTAGCGCGAAATTCCTCAAGCAATTTCTTTTGCTTGGCGGACATTCGGGTGGGAGTCTCGACCAGAATTCGCGCCACGAGATCGCCGCGGCCGCGGCCGTTGAGCACGCTCATTCCGGAGCCGCGGTGGCGTAGCTGCTCGCCCGACTGGATGCCGGAGGGGATCTTGAGCTCTACGCTGTTGCCGTCGATCCCAGGCAGTTTGATCGATCCGCCGAGCGCGGCCGTGGTGAAGCTGATCGGGCATTCGGCGACAAGCGTCGTGCCTTCGCGCGCATAGATCGGGTGCCGTTTCATGTGGACGAACAGGTAAAGGTCACCGCTCGCCGCACTGCGTACTCCGGCCTCGCCTTCGCCCGCGACGCGGATTCGGGTGCCTTCGTCGACGCCGGCCGGGATCTTCACCGACAGCTTGCGCTGGGTGAGGGCGCGGCCCTCGCCCTGGCAATTATTGCACGGGTTGGTGATCACTTCGCCCGATCCGCGGCAATTGGGGCAGCCGCGCTCGACCATGAAAAAGCCCTGCTGGGTGCGAATTTTCCCCATTCCACCGCAGGTCTGGCAATGGCTGGTGCAGCGATCGAGCCCGGTGCAGCCGCGCCCGTCGCACTCATCGCAGGTCGCAAGCGCTTCGATCGTAATGGTTTTTTCGACGCCGGTGAAAGCTTCTTCGAGGGTCAGCTGGACATCGTACCGCAGGTCCGCGCCCCGCGCCGCGTTCTGCCGCGCGCCGCCGCGCTGGTCCATGAACTCGCCGAAGATCGTCGAGAAAATGTCGGAAAAGCCGTTGAAGCCGGCTTCGGCAAAGGGATCGCCGGCGCCGCCGTTCTGGAAAGCGGCATGGCCGAACCGGTCATACGCCGCGCGCTTCTGCGGATCCTTGAGCACGTCATAGGCCTGGTTGATGGCCTTGAAGCGCGCTTCGCTTTCCTTGCAGCCGTTCTTGCGGTCCGGGTGATGTTCTTTCGCCATTCGGCGATACGCGGCTTTGATCGCGGCATCGTCCGCGCCGCGCGAAACGCCCAGCAGTTCATAATAGTCCTGCTCGACCATTATCCCTCCCCGTTACGCGACACAGGATCAGGCGCGGCCCCCGCCGAAAATGGGTGGCCGCGCCCAATCATTATCCCTTGTTCTCTTCGTCGACTTCCGAGAATTCCGCGTCGACGACCTCTTCCTGGGTCTCTGCAGGCTGTTCCGAGGGACCCGATGTCCCCGCGTCCGGACCAGCCGCAGCTTCGGTCTCGGCCTGCTGTGCCTTGTACATCGCCTCGCCGAGCTTCATCGCCGCCTGCGTGAGCGCCGCGGTCTTCTGCTGCATCTCGTCGGCATCGCCCTTCTCGACCGCAGCCTTGGCCTCCTCGAGCGCCTTCTCGATCTCGGACTTGATGTCGGCCGAAACCTTGTCGCCATGTTCGGCGAGCTGCTTCTCGGTCGAGTGGATGAGGCTCTCGGCGTTGTTCTTGGCCTCGGCAGCGGCACGACGCTTCTTGTCCTCCTCGGCGAACTGCTCCGCCTCGTGGACCATCTTCTCGATATCGCTGTCGGCAAGGCCGCCCGAGGCCTGGATCCGGATTTGCTGTTCCTTGCCGGTGCCTTTGTCCTTGGCGGACACGTTGACGATGCCGTTGGCGTCGATGTCGAAGGTGACCTCGATCTGCGGCACGCCGCGCGGTGCGGGCGGAATGCCGACCAGGTCGAACTGGCCGAGCATCTTGTTGTCTGAGGCCATCTCGCGCTCGCCTTGGAAGACGCGGATCGTCACCGCATTCTGATTGTCCTCGGCGGTCGAGAAGACCTGGCTCTTCTTGGTCGGGATGGTCGTGTTGCGGTCGATCATCCGGGTGAACACGCCGCCCAGAGTCTCGATTCCGAGCGAAAGCGGCGTGACGTCGAGCAGGAGCACGTCCTTGACGTCGCCCTGCAGAACGCCGGCCTGGATCGCGGCGCCCATCGCGACGACTTCGTCCGGGTTGACTCCGGTGTGCGGCTCGCGACCGAAGAATTCCTTCACCTTCTCGCGGACGCGCGGCATCCGGGTCATGCCGCCGACGAGGACGACGTCGGCGATGTCCTTGGCGTCGATCCCCGCGTCTTTGAGCGCCTTCTTGCACGGCTCGATGGTGCGCTCGATCAGGTCCTCGACGAGCTTCTCGAGGTCGGCGCGGGTGATCGTCTCCACGAGGTGGAGCGGAGTCGTCGCTCCGCCTTCCATCCGCGCGGTGATGAACGGCTGGTTGATTTCGGTCGTGGCGGCGGAACTAAGCTCGATCTTGGCCTTCTCGGCAGCCTCTTTCAAACGCTGCAGCGCGAGCCGGTCGGTGCGGAGGTCAATGCCTTCCTTCGCCTTGAACTTGTCGGCGAGCCAGTTGACGATTCGCGCGTCGAAGTCCTCGCCGCCGAGGAAGGTGTCGCCGTTGGTCGACTTCACCTCGAAGACGCCGTCGCCGATCTCGAGCACCGAAACGTCGAACGTGCCGCCGCCGAGGTCGTAAACGGCGATCGTCTTGCCGTCCTCTTTCTCAAGCCCGTAGGCGAGCGCGGCCGCGGTCGGCTCGTTGATGATGCGCAGGACTTCGAGGCCGGCGATCTGGCCAGCATCCTTGGTCGCCTGGCGCTGGGCGTCGTTGAAATAAGCAGGGACGGTGATCACTGCTTGGGTGACCGTCTCGCCGAGATAGGCCTCAGCAGTTTCCTTCATCTTCTGGAGAATGAAGGCGGAAATCTGCGATGGGCTGTAATCCTTGCCGCCCGCCTGGACCCAGGCGTCGCCGTTCGTGCCCTTGACGATCTTGTAGGGCACCAGTTCGGTGTCCTTCTTCGTGATCGGGTCGTCGAAGCGGCGACCGATGAGGCGCTTCACCGCGAATATCGTATTGTCCGGATTGGTGACCGCCTGGCGCTTGGCCGGCTGGCCGATCAGGCGCTCGCCGTCCTTGGTGAAAGCGACGACGGAAGGCGTGGTTCGCGCACCTTCGCTGTTTTCGATGACCTTCGGCTTGCCGCCTTCCATCACTGCGACGCAGCTGTTGGTCGTGCCCAAGTCGATTCCGATGACCTTGGCCATGTCTTACATCCCTCTTTCTTCCAGCCCCACTCGGCCCCTGTCGGCGACCGAAAATGCTCAATTCATTCGGGATATAGGTGGCGCAAAACCGACGACAAGGAGTGCAGCCACGAAGCATTAACTGCCGCGGGGCGCCTCAAGGCATCGCCATGCCGCCGTTGATGTGAAGCGTTTGCCCGGTGACGTAGCCCGCCTCGCGGCTTGCGAGATAGACGCAGGCGGCGCCGACATCCTCTCCGGCGCCCATCGCTCCCATCGGAATGCGGCTGAGAATGATGTCGCGCTGCTGATCGTTCAGCGCATCGGTCATCGCCGAAGTCATGAATCCCGGAGCGACCGCGTTGACGGTGATCCCACGGCTGGCGAGCTCCTGCGCCACCGCCTTAGTCATCCCGATCAGCCCGGCCTTGGACGCGACATAGTTGGCCTGTCCCGGATTGCCGGTCACGCCCACAACTGACGTGATCGAAATGATCCGCCCGAACCGAGCCCGCATCATCGGCTTGGCCGCCGCGCGCATGAGCCTGAACGCCGCCTCCAGATTGATCCGGATGACGTCTTCGAACTCGTCATCCTTCATTCGCATGAGGAGGTTGTCGCGCGTGACGCCCGCATTGTTGACGAGGATGTCGAGTTTTCCGCCGAGCGCCTCGACCGCAGAGGGCACGAGCTGGTCGACCGCTGCACCGTCGGCAAGGTTGCAGCCGATCGCGACATGATCGCCGCCAAGCTCCTCGCGAAAGCGCTCTAGCTTCTCGACATTGCTGCCCGAGACCGCGAGACGCGCGCCCTGCCCGGCGAGCGCCTTCGCTATGGCGCTTCCGAGTCCACCCGAAGCGCCGGTGACGAGCGCGGTCATTCCGCCCAGATCGAACATCTATGCAATCTCCTTCGCGGCGGCTTCGATGTCTTCGATTGTGACCAGGCTGGTGACGGTCGCGTCGGGCACGATCCGCTTGACCATCGAGCCGAGCACCTTGCCGCCAATCTCGACGAAGTCGTGGACGCCACAGTCGAACATGTTCGCAACGCTCTCGCGCCAGCGCACCATGCCGGTGACCTGTTCTACCAGCTGATTGCGGATGGTGTCGGGATCGCTTTCCGGCTGCGCGGTCACGTTCGCGAACACCGGTAGCGCGGGAGCTTCGACAACCACATAGCTCAGCGCATCGCGCATGGCCTCGGCGGCAGGTTGCATCAGCGGGCAATGGAACGGCGCGGAGACCGGAAGCGGGACTGCGCGCTTCGCGCCCATGTCCTTTGCGATCGCGATCGCCCGGTCGATTGCACTCTTGTGGCCGGAAATGACCACCTGCGAGGGATTGTTATCGTTCGCCACGGTGCAGACTTCCCCTTCGGACGCGGCTTCCGCGATCCTCTGCGCAAGCCCAAGGTCGGCGCCGAGCAGCGCCGCCATGGCGCCCTCTCCCACCGGCACCGCCTGCTGCATCGCCTGGCCGCGAAGCTTGAGCAGCTTGGCGGTGGTGGCGAGATCGAAAGACCCGGCCGCGCACAGCGCCGAATATTCGCCAAGGCTGTGTCCGGCGACGAAGCTCGCTGCGTCTGCAAGATTGATCCCCAGGGTCCTCAGCACCGCGATCGAATGCGCCATGATCGCCGGCTGCGCGTTCTCGGTGAGCTTGAGCTCCTCCTCCGGCCCGTCGCGCATCAGCCGGAATAGATTCTGCCCGAGCGCTTCGTCGACCTCGTCGAACACGTCCTTGGCGGCGCGGCTCGCATCGGCGAGCGCGGCGCCCATGCCGACCGACTGGCTTCCCTGCCCCGGAAAAATGAATGCACGCATCGCCGACCCCGTTCGGTTATGAAGCGGCGCGAGTAGGCTGGCGCACCGCGCTTGCCAAGGCGGGAAGGACTGCATGAGCAAGCAAAAGGAAGCCCGGCTCCTCGGTCCGTGGATGACGCTCGCCCTGGTCATCAGCGGCGTCGTTGGAGTTGGCATCTTCTACCTGCCGATCGCCCTTGCGCCATTGGGCGGAAGCGTCCCAATCGGCTGGCTCATCAGCGGCGTGGGCGTCATGTCCATGGCTTATTGCGCGTCGCGCATCGTCAGCCCCGACGGCGGCGGCCTGCAGGCCTATGTCGAGAACGAGCTTGGCCCCGGCGCCGGGTTCATCGTGACCTGGATGACCTGGTGCTCGACCTGCGTCGGCAATCCCGCGGTCGGGTTAGCCGCGGCGGCGGCGCTGGCGAGCCTGGTGCCCTCGCTGGGCGGCCATCTGGTTGTGCTGGGCGCCGCCTTCTTCGTCGTCCTGACGATCGTGAACCTTCGCGGAATCAAGGCGGTCGGCGAGGTCGCGGTGGTCACCGTCCTGATCAAGGTGCTTCCGCTTGTCGCCGTCGTCGTGATCGCGGCGATGCTGGGCACAAAGGGCGCCCCTCTCCAGCCAATCAATGTACCGCCGGCTTCCTTGGGCAATATCGCGACCGCGTCCGCCCTGTGTCTGTTCGCGCTCACCGGCTTTGAATTTGCGCTGTCTCCGGTCGGCAAGATCCGCGAGCCCGAGCGCAACCTGTCGCGAGCGCTCGTCATCGGGCTCGCCGGAATCACCGTCGGCTATTTGCTGACCACGCTCTCGCTCAGCCTGATCATCCCGAATTCTGCGATCGCAAAATCGATCGCGCCCTTCCCTCAGGCTCTCGGTCTTTACTGGGGAAGCACGGCTGCCGTTCTTGCGGCTGCTGCGATGGGGATCAGCGCCTTCGGGACCTTGAACGCCTCGATCCTGGCGTGCGGCGAGATGCTCTATTCGATGTCGCTTCGGAACGACATGCCGCGCTATTTCAGCCGGACCAACCGTTTCAACGCGCCCTATGCAGCGCAGCTCGCCAGCGTCTCGATCGGCTTCATCCTGTTGGGCCTCAATCAATCGAAGGGGACGACGCAGCTCTTCACGTTCATTTCGCTCCTGGCGGCAGACGCGGTGCTCTATCTCTATTCCGCAGCGGCAATCGCGGCAGCGATCAAGGACCGGAAGCCGTTGACGACAATCGCCTGCGTGATCGGCCTGGCCTTCGTCCTGTTCGCTTTTTACGGTTCGGGACTCGAGACCTTCCTGCTGTCGCTCGGGCTGCTTGCGATCGGCGGGATCATCTTCTTGATCAGGAAGCCTTCGACCACCCCGGCGCGGGAGGAGACGCCAGCCGCGCCTGAGGGATCATCCGCCTGAGCTTCCTGCAGAAGCTTCGAAGGCACACCTCACTGGTCCCGAGCGGCCCCGCTTCATAGGTCGGCGATTGCATCCCCAGCTGGACTCTCGTGATCAGCTCAGTGTCCTCGGCGTTGACGCGCCGGTTGATACGCCAGTTAAGATGGCGCGCGGCCTTCATCTCGCGCCGGTCGTCGGGAAGCGCATAGCTGATCTCGCGGATTATCGTCTCGGTGGCGCTCACCGGCAGGAACTGCATGAAGTCGACCTGGTCCGGGTAGATGTCGAACGCGACGTTCGGGAAGAGCTTGTAGTAGAGCCACTTGCGCTGGTGTGTTGCGGGCAGATGCTCCACCTTCGGAAGGTAGCGCTGGTAGGCGCGCTCCGACAAGTTGCCTGACTCGTTATCGACCAGGTCGCCTTCCATCCGGTCGACATGCTCACCCGCTTCGATGCGGTAATTCCGCCCAAACAGGCGCGTCAGGCCCGGGTGACCGACCGGAATGTGCAGATGGTCGGAGTAATTGTCGGCGATCGTCTTCCAGTTCAGCGGCCGCGGACGGAGCGTGACTCGGCCCATGACGCGCAGCTCCTCGAACCGGTAGGGCACCACCTCGGCTTTGTACGGCGCCATCATCTCGGCGACGGACACCGCCCCGGGCTCCAGCGTGACGAACAGGAAGCCATGCCAGTTTTCGAGCTGAACAGCATGCAGTCCCAAATTCTCGATCTGCAGGTCGGGATATTCGTGCCGATGCGGGACGCCGACCAGCCGTCCGTCGCGGCCGTAGCTCCACGCATGATAGGGGCAGGTCAGGACTCTCGCGCAACCGCCTGTGCCGTCGACCAGCCGTGAACCGCGGTGCCGGCAGACGTTGGAGAAGGCGCGAACCACTCCGTCGTCGCCGCGGATGACGAATACGCTCTCGCCGAGATATTCGAGACTGCGCCATTCGCCGGCGTCTCGGATTTCGCTTTCGTGGCAGACGACCTGCGGCGCCGCGCGCAGGAATGCCTTCTTCTCGGCTTCGAAGAATTCAGGGTCGCAATAAAGCCAGCCCGGCAGGCTGACGTCGTCGAGCGGGTCGCGCGCATGAACCGGCTGTAGCTGCGTCGCCATGGCGACGGTCTCGCACGACGAGGCCCCGGTTCGCAATCCGGGGCCTCATCCGACGCGGGCCCTTAGTAATAGCCTCGGTGCGGCGGGAACTGCGCCTGGATGATCGTCCCGGTCGGAAGCTGGCACTGGCCAAGGCCGCCGCCAGCCATGCCAGCGCTCGGGCTCATGAGTGTGAAGTGGCAGCGCATGTACCCGCCGGGGCCGGCGAGATTCGCGAGCACCTGCCCGGTATAATGGGTGATGGTCGCCTGATCCGGGCCCCACGGTCCCCAGCCGTCCCAACCCCAGCCGAACGGACGGCCGAAGCGATGGAAGCCAAAGCCGCCGAAGCCCCAGCCGCTCCACAGCGGACCGTAATCCATGACCTGACTTTCCTGGGTAATCTGGAACATCGGACCCTGGAAAATCTCGCCATTGCTCAACTGGGCGACCATGCGGCCACGCGTTCCGCCGGATTCGGTCCAGCTGAAGGTTGCGCCGATATTCTGACCGACGACCTGGCCGGTGCCGATTCCCGAGGTCGTGCAGCCGGCAGCGGCCAGGGCAATCAATGAGGCCCCCGCAAGCTTGATGGAGAAAGCCTTCATCGTGATACTCCTCTACTCGATGCACAATAGAACGGTGGATCGACCTTTGTGCTCCCAAGGCTGAACGACTCATTGCGTAAGTGCAATCGTTCATCGCCGAAGTTCATGGGCTTGCTTGCCTTTTCTGCCTTGGTCGGTCATAGGCGCCGGACTGGCGCACGGCTCTGCCGCTGCGCCTGATGTTTTTGGAAGACAGCCGGAGGGGCGTGCCATCGGGGTACGTCAGCGATCGGCCAAAAGAGAGTAGTGAAACATGCCGCTCTACGAGCATGTTTTCCTCGCGCGCCAGGACCTCGCCCAGGCCCAGGTCGATGCGCTCGCGGAAAACGCCACCAAGATCGTCGAAGACAATGGCGGGAAGGTCGTCAAGACCGAGACCTGGGGCCTGCGCTCGCTTGCCTACCGGATCGCGAAGAACCGCAAAGCCCATTATGTGATGCTCGACCTTGACGCTCCGGCCCAGGCCGTTGCCGAGCTCGAGCGCCAGTCGAACATCAACGAGGACGTGATCCGCTTCCTCACCATCAAGGTGGACGAGCTTGAGAAGGGCCCCTCGGCGATGATGCGCCGCGGCGACAAGGAGCGCGAACGCCGCTCCGATCGGGGCGATCGCGATGACCGCCCCAACTTCCGTCCCCGTGAAGAGGAGGTCGAATAATGGCCCGCGCATTCTTCCGTCGTCGCAAATCCTGTCCGTTCTCGGGCAAGGACGCGCCGAAGATCGACTATAAGGACGTGCGCCTGCTCCAGGGATTCATCTCGGAGCGCGGGAAGATCGTTCCCTCGCGCATCACCGCCGTGTCGTCCAAGAAGCAGCGTGAGCTGGCGCGCGCGATCAAGCGTGCCCGGCACATCGGCCTTCTTCCGTACATCGTGAAATAAGGAGCGCTCGCCATGGAAATCATCCTGCTGGAGCGTGTCGAGAAGCTCGGCGCCATCGGTGATGTGGTGAAGGTGAAGGATGGCTTTGCCCGCAACTACCTTTTGCCGCGCAAGAAGGCGCTCCGCGCCAACGAAGCAAACCGCAAGGTTTTCGAGGCCAGCCGTGCCCGGATCGAGGAAGAGAATGCCGCCAGGCGTTCCGAGGCCGAGAAGGATTCGAAGGGCGTCGACGGGAAAACGGTCAAGCTGATCCGCCAGGCGTCGAACACCGGCCAGCTCTACGGTTCCGTCAGCGCGCGCGACATCGCCGAAGCGCTTGAGGGCGTTGGCGCGAAAGTCGCCAAGAGCCACGTCGTGCTCGACCGGCCGATCAAGACGATCGGCGTGCACGAGGTGAAGATCGCGCTTCATCCGGAAGTGCAGGTGCTGGTGAAAGTCAACGTCGCCCGCTCGCCCGAGGAGGCCGACCTCCAGGCCCAGGGCGTCGACGTCCTCCAGCAGATGTTCGAGGAAGAGGCTGCACCGATCGCTGCCGAAGAGCTCGCTCCCGAGACGGAGGAGCCAGCGGCGGAAGCTGCCGCTCCGGCCGAGGAAGGCGAAGAAGCGGAGGAATAAGCAGCGACGGCCGCGGCAAGAAAACAAAGGCCGCTGCCCGGAAGGGCGGCGGCCTTTTTCGCCGCGCCCAGTTGTTCGTCGCAAAGCTCTGGTGACTTTCGGAACGCCGCCAGTCCGTCCCCTGTTTAGCTGCTCGAGCACCCGGGGCGGATGCGAGGGAGTTTCGCTAAATGGCCGACGAACAGGACAAGAATTCCAGCGAAGAGAACGACAACAGCCCCATCAGCGATTCGGGTAGGGCCGGCAAGCAGACGATGGAGAACCAGGGCGCCGAGGGCAGCTTCGGCGGTGAAAGCAGTGGAAGCCAAAGCGGATCGGCCGATTCCAACGGCAGCAGCATCGCCAGCGGCGGGAACGCGGGCGCGCGGTTCGGCAGCCGCGACGACGGCACCAGCGGCCAGCCTATCGGTGGCAATGACAGCGCGACGGGCACCGGAACGACGCTGACCCAGGGCGCCGACTTCGGCCAGGGCACCACGAGCAATGCAGGCGGGTCGAGCGTCGGAACCGATCAGACCTCCGGCGGGTCGAGCGGCGTCAGCGGCGGCGAGGGCTTTGTCGGCTCTCAAGGCGACGACAGCAGCGACTATCTGCAGGACAACCAGAGTCCGCCGAGCTCAGCTGCGACCGGTGGCTCCGATTTCGCGAACCAGGGTCGCGGTGCAGGCGATGACGAGGATGAGCAGGAAGGCGGAGACGGCTCGGGAGCCGGCGACGCCGTGTAGCGACAGAGACGCCGCGCTCGCGAATCCGTGAGCGCGGCGTTCTTCTAGGCGGCTACTTTCGCCATAAGCGCTTTCTCGCGCTCGACCCACTGCGAGAAGCTCGGCCGGGCGAGGATGCGCTGCACGTAGGCGATCGTCCGGGGGTAACGATCCGGGTCGACATTCACGCCGCAATGCTCGAAATTGGCGAACGGGCTCGCGATAGCGAGGTCCGCGAGCGTCAGCCTATCGCCGACGAGGAATCCGCCGTCGGCGGGAACGACTTTTTCGAGATAGTCGAGCATCGGCGGGAGGTCGTCGCGTTCGCACGCGGCCGCCGCGTCGAGATCGCCGTCACGGCCGAGAAACCGAGGCGCCACCACGCGGTTGAAGAAGATCTTGCCGACCGCGGCGCAGGCGACGGTGTCGGCAAATTCTTCGAACCAGATCGTCTTGCCTCTGAGCTTCGGATCGGCCGGAATCAGGGCGGGTTCGGGGAATTTGGCTTCCAGGAAATGGACGATCGCGGTGGAATCGGCGAGCGTATAATCGCCGTCACGGAGGGCGGGCATCTTGCGCAGCGGACTCGCCTCCAGGAACTCCTCGCTCGGCTGCCCGGGCGCCGCTCCGGTGGGTCGAAGCTCCAGCTCAATCCCTTTCTCAGCCGCGAAGGCCAAAGTCTTCCGCACGAATGGCGAGAGTGAAGAGCCGTAGAGAATCATGGCGAATGCCTCCGCTGAAGCGGCGAGCGGCGGACACCACGTTGTCCCTCGCCGGTTTTACGGGAGATCACTAGGTGAGCGAAAGATGCGCAGCAACAGCGGCAACGACCAATCGCGCAACAACATGCGCGATCCGACCATCCGCGAACGGGCCGAGGAGCGTACCAAGCGCTCCCGTCGCAGCCACGTTTCTCATGCGAGGGCGCCGACCGACAATCGCGGCGGCCGCAACGACTAGCGGATCCGGTAATAAGCGGCGACCCGGTCCAGCGCGAAGGTCAGCACGAGCTTGCCCGCGCGCGCCGGCCAGCCGAGCGCATGTTCGGCATCGCGCATTCCCTCGCCGGCGCAGACCACACGCCACAGAATGTCCGCGAGCCCTGATCCGGCCGCTTCGATGGCATCGTCGAAGCGGCGCTTTGCGTCGATCTGAGCGCCTGCGAGGTCCGGTGCGGGCGCGGAGCCGCCGCGACCTGGAGCGAGCGGCGCCGCATCCCATGACATCGTCACTCGCGGCGAGAGTTGCGCCCGCTCCCAGTCCGCACGAAGGCGTTCGCCGGCGTCATATTGTCGGCGCGTGACCAACCCCCGCGCAAACAGCCACCCGAGCGGCGACTCAGCCATGTTCACGGTGACAGTTCGTCTCGGCGGCGTCAGCTCCGAGTCGCTCTCGGAAGTGATCCCCGCATCGATCGAGCGCTCGACCAGAAGACGCCGCTGCGGCTTCATTCCCATTCGTCTTTTCTCCTCTTCCTGAGTCGCGGCTACTTGCCACAAAGGAAAATTTGTAGGACAGAAGAAAAACCGATATGGTTCACTGTTCGGCGCAGGAGGCCACATGATTACACGCATTCGCGAGGTCCGCCGCGCCCGGGGAATGACGCTCGACGACGTCGCCCGGCGCTGCGATCCGCCAACCACGCCGCAGACGATCGGTCGCCTGGAGACCGGTACGCGCACCGTTTCGGTCGGCTGGCTCAACCGTATCGCCAATGCGTTGGGTGTCGAGGCGCAGGACCTGGTCGAAGGCAGTCATTCGGCCGAGCTCAAAGTCGCGGCCGTGCTCGGTTCGGGCGGCGCCATGGCGCCAAAGAAGGCCGCCATCGTCGTCCCGCCACGCGTCGAGGAAGGCCAGATCGCGATCCTGGTCGCCGGCAGCCTCGGCGATTACCGCTCCGGCGACGAGATCTGGTGCGACACGCTCGAACCGCAGGATTATGCGCGCGCCTTGAACCGCGATGTCCTGGTCCCCCGCCCCGCCGGGCGTTTCATGTTCGGCCGGCTGATCAACCGCGACGACGAAAGGCTCCAGATTCTCCCACTCGAGGCGGGCGGTCGTCAGCAGGTAGTCGCCAACCCGCCATGGCTGGGCATGGCTGTGAGGCTTGTCCGAAGCTTGTGATGGTGGGCCAGTCGCGGTCAAAAATGCGAACTGGCTTTTCACCCTTGCACGCATGGAGCGAGCGGAAGTTCGTATCGGTGAGGCCAAAAGGCTTCTTGAACGAGGGATGCCCGTCAAGGCAGTCGCCGAGGAACTTGGCTATAAGTCGACGAACCGGTTTGGAGCTG
>Ga0207660_10001499_pt1 | contig 15733 bp, 15 predicted proteins | sample KBSC73BmetaG_FD_184335 | JGI IMG/M metagenome (GOLD analysis project Ga0207660, IMG submission 184335) | Corn rhizosphere microbial communities from Kellogg Biological Station, Michigan, USA - KBS C7-3B metaG (SPAdes) (version 2) | ecosystem: Host-associated > Plants > Roots > Rhizosphere ... | reverse complement strand
ATTCTCGGTGTTGGGGACGATCCCGACCGCGACGATGCAATGGCTGAAGCGCTGCTCGCTCGTCTTGCCGTCGCTGGTCTTGATCTTCGCCGCGACGCCTTTCGCGTCGGCCTTGAGGCTTTCGACGCCGGCGCTCGTGAGGATCGTGAGCCCCTGCTTCTTCAGGCTCTTGGCGAGTTGGTCGCTGACTTCGGCATCCTCGACCGGAACGACGCGGTCGAGCATTTCGACGACTGTCACCTTGGCGCCGAGGTCGGCGTAGAAGCTCGCGAACTCGATCCCGATCGCGCCCGAGCCGATGACCAGCAGCTCGGTCGGCATTTCGGGCGGAGTCATCGCGTGACGGTAGGTCCAGATGCGCTTGCCGTCGGCCTTGGCGAACGGCAGATCGCGGGCCCGCGCGCCGGTCGCGAGGATGAGATGCTTCGCCTGGACCTCGGTGGTCTTCTTGTCGGCGCCCGTCACCACGATCTTGTTCTTCGCGGTGAGCTTCCCCTCGCCCATCAGGACCGCGATCTTGTTCTTCTTCATCAGATGCGCGACGCCCTGGTTGAGCTGCTTGGCGACCGCGCGGCTGCGCGCGACGACCTTGGCAATGTCGAACGACGGCTTTTCGTTGCTGAGGCCATAGGCATCGGCGTGCCGGAGATAGTGGAAGATCTCGGCCGTCCGAAGCAGCGCCTTGGTGGGAATGCATCCCCAGTTGAGACAGATGCCGCCGAGATTCTCGCGCTCTACGATGGCGGTCTTCAGCCCCAGCTGCGCCGCGCGGATGGCGGCGACATAGCCGCCGGGTCCGGAACCGAGCACCACAACGTCATATTGGTCAGCCATGCGTAGTTTCCTCTGCCGCTATCGGCCGCGGCTGGTTCTTGTCGTCGAGCGCGACGAAGGTGAATTCGCCCTCCGCCACCAGCGTTTCAAGGTCGCTGTCGCGCTGGCGCGCAATGGCTTCGGCCTTTAGGCGCAGCGAGGTTCGGCCCTGCTTGAGCTCCTCGACATAGACGCTGAGTTCGTCGCCCACGGCCATCGCCCCGGGAAATTTGATCGCGTCCGCGGCGACGAGGATCGCCTTGCCGTGCGTTCGCCGCGAGGCGAAGGAGCCGCAGGCGAGCCCCATCTGCCCCATCAGCCACCCGCCGAACACGCCGCCATAGGGGTTGGTGTCGGCAGGCATTGCGGTGACGCGGATCACCGCCTCTCGGCTCAAGCCAGCATCCCCAGCGGGTTTTCGACCAGCTCCTTGAACCGCTTCATCAGCTTGGCGCCGTCGGCGCCGTCGATGGCTCGGTGGTCGAAGCTTCCGGTGGCGCTCATCACGGTCGCGATCTGCAGGCTGTCATTGATCACATAGGGCCGCTTCTCGCCCGCGCCGATGGCCATGATCATGCCCTGCGGCGGGTTGATGACGGCTTCGAACTGCTTGATGCCCATCATGCCCATGTTGGAGATCGACGCGGTGCCGCCCTGGTACTGCTCGGGCTGGAGCTTGCCGTCCTTGGCGAGGCCGGCGAGGTCCTTCATCTCGGTCGAGATGGCCGACACCGTCTTGCTGTCCGCGCCGACGATGATCGGCGTGATTAGGCCGGCGGGGATCGAGACAGCGACGGAGATGTCGGCGCGGCTGTACTTCAGCATGTGATCGCCGGCGAAGGCGACGTTGCATTCGGGCACGTCGATCAGCGCCTGCGCGAGCGCCTTGATCAGGAGGTCATTGACGCTGAGCTTAACGCCGCGGCCCTCGAGGCCCTTGTTGAGCTCGGAGCGGAGCTTGAGCAGCGCGTCGAGCTGGATGTCGACGGTCAGGTAGATGTGCGGGACCTGCTGCTTCGCTTCGGTCAGGCGGCGGGCGATGGTCTTGCGGATGTTGGAGAGCTTGACCTCTTCGTGCGGGATGGCCTGTTCGATCGGGCCGGGCATGACGAGGTGGCCGCCGAGCGCCGGTGCCGCTGCGGCGCCGGCGCGCGCTGGAGCGGCAGCCGGCGCGTTGCCGACGGCGGCGTCGACGTCGGCGCGAACGATGCGGCCGCCGGGGCCGCTGCCCTGCAGCGACGAGATGTCGATGTTCTGCGCCTGGGCGAGGCGGCGGGCGAGCGGCGAGGCCTTGACGCGGTCGCCCTCGCCGCGGGGCGGTGAAGCGGGTGCGCTCGGCGCTGGCGGAGTCTCGACGGGAGCTTTGGCGGGCGGAGCGGGTTTCGGAGTCTCGTCGGCTTTTGGCGCCGGCGCTGGCTTGGGCGGGGCCGGCGGAGCGGTATCGGCCTTCGGAGCGGCTTTTGCTGCAGCCGATGCATCCTCCCCTTCGCCTGCCAGGATCGCGATCGGCGCGCCGACCTTCACGCCTTCGCTGCCTTCGGGGACGAGGATTTTGGCGACCGTGCCTTCATCGACCGCCTCGAACTCCATCGTCGCCTTGTCGGTCTCGATCTCGGCGAGGATGTCGCCCGACGCGACCTTGTCCCCTTCCTTGACCAGCCATTTGGCGAGCGTCCCTTCCTCCATCGTCGGGGAAAGGGCGGGCATCTTGAGTTCGATGGGCATGGATCAATGTCCTGGAAAGGCTCGCGGCGGCTCAAAGCCAATGCGGCGGTTGCGGTCAAGCCTGCGGCGGATTCTTGCGCGCGCCGCTTGCGCTCGGGCGCACTTTACCGCAGCACTCAATGCACATGGGGGCCGAGCAGGTGAAACGGACCTATCTGGTTGTCGTCGACGACAGCGAAGAAGCGCGCGTGGCGCTGCGCTTTGCCGCCCGCCGGGCATCGAAGACCGGGGGCCGCGTCGAAGTGCTCGGAATCGTCGAGCCGCAGGATTTCGTGCAGTTCGGCGGAGTCCAGGCCGCGATCGAGCAGGAGCAGCGCCTCCGAATCGAAGGCGTTGTCAGCGCCGCCATCGGCGAGATCCTCGACGAGTCCGGCGTCGAAGCGAACATCATCGTCCAGCAGGGCGAGGTCGTGCATACGGTTCGCGATTATGTGGGCGGGCGCGAGGATGTCGCCGCACTGGTGCTCGGAGCCGCGCCGAGCGGCAGCCCGGGCCCGCTGGTCGCGCATTTCACGGGCAATGACGCCGGCAAGCTGCCGTGCCCGGTGATGATCATTCCGGGAAGCCTCGGCGACGAGCGGTTGGAGCAGCTCAGTTAAAGGACGCGCGAGAGAATCTCGCCGAGCTTCGCCACTCCTGCTTCATCCTCCTCGGTGAACCGGCCGAACTTCGGGCTGTCGATGTCGAGGACGCCGAGAAGCTTCCCGTCACGGATCAGAGGGACCACGATCTCGCTGTTCGAAGCGCTGTCGCAGGCGATGTGGCCGGCGAAAGCGTGCACGTCTTCGACGCGCTGGACTTGCCGGGTTTTCGCCGCGGCGCCGCAGACGCCTTCATCGAAGTTCATCCGGATGCACGCCGGCCGCCCTTGGAACGGCCCGAGGACGAGCTCGTCGCCGACATTGCGGTAGAAGCCGACCCAGTTCACGTCCGGCAGCGTCTCAAAGATCAGCGCGCTCGCGTTGGCCATATTGGCGATGGCGTCCGGCTCGCCGGTGAGGAGGCCTTCGAGCGCGCTTGCGAGGTCGCGGTACAGGGTCGCCTTGTCCGCTGCGGCAATTTTGAAATCATAGGTCAATCGAACGTCACCTTTCCGCGCGTCTGCTTGACCGCGCTGCGCTGCCGTTTCTTCTCCACCCGCTGCGCCTTCGCGGCCCGGCTTGGCCGCGTCGGCTTGCGCTTCGCCTGGACGATATGGGCGGCGGCGACCATTTCCGCCAGCCGCCGCCGCGCATCGGCGCGGTTCGCCTCCTGCGTGCGGAAGCGCCGCGCGGTGATCAGCAGCTCGCCCGCGCCTGTAACCCGGCTTCCGGCGATGCGCTTCAGCCGCTCGTACGCGTCCGGGTGCAGTCCGAGCCGGTAGAGGTCGACGCGCAGCTGGACGGCGGTTGCGACCTTGTTGACGTTCTGGCCGCCCGGCCCGGTCGCGGCCAGGAACGTCTCGCTTAGCGCGTCCTCCGGTATTTGAACGTCGTCAGGCCGCATCGCGCCAGTCGCCGAAAGTGTCGGGGAGCGGCGCCGAGACGTCGATCGCCGGCTTTCCTTCGCGCGGCACGACCAGCCGCGATGCGTGGAGGAGCATCGGTCCGCCGGGAATGCCGTAGACGCGGTCGCCGACAATGCCGGTTGCGAATGCCGCGCGCGCGTGGGCGCGGATTTGGTGCGTTCGGCCGGTCAGCGGCTGAAACTCGACCAAAGTGGAGCGATCGCGAAGCGCGAGCCGTCGCCAGCGCGTTACTGCTTTGGAGCCATGCGGATCGGAGACCATCTTCCATCCCGCCTCGGCGGTCGAATGCTTGGCGAGGGCCAAGTCGATCTCCCCTGCTTCACCCGCGATCGCTCCGCCGACGACGGCAATATAATATTTTTCGACCGCGCGCGTCTCGAACGCCTGCTGGAAAGCCGCCCGAGCCTTCGGCGTGCGCGCGAACAGCAGGCAGCCGCTGGTGTCGGTGTCGAGCCGATGCATCGGCGCCGGCGGCCGTTTGAACCCGCACTTCAGCTCATCCAGCCTGGCGATGATCGAATCGCCGCCGCGGCGCGGCCTGTCCACCGGCAGACCGGCGGGCTTATCGATGACCAGCGCTTCGCCGTCGATGAAGAGGATGCGGTCGGCGAGGTTCATAGGAGCGCGCTATACAGGAATTGCCCTCCGAGAAACGTGCCGACAAGCGCCTGCGGTAAGGCCATGGCTGTGGATGCTTTTGTGACTCCTTTGCCACAAGGCAAGGAATCCAGCGGGTTAGGAAATATTAACCTTTTCCCTTCAGACCTCGAATGGTTAATGGAGACTTCAAGGCCGTTAAGAGCGAGTAACGCTTTCGGCCGCGAACGGGGGAAACAGCAATGCGCGTGCTGCTGATCGAAGACGAGCCGACGACCGCCAAGAGCATCGAGCTGATGCTCGGGACCGAAGGCTTCAACGTCTATACGACGGACCTCGGCGAAGAGGGCCTCGATCTCGCCAAGCTGTACGATTACGACATCATCCTTCTCGACCTCAACCTGCCGGACATGCACGGCTATGACGTGCTGAAGAAGGTCCGCACGGCGAAGGTCTCGACTCCGGTCCTCATCCTGTCGGGCATCGGCGAGATGGATTCGAAGGTCCGCGCATTGGGCTTCGGCGCCGACGATTACGTGACCAAGCCGTTCCACCGCGACGAGCTCGTCGCCCGCATCCACGCGATCGTCCGCCGCTCGAAGGGCCATTCGCAATCGGTCATCCGCACCGGCAAGCTGGCCGTGAACCTCGACGCCAAGACGGTCGAGGTCGATGGCGCCCGCGTCCACCTGACCGGCAAGGAATATGCGATGCTGGAGCTGCTTTCGCTCCGGAAGGGCACGACGCTCACCAAGGAGATGTTCCTCAATCATCTCTATGGCGGGATGGACGAGCCCGAACTCAAGATCATCGACGTGTTCATCTGCAAGCTCAGGAAGAAGCTGAGCCTCGCCTGCGGCGGCGCCAATTACATCGAGACCGTCTGGGGACGCGGCTACGTGCTTCGCGATTCGGACGAGGCGAGCGAGCCGGAGACGCAGACCGTCGCCGCGTAATTATTTTTCCGAGGGGTGGAGCGAGAGGCGGGGCGCGGTTGCGTTCCCGCCTCTTTCTTTGTGGATCCGCCGCCCGATTCAGGGCCGGCCCGCAGGGGACGGACCGGCCCTGGTCGCCTGGAGGGCGGGCGACGGCAATCGCCGGGCAGGCGATTTCCGCCGACACATCCGCGAAGCTCCTTCGCGGAAGCCGCCGGAGCGCGTGCGCATGGGGGCTCCATCTCGGAAATGCGGACGCGCTCACGGCGACGTCCATTGGTGTCCGCGACGGCGCTCGAGGTTCATGCGGCGGCTAAAGAGCGGCCGTAACTCCGACGACCACGGCATTCCTGTGCGGTGACTGGCCAGGCCGCGAGCCGAAAGGCTGCCGCGTCCGCCCATGGCCCACCCACGCGACGTGGAGCGAGACCGGGCCCAATCGCCGACCGACGCCAAGCCGCCAGTCGAAATTCGATCGGTAAGGTTCCTGCGACGGATTCCTGAGCAGGGTGAGAAGGCCGAGATGCGCCTCGAGGCTCCATTCCCTCGCCGGACTGAAGTTGGCGTTGACCTCGGCATAAGCGGTCCAACGGCCGCTGGCGAAATAGTGCGGCGACACGAAGATGCGCGATGACAGGATTCCGCGCGCGATCCCGACATAGGCTTCCGAATAGGAATCGCCCCTCTGCCCGTTCGAGTAATGCGAGTAGCTGGAGTGGGTGACTCCAAGATCGATCGTCGTCCCCGACGCCAGGCGCTTCGCATAGCCGCCGATCAACTGGGCGCTGAGCGGCGCCGGGTTCGAACCATGCCGGAAGACGAGGCTTCCGCTGGCATCGACATAGAAGCCGGAGCGGTCGTCATAATCCACGTCGAACAGCGCCACCGGGTGGCCTTCGCTGAGCGAAAAGCCGCGGAATCGCTGGTCGCTGAAGATCGACGCCGTTGCGCCGACTTCCGCCCATGCCGGCGCCGCTGTGGAGCAGAGAGCGACCGAAAGGAGGCCCAGCCGCGCGCGACTAATGCACGAACCTCGCGCTGAGGAGCCGGCCGCCTCCGCACGAGCAGTCGCAGCCGTTCGCCGCGCGCTCCAAAGTCGCACAAGCGTCAATCGTGCCGCCGATCCGCTGGTCGGAGACGAGCATCAGGCCGGCGGAATGCCGCCGCTGGCGAACGAGCGCGGCAAGGCCGCTGACATGCGCCGCGGAAAAGGAGCTGCCATTGACCAGAAACCATCGGCCCCCCGGCTGCGTGGTCGGGATGTCCCGACCGGGCGCAATGTAGACGTGGCCCGCAGCGCCTGCAAAGCTGTGGTCCGAGACCGCGATGACCCCGGGAACGGAGGCGGGGAAACCGCCGTCCGGCTTGCGCGCGTCATAAGCCGCAACGACGACCGACCCCCGCGCAAGCCCGGCTTCGACCAGCGTGCGCAGCAGCCGATCGTCGGGGCCGCTGAGGCTGAGATTGATGACGTCGGGCTTCTGCTGGATCGCGAAATAAAGCGCCTTGGCGAGGCTGAGGCCGTCGCAGACCGTCGGCGACCCCTGGCCGCGCTGCTGCCAGCAGGCGCGCAAGCCAAGCAGCCGCGAATCCGGAGCGACGCCCGCGATGCCGACGCCGTTGTCGCTTTTGGCCGCGATGATCCCGGCGACCGCCGTTCCATGATCTTCGGCGACAGCCTGCTGACCAACGACGAAATTGCGGTTGAGGATCACCTGGCCGTCGAGATCCGGATGGTTGGCCTGGATACCGCTGTCGATCACCGCGACCTTCGTCCCGCGGCCTGTTGCCAGCTGGTGCAGTTCGGCGAGCTTCCACTGCTGGGCTGCCGGCTCCGCGGCAAAGAGCGGATCGTTGGGCGAGGCCGCCGCGCCCTCGGCCTGGTAAAGCTGGACCGGCTCCGCCCATTCCACTTTCGAATCGCGCGACAACTCGGCCGCGGCAGCGCTAGTCGAACGTCCGTCCGGCACCGCCATGATGAAGCAGTCGACGCCGATCATCGGCATCGGCCAGCCGTCGACCAACGTCAGTCCATGGTCGTGGGCGATGACGCGCGCCAGGCGCCCCCGTGCGCTGCGCGCAAGATCGCTGCCGTAATCGCCGCCGTAAGAGCCTGCGGGCTGGTAGTGCTCGGGCGGATGGCGGACCATCACCAGCACCTGCCGCTCCGGGGAGAGAGTCGGCGACCCCTGGGCGAAGCCCGGCCCGTTCAGGCTCAGGAGCGCGGCGATGCCGGCGAATAGTGCGAGCAGGCGCTTCAACGCTGTCATGACCTGCTGCCGTCGATCGGCTGCGCCATCTCGACCTGGCGGTCAGCGCGTAGCCGCTCGAGCGCGGCTTCACGCGATTGCGCCGGCACGTGGAGCAGATAAGCGTCCGCGGCGGTCGGGCCGCCGATCAGGGTTGCGCCGTTCGCCTGCAGCAGCCTCCGCAACTGGGCCTCGGTCGTATCTGCACGGAACATTGCGATCACGTTGGCCTGCTGCGGCGCCGGTGCCGACCCCAGCGCGCGATAATCCGGCCGGCTCAGGTTCAGCAGGACCGAACCGGCGATGACGACGAACAGCAGCTGGGCGGCGGCGAGCACGGCAACCGACGGGCGAGCAAGCGTCCGCCAGGCCAAGGCTGCTTCCTCGGCGAGCCTGTCCTTCCAGCTCCGCCGAGATTTGATCCGGCGCAGGAGCCGTTCCCAGCCGCTGTCGACCTCGGGCGTCAGCTCGGCGAATTCGCCGATCATCCTGTGCTCGAACGCGAGCTGGCGCCGGCAACGGGCGCAAGCCGACAGATGCTGTTCGACGACCGCCCGATCCGCTGCGTCGAGCTGACCGGTCGCGTACCATGGAAGCAGCTCTTCGGCCTCCTTGTGCGGATTGAGTTCAGTAGCGATCGATTCGGGCATTGCCGGACTCCTACAACCAGTCGGCCAATGTGCCGGGGAGCACCTGTTTGAGGCGGCGGCGGGCGTGGAACATCCGCGTCTTCACGGTGTCCACCGGACAGCTCAGGATCTCGGCAATGTCGCGGTAGCCGAGTCCGTGGAAATAGGTGAGGTCGACGACCGCGCGCTGCTCCGCCGAAAGCTGCCGCATCGCGCGCGTCAGGGCATCCCGGATGCGGCTTCGCTGCAGCTCCGCATCGGGCAGCGGATCGTTGCTGACGCGGACGTCCCGTTCGTCGTCCTCGACCGGATCGGGCCACCGCGAGCGCGCTTTAAGCGCCTTGCGGTAGGCGATCGCAAACACCCAGGTGGACAATTTGCTCGTGCCCCTGAAGCTTCCTGCGGTCTGCCACACCACCATCATCGTATCGTCCAGCACCTCTTCCACCAGTTGCGGACGCTTCACGAGGTTGATCAGGAACCGCGCCAGCCGCGGCTGATAAATCCGATACAACCTCTCGAACGCGTCCACGTCATGCGCCTTGATTCGCTCAAGCAGCTCGCGTTCGACGAGCTTACTTGGCGTCGGGCCGGCGGTTCTGCGACGAATCGCCGCCCCAGGCACATTCACAGTCGGACCCTCCCGCATTCGGTGGGTGCCCTCCATTTCGGCAAAGGTTCAGTCCCGCGCAGCATAGCACGGGCGAGGAAATGGGGCTGCTGCCTGGCTTAGCGGTGAGTCACTTCCTTGCGTCGTCCGCGTCGAGCACCGTTGTCTGCTGGCCCGTCGAGCCCGGGCCGACGCTTGCCTGGGTGACGAGGACGGTCGTCCCCGGCGCGATTACCGAATGCATGTCGGCGACGAATGCGGCCGGCAGGTGCATCTGCTCGACCCGCTCGGTGCTGATGATTTCAGCGGTGTGGCCGGTGAGGTCGGACACGCCGACCTGGATCCATTGCTTGTCCTTGCCGCCGGCGAAGGTCATCACCTGCGGCTCATTCGTCTGCTGCTGGACGTCGGCATGGGCGCGGCCGATCTCGACTCCGTTGCGCAGCACGACGACCTGCTGGTCGCCCGTCGAGATGATGATCGAGACGGGTCCGCTCGGGCTCGCGGCTGGGTTCCAGGTATAGGTGCCTTCCGGCGTGAGCGGTGTGGCCGGCGCAGCCGTCACTCCGGCAAGCGTCGGCGCGAGCACGCCCGCCGCCGGCCGCTTCACCGGGTCTTCGTGGCCGCCCGCGATGACCACGGTGCCGCCCATCGGCATGGCGTCAAAGAGGATTTTCGAGAAAGCGAGCGGCAGGTGAACGCAGCCGTGGCTTTCCGGATAGCCCGGAAGGCCGCCGGCGTGGAGCGCGACGCCGCCCCAGGTCAGCCGCTCCTGATAGGGCATCGGCGCATCGTTATATTTGCGGCTGATGTGCTCCTTGTTCTTCTCGAGGATGGTGAACACGCCGGTCGGCGTTTCATAGCCCGGGCGGCCCGACGAGATGGTCGAAACGCCGATCCGGACGCCGTTGCGATAAACGGTCGCGAGCTGGCGCGAGAGATCGACATAGACGAGGATCGGGCCCTTCGGAGCGATCTCGGGCTTCCATACCCATTGGCCGGGCTTCAACTTTTCGGCCTGCTTGGCGAGCTGGAGCTGGGCGGAACTCGGCGCCCCCTGCGCGAGAAGCTGCGGCGCGGCTAGCCCCGCCAGAAGGATTGAACCCGCGACGCTCAGCGCAATTCTGTCCATGATCGCCCCCGCTAATCGGCGACAATCATAGTCTTGTTTTCGCGGGATAAAAGCCGTTTCGCGAGCGGCTAAGCGTCGATCAGGAGGCGGGTTCGCGAGCGGCGCATCGGCAGCGTAATCGATTTCGTCGGCGGATCGGCCTCGGCGGCGTCCATCCGCCGCCATCCTTCGCGGCCGAGCCGCTCCAACGGCCGGAAGCCGGTCTTGTACGCCATGCGCGTCGAGCCTTCGACCCAATAGCCGAGATAGACGTAAGGCAGGCCGGCGCGGGCGGCGCGGATGATATGATCGAGGATGATGTAGGTGCCGAGCCCCTTGCGGGCGTCGGGTCCGACATCGAAGAAGCTGTAGATCATCGACAGGCCGTCGCTCTGTTGGTCGGACAGGCACGCCCCGACGAGCTTGCCCGGGCGGCCGCCCTTCGACGGCTCGCGATACTCGATCACATAAGTGCGGACCGGCGTCTGCTCGACCATGTCGGCGAAATCGCTCTCGTCCATCTCGGCCATTCCGCCACCAGGGTGGCGAATGGCGAGGTAGCGGCGGAGCAGCTGGTACTGTTCCTCGGTCGTCCACGGCTTGCACGCGCCGATCTCGAGGTCGGCATGGCGGCGCATCAGCTTGCGCTGGGTTGCGCTCGGTTCGAATTCGGCGGCGAGGACACGGACGGACACGCAGGCGGAGCAGTCGATGCAGCTCGGGCGGTAGGCGACGGACTGGCTGCGGCGGAAGCCGATCCGCCCCAAGGCCTCGTTGAGTTCGCTCGCGTGGCGGCCGGTGAGCTCGGTGAAGACCTTCCGCTCAACCTTGCCCGGCAGGTACGGGCACGGGCTCGGGTTGGTCACAAAGAATTTGGGGAAGCGGAAGGGTGCGCTCACCCGGGACCTCGCTCAAATGGTTACGCCACTCTTTATGCGGCTGGTAAACGCCGAAGAAAAGAGTTCGGATGCGTCAAATTCGACGGAGCGGCGGCAGTGTCCCGCGTGGGGACAGCGTCAGTCGAGATGCGCACGCTCGACGCGGAAGCCGGCGCCTTCGAGTCGGGCGACCACCTGGTCGATCGTCTGGGGGTCCTTCGCCTCGCACTCGACCTCGATCACCGTGTCCTTGGCGGGAAGCGCGGTGAAGATCCGGCTGTGGCGGATCTCGATAATGTTGGCGCCGGCCTCGAACACCTGGCGGGTGATTGCGGCGAGAGCCCCGGGCTGGTCCTGGACCGCGACCCGCAGCCGCGCGATGCGGCCTTGGCGCACGAGGTCGCGGACGAGGACGTTGGCGAGGAGATGCGTGTCGATGTTGCCGCCGCACAGCAACGTCGCGACCTTCTTGCCGCGAAACCGTTCCCGGTCCGCAAGCATGGCGGCGAGCCCCGCGGCCCCCGCGCCCTCGACCACGGTTTTCTCGATCGTGACCAGCATGGCGACCGCACGTTCGAGATCGCGTTCGGGCACGAGCACCACGTCGTTGACCAGCTCCTTGAGGATTCGGGAGGTCAGCTCACCGGGCTGCTTGACGGCGATGCCTTCGGCGAGCGTGTCGCCCCCCAACGGCATGTGGCAGCCTTCGATCGCGCATTTCATCGACGGGTAAAGCTCGGCCTCGACGCCGATGAGCTCGACGTCGGGCTTCAGCGCACGCGCGGCGATCGATACGCCGGACATGAGGCCTCCGCCCCCGATCGGCACCACGATCATGTCAAGGTCCGGTGCGTCCTCGAGCATTTCGATGCCGACGGTGCCCGCGCCGGCGATGATCTGCGGATCATCGAATGGGTGCACGAACACATAGCCATGCTCAGCCGCGAGTTCGCGGGCCTTGGCATAGGCATCGTCGAACATCTCGCCGTGGAGCACGACGGTCGCGCCGAAGCCGGCGGTCTGCGTGACCTTCACGGTCGGAGTCGGCTCCGGCATGACGATCGTCGCGGGAATACCGAGCCGCTTGGCGTGATAGGCGACGGCCTGCGCGTGGTTGCCCGCCGACGCCGCGATGACTCCGCGCTTGCGCTCGTCGGGCGAGAGCTGGAGCAATTTGTTGAGCGCGCCGCGCTCCTTGTAGGCGGCGGTGAACTGGAGGTTCTCGAACTTCAGCCAGACTTCCGCGCCGACGACGTCCGACAGGGTCCGGCTGACCAGCATCGGCGTGCGGATGACGGCGCCCTTGATGCGCTCTGCGGCGGCGCGAATGTCGTCGATCGTCGGCGGCTCAAGCATGGACCAGCCGCCTAGCTCTTCACCGCGCGGCGAACAATGCTAAGTCAGCGCTCATGAAAACAGGCATCACGCTCGTGCTTGCGACGGCGCTCGTTTCAAGCGCGTCGGCGGCTGATACGCTGATCACCAATGCGAACGGCATCCAGGTCGATGCGAACGGCGCGTTGCAGCATTTCACCGGATTGCTGGTGGGCGATGACGGCAAGGTCGTGCGCCTGCTCAGGGCCGGCGAGCCGCTGCCCAAAGCATCAGTGACAGTGGATGAGCACGGCCGGACGCTCACCCCCGGATTCATCGATGCGCACGGCCACGTCATCGAGCTCGGCGCGCATGCGCTGCAGCTCGACCTCGTTGGAACCCGCTCGCTCAGCGAGCTGCAGCAGCGGCTCCGGGATTATGCGGCTGCGAACCCTGACTCGAAGTGGATCCTAGGAGCGGGGTGGAACCAGGAGCTCTGGCCCGACAAGAGATTCCCGACCGCCGCCGACCTCGATGCGGTGATGCCGGACCGGCCGGTCGTCCTCGGCAGGGTCGACGGGCACGCACTCGTCGCCAACTCCGCTGCGATGAGAGCGGCAGGAGTCACGCCGCAAACTCCCGCGCCGGCCGGTGGCGAGATCGAGAACGGCCTCTTCGTCGACAATGCCAAGGAGCTGATCAACCGGGCGGTTCCTGCCGCCACCGACGCCGACCTCGACCGGCAGCTCGCCAAGGCGCAGGACATCTTGCTTGGGTTCGGCGTGACGGGCGTCGGATCGATGAGCACCGCGCTCGGCGACTGGAACGCGATGCGGCGCGCGGGTGAAGCCGGGAAGCTCAACGTCCGCTTCATGGTCTATGCGGATGAGCTCAACCTGTTGAAGGTGGCGCCGCACCCGACGCCGTGGCTTTATGACGATCGCCTGCGCATGGTCGGCATCAAATTCTATGCGGACGGCGCGCTCGGATCGCGCGGCGCTTGGATGAAGCAGCCCTATTCGGACCAGCCGGGGACCACCGGGAACCAACTCCACTCGAACGCGGAATTGCGCGCGATGGCCGACACGGCCGCGGCGGCGGGCTTCCAGATCGCCACGCACGCAATCGGCGACGCCGCCAACGCGCAGGTGATCAGCACGTACGAGTGGCTCGACAGCAAATATGGCCTGAACCGCCGCTGGCGGATCGAGCATGCGCAGATCGTCGATTGCGCCGACCTGCCGCGCACCGGGCGGGCGCACATCATCGCCTCGATGCAGCCCACCCACCAGACCAGCGACCGGCTGATGGCCGAAAAGCGGGTCGGCCTCGATCGGCTGAGATGCGCCTATGCGTGGAAATCGATGCTCGACACGGGCGCGAAGCTCGCGTTCGGCACCGACTTCCCGGTCGAATCGCCGAACCCGTTCCCGGGGCTAGCCGCTGCCGTCAGCAGGCAGGACATCAACGGCCAGCCGCCGGGAGGGTGGCTTCCCAACGAGCGGCTGACGTTCGAACAGGCGCTCCATGCCTATACGCGCGGCGCAGCCTATGCCGGCTTCGCGGAGGACAGGATCGGCTCGCTCGATCCGGGCAAATGGGCGGATTTCGTGATCCTCGACCGGGACATCAGCAAGGCGACCGTGCCAGAGCTTTATCGGACTCAGGTCTTGGAAACGTGGGTCGGCGGCAAGAGGCTGTGGACGCGCGCGCCTAGCTCTTCACCGCCCGAGCGCGGTCGATAAGCATCGCGGGCGTCAGCACCTGCGGCAGCTGTTCCACCGGCTTCCCGGGTTCGTACCAGAGATACAGCGGGACGCCCGCGCGGCCTTGGCTCTCGAGGAAGCGCGTGATCACGGGGTCGCCTTTGGTCCAGTCGGCCGCGAGCATTTTCACGCCGGCCTTGCGGAAGGCGTCGCGCACCTCGCTCCGGTCGATCGAGGTCGCTTCGTTGACCTTGCAGCTGAGGCACCAGTCGGCGGTAAAATAGACGAACACCGGGTGGCCCTGCTGCACATAAGCGGCGGCGCGCGCTTCGCTCCACGCTTCGGCCCCCGCCAACTGGTGCGAAGATGCGGCTTGGCTGGGCATCAGCCAGATGCCCGCGACAGCGAGCGCGACCGCGGCCAGCGCTCCGCCCCACGAGCCGTTCTTCCCACGGCGCTGGAGACGGCCTGCCTCATAGGCCGCAAACAGCACACCCATGCTGATCGCGACGCCGATCAGCAGCGCTTGCTCACCGGCGAGACGACTGAGCAGCCACAGCGCCGCAAGCGCGCTCGCGGCCATGGGGATGGCGAGAAAGCGCTGAAGCCGGCGCATCCATGGGCCGGGCTTCGGCATTCGGCTGCGCAGCGCAGGAATGAACGCGAGTGCGACGAACGGCAGCGCCAGGCCGAGCCCAAGTGCAGCGAAGACGAGCACCGATCCGGCGAGCGGCAGGAGTAAAGCGGTCCCGAGCGCCGCACCGAGGAACGGCCCCGCGCACGGGGTCGCGACGAAGGCGGCGAGCGCGCCGGTGCCGAAACTGCCCGCGGGCCGAGCTGCCCCGCCGAGCACCGGCAGCTCGAACAGGCCGAGCAGGTTGGCGGTGATCGCGACCGCAAGCAGCAGCAAAAGCATGATCGTCCGCGGGTCCTGGAGCTGGAACGCCCAGCCAGCTTCGGCGCCCGCCGCCCGGATCACGAGCAGCACCCCACCGAGCGCACCCGTGCCGACGATCGTGCCGCCCGTGTAAGCGAGCGCGTCGGAGCGGGCTTCGCGCGCATCGCCGCCGGCGCGGGAAATGTGGAGCGCCTTCAAGGCGAGGATCGGGAACACGCAGGGCATCAGGTTCAAGAGGATGCCGCCGGCGATGGCGCCGAGCACTGCCCAGACGACGGCGGTCCAGCCGAGACCGCCGAGCGGCTTGCCTTGAGGCACCGGGCCCGGGACCGCGCTGAACTGGAGCCCGCGGCCGTCGCCGATCGCGATCACGCCGGCGAACTGGCGGGGCGCGTCGGCCTTGCGCTGGAGCTCGGCAATGAGCGTGTCGCCTGACCGGCTGAAGTCCTGCTTCGCATCATAATCGACCGGGCCGTCGGTCAGCGGGAAGACGTAGGGGTCGTCGACCTTGACGCTGGCGGGAAGCGCGATCGCGATACGCAGCTTGTTTCCGACGCTTTCGAAGTGCGCGGGTGTCGGGATCGGCTGCGGGAGCGCCTGGCGCCATGTGTCGAACTGAGCGCGGTTCGGGGTGCCGCTCCCAACCGGGACGTCGAGCGAGAGCTGGCCCTGCTCGGGGACGCACACCTTGTCGGTGCAGGCGAGCCAGTGCGCGTCGGCGCGGATCGGAATGGTGCCGTGCGCATCGGCCGGCACGTGCA
>Ga0207660_10001497_pt1 | contig 15739 bp, 10 predicted proteins | sample KBSC73BmetaG_FD_184335 | JGI IMG/M metagenome (GOLD analysis project Ga0207660, IMG submission 184335) | Corn rhizosphere microbial communities from Kellogg Biological Station, Michigan, USA - KBS C7-3B metaG (SPAdes) (version 2) | ecosystem: Host-associated > Plants > Roots > Rhizosphere ... | reverse complement strand
CTCATCAAGAACTATGGCGATGATTCGCGCAGCGAAGTGATCCAGGATGCTGCCGGCAATATTTACGTTGCTGCAAGCACCCGGTCGGATCAGGATTTTCCGATTACAGCCGGCGTGTTCCAGCCCATTTATGGCGGAGGAGACCAGGATGGCGTGCTGGTTAAACTGTCACCAGACTGCAAAAATCTGATTTTTGCAAGCTATATGGGTGGCACTAAGGAGGATGCCTGTTTTGTGTTAAAGCTCAATCCCGTAAACGGAGATATTTATGTTGCGGGAGCTACAGCCAGCGCAGATTTTCCGGGAGATAAAACAGGCACTCTTCAGCCCGCTTATGCGGGCGGCGTCTGCGATGCATTTATTTCCATCGTCAGCAACGATGGAACCCAGCGCCGCAAAACCACTTTTCTGGGAACCACGGGATTCGACGCCATCTACGGGATCGAATTCGACAAAAAGGGATTCCCCTATGTAATGGGCTCCACTACCGGCAACTGGACCACCACGCCCAATGTTGGGTTCATCAACCCCGGGGCGAAACAGTTTGTCGGAAAACTAAAACCGGATTTGTCGGCCTATGTATATTCCACCACTTTTGGCAAAGCCGGCCCCAATCCGAATATTTCGCCGGTGGCCTTTTTAGTAGACCGCTGCGAGAACGTATATGTTTCCGGCTGGGGTGGATGGCTTTTTGCAAGCCAGGATCCTTATGGTCTTATGGGCACTTCCGGCATGCCGGTATCGCCTAATGCCCTGTATAAGACAACCGACGGCAGGGATTTTTATTTTATTGTAATTCAGAAAAACGCATCCGCTTTATTATATGCAACTTTCTTCGGACAAATGGATGGACCAGAGAGCGTGAGTGAACATGTGGACGGCGGTACGAGCCGGTATGATCAGAATGGAATTATTTACCAGGCTATCTGTGCCAACTGCGGGGATCACGAGCTCAAACATTTTCCCACTACGCCGGGCGTGTGGTCGCCGCGTAACGGTACCGGCGGAGAGGGCTGCAATATGGCAGCCGTAAAGATCGCATTTGACTTTGCCGGTGTGGCGGCGGATCCACGTTCCATCATCAACGGTCGTTACGATAGTTCGGGATGCGTGCCGCTGGACGTATTGTTTGTTGATACTTTCCGGAATGCCAAACAATATATATGGAATTTTGGGGACGGTTCACCCGACAGCAGTACAAGCGCCTACCAGGTTAATCATACTTATACCACGACGGGCACTTTCCATGTTCGGCTGATTGCCATAGATTCCAACTCCTGTAATGTAAGCGATACGGCCTATCTGAATATCCGGGTGCGGACGGATAAAGCGATACTTGATTTTACGATCAACAAACTCCCGCCCTGCGAGTCCCTTAACTACCAGTTCGATAATACTTCAACTGCTCCCCCCGGCAAGCCCTTCGGACCAAATGATTTTACCTGGGATTTCGGAGATGGGACCCGGGTTCCCGGTGCGGGCAGCATAACGCATTCTTACGCATCTCCCGGCACTTACCCTGTCCGGCTCGTTCTGCTGGATACGGCCTATTGCAATTACCCGGACAGCCTGGTCAAGAACCTTCGTGTCTCCCCGTTAGTAAAAGCCCAGTTTGAAGTGCCGGATGGATGCGCACCTTATTCGGCAAATTTCAATAATACGAGCCTCGCCGGGCAGCAATTCTTTTGGGATTTCGGGGATGGATCCACTTCCACCGAGGTGAACCCGATCCATGTGTATGCTGCCTCCGGCACCTATACCATTTCCCTGCTGGCTATTGATAACGGAACCTGTAATATCCGGGATTCAACCACCCGCACCATCCAGGTGCATGATAAACCTGTAGCTGGTTTCACTACCCGGCCGATTCCTCCGGAATATAATGTTCCCACCGTGTTTGAAAATAATTCCACGGGCGCGGTCCGCTATACCTATTTCTTTGGCGACGGGGATTCAACCGATAAAACCAATGCCGATACCGTTGTACACCAGTATACCGAAACCGGCACTTACAGCGCCTGCCTGGTTGCTTATAACGAGTTCGGATGCGCTGACTCGGTCTGTCAGAATGTGGACGTGCTGATCAATCCCCTCCTGGACGTGCCAAATGCCTTTACACCGGGCCGGTTCGGGCAAAACAGCACGATTATGGTCAAGGGATTTGGTATTGAAAGCATGGACTGGAAGATATACAACCGGTGGGGCCAGGTAGTGTTCCGGTCGAATAATCCTTATTACGGCTGGGACGGCAACTGGAAGGGCGTTCCGCAACCTATGGGTGTGTATACTTATACCCTGGAAGCAACACTTAGTGATGGTAAAAAAACAACCCGTACAGGAGATATTACGTTAATCAGGTAAGATGTATCTTTATCAACGCCATTCGATTAATTCTGCCCAGATGATACGGATCCGGAAATTATTACTGTTCTCGATGCTTCAGCTGTTTCTGAATCAATCCCCTGAGGCACAGGATCTGCATTTCTCCCAATGGTTTAATTCTCCCCTGACCACCAACCCGGCAAATACAGGTTTTATACCTGATGCGGACTACCGCCTGGGTGCGAATTACCGCAATCAATGGTCCTCCATTATGGCCCAGCCATATAAAACCATGAGCGTTTGGGGAGATGCACAGGTGGGCAGGGATAAGATCCAGTCCGGCTGGTTAGGACTTGGCGGGGTCATATTGCATGATGTGGCCGGCACGGGAAGCCTTACCACGACCCAGGTCTACGCTTCCATCGCCTATCATCAGATGCTCGGATATTCCAGCCTGCTTTCCATCGGTTTCAATACCGGCTGGGTGAACAAGCGCATTAATAACGACAACCTGAAATTTCCCGATCAGTTCGACGGAAAGTTTTTCGATGCAAAAATGCCGACTTCCGTAATCATTGATCAGCCCAATGTGAATTATTTCGACATGCAGGTAGGTATGAACTACGCCTATTTTCCGAATACGAATAAATATATCAATGTCGGGTTCTCCGTTCAGCATATCAATTCGGCGAGGGAAAGCTTTTTTACGGCCAAGGCAACGGGATATGATAATCGCATAAAACCCCGGTATATCGGATTCATCAATTCCAGTTTTAAGACCAGCCCACTGGTCATTATCAACCCGATGGCTTATTATACACAACAGGCCGGGGCATCCGAAGCAGTTGCGGGTCTGAATGTTCAGTATAATTTATCCGGCGACGGGGATCAGCAGGTAATCGGCGGAATTTATTACCGCGTCAGTGAAGCTGTTATTCCCATGGTTGGTTTCGTATATAAAAACATCCGGCTGATGTTCACTTATGATGTCACCACTTCTTCCCTGAAACAATACAATAATGGAAATGGCGCCTGGGAATTTGCCGTTATCAGGCCGGGCGATTATTCAGAATATAACGGGAACCGCCATCAATCCTTATGTCCGACTTTCAGAAATTAAACGTTTGGCTTCAGGAACTAACGCGGATCCGCGTCCTCTTGTTCAACCAACAAACCCTGCCTATACGGAATTTTTACTTTTAACTTTTTACTTTTTACTTAAACTCCGTTAAATGAAAAAGTTTGTATTTGTAATGTTCGTTACACTGGGATTCCTGCAGATCGCTTCTGCACAGCAGATGGATTCGCCATCGGGATTTGACAAGTCGAAACTATTCTTCGGCGGCAATTTCGGACTAAATTTCAGCAGCGGCTATTCGCTCATTAATGTTTCGCCGCAGGTCGGCTATCATATTACGGATCAGTTTGCCGCAGGTTTTGGGTTGAATTATATTCACTACAGCATTACCTACCCTGATATTAAATACTCCCAGAATTATGGGGGCTTCAATGTATTCGGCAGATTCTATCCCATTCAGTATCTTTTTATTCAGGCGCAACCGGAGTTGAATTATATCTGGGGGAAAGCGCGGGATAACAGCGACAAGGAAGACAAAATACCCACGCATTTCGTTCCTTCTCTCTTACTCGGAGGCGGAGCCGCCATACCCGCCGGCCCGGGCGCCATCACGATCAGTATCCTGTACGACGTGGTGCAGGACCAGTGGTCGCCTTATTATCACCAGGCCATTTATGCATTTGGATACAATATGGGTTTTTAACTGATCCGGTTAAACAGTTCAGCCGGCGAATTGCAGAAAAAAATCCTCTCCACCGGTTCATCCAGCAGGAAACCTTCCTTTTTTGTGAAGAGAATGTGCTTTTGCAGGTGGTTATAATATCCTTCCGTGTTGAGGATATATATTTTTTTATCGTGAATCTTCAGCTGGTTCCAGGTGAGGATTTCAAATAGTTCATCCAGGGTTCCGAAACCTCCGGGCAATACGACCACGGCATCGCAGCGTTCATACATCATCTTTTTTCGGGTATGCATGTCCGGTACTACGGCTATTTCACTAAGTCCCCGGTGTTGCATTTCCGCCTCAATCAGTACCTGCGGAATGATGCCCATGATCTGGCCTCCCTGCTCCAGCACGGAATCTGCGAGAACACCCATCAGGCCCTTGTGTCCGCCGCCATAAACCACTTTGATGTTGAGCATGCATAATAGTTTGCCCAGCTCCTTTACGTGTTCTGCATAGATCGGTTGATTCCCGAGATGAGACCCGCAAAAAACCGCTACCGACCCGGTATTCATAAGATGTTGTTCCTTTATAAAAACTAAATTGAAAATTTAATATTGCATTTCCTAATTTTCAATCACTAATTTAGCATCTATACATGTCTCCGGCACTATTATTTACATTCGTCCTGGCATACTTCGTCCTGCTGCTGTTTGTTGCCTGGCGCACTTCAAAAGGGTCGGATAACGAATCTTTTTTTATCGGCAACCGCAACTCCAACTGGATGCTGGTGGCATTTGGCATGATCGGCACTTCGCTGTCGGGCGTCACTTTTGTGAGCGTACCGGGTGCGGTATCCCGGGAATCCTTCGCCTATTTTCAGATCACCCTGGGTTATTTTATCGGTTATATCCTGATTGCTTTTGTGTTGCTGCCCCTCTATTACCGGCTGAAGCTCACTTCCATTTATAATTATCTGCAGGAAAGGCTGGGCACGAAATCCTATAAAACCGGAGCCGGCTTTTTTATCCTGTCGCGCGTGCTGGGCGCTACCGCCCGCCTGTACCTGGTCGTGAATATTCTGCAGGAAGCCATTCTTTCCAGCTTTCACGTACCGTTCTGGCTCACTACCCTGATCATTCTGCTGATGATCCTGTTATATACTTATGAAGGCGGCGTGAAAACCATTGTATGGACAGACACGCTGCAAACCACCTGCATGCTTGGCGGCATGGTGGTCTGCGTGGTCTTTATCCTGCAGCACCTGAACCTGAACCTTCCAGAAGCCCTGGATGCCATGAAAGGGAAGGGCTATTCGAAAATATTTTTCACCGATCCCGACAGCAAATTATTTTTCGTGAAACAGATCCTGGCCGGCGTATTCATCACACTTACGATGACGGGAATGGACCAGGAAATGATGCAGAAAAGTATTTCTGTAAGAACCCTGAAAGATTCGCAGAAGAATATGGTGGTGCTCGGATTCATCATGCTGTTTGTAATATTCCTTTTTCTTTTTCTCGGCGGACTCCTGCATCTTTTTGCTTCGGCTGAACACCTGAACCTGACAGGCGATAAACTTTTCCCGGAGCTCGCCCTCCATCACATGCCGAAATATATTTCCATCATATTCATCATTGCCCTGATCTCGGCTTTGTTTCCAAGTTCGGATGGTGCAATCACCGCCCTGACGGCATCCTTCTGCATAGATATCCTCGGCATTAACCGGAATCAGTCGCTTGCAGAAGCGCGCAGAAAAAAAATCCGTCAGCGGGTTCACCTGGCATTTATTTTCGTGTTCCTGGTATTTGTGATCGTTTACAAATGGATCTCCAGCGACAGCATGATCGGCATCATCCTCAAGGTAGCCGCCTACACCTACGGCCCTTTACTGGGTCTGTTTTCTTTTTCCATCCTGACCCGAAGAAACCTGCGGGACAGGCTTGTTCCCCTCGTTTGTATACTCTCTCCTATTCTCTGCTACCTGCTGGAAACCTATCAGGACTTTCTTTTCGGAGGAAAATTCCATATCGGACTGGAGCTGCTGGTGATTAACGGCGTGGCGACTTTTATCGGGTTGTATTTGATTTCTTACCGGCGTAATGAAGAGTTGACGGTTGACAGTTGACGGTTGACGGAGAACCCGGATTCTTCTACAACCAAAACCAATTGGAACTTTTACAGCAACCACTGGGCAGGAAAAAAAAGATTATCACACACAAAAGTCCGTTAACCGTCAACTGTCAACCGTCAACCCTTTCATCAACCTTCCCTACCTTCGCCCCATGGATCTCATTCTTCCAAAAGCGCAATCTTATGCAGAACATTTTTCCCCCCAGGATGATGCCCTGCTGAACCGGATTGAAGAAGAGACACGGGTGCATCCGGAAAAACAGATGCTCAGCGGGGCATGGCAGGGTAAACTGCTGGAAATGATCAGCCTGATTGTTCAGCCGGCCTATATCCTGGAAATAGGTACTTTCGTAGGTTACAGCACCTTATGTTTGGCAAAAGGGCTTAAAGCGGGAGGGGAACTGCATACGCTGGAGCTGCGGGAGGAAACGGCTGCCGTGGCAAGGGAAAACTTTAAGAAATCTAAAACAGCCCATAAAATAATTTTGCACACCGGAAATGCGTTAGAGGTGCTCGCCGGGCTGGACAAACCCTGGGATCTGGTCTTTATAGACGCAGACAAAACAGGTTATAGCGACTATTACCGGCTGCTGATTCCGAGGCTGAAGAGTGGCAGCCTGATCCTGGCCGACAACGTTTTGTTTCACGGCGAGGTGTTGGAAGAAAAATTAAAAGGGAAGAATGCGCACGCTATTCAGGCTTTTAATGAAATGGTGCGGGCCGACGAAAACGTAGACAAGGTGATGCTTACAATAAGAGACGGCCTCCTGTTAATAAGAAAAAAATAAGGCAGACCGGAGGGTCTGTGCTCCATTACGAACACAGAGAAAACCAGCGGATGAAATTAAAGGAGTGGATATTCGGGATTTTGCTGGTGGGACCGGTTATGGCCCACGCGCAAAACGACGAACAAATTCTCAAATACATCAATACCTACAAGGAACTGGCCATAGAAGAAATGCAGCGTTCCGGTATTCCCGCATCTATCATCCTGGCTCAGGGAATTCATGAAACACAGGCCGGAACCAGCGAACTGGTGCTCAGTTCCAACAATCATTTCGGCATAAAATGCAAAAGCAGCTGGACGGGCCCGACCGTACATCATGACGATGACGCCCGCGGAGAATGTTTCCGGAGCTACGCCACGGCGGCAGACTCCTATCGCGATCATTCCGATTTCCTGGTGAAGAGCCCGCGATATGCTTTCCTGTTCAAACTCAATCCGGAAGATTATGCATCCTGGGCACACGGATTAAAAAAAGCCGGATATGCCACCAATGCAAAGTATCCGGAAATCCTGATCCGGCTGATCAGGGATTATGATCTGGAAAAATACAGTCTTATCGCACTGGGCAAACTGCCTCCCGAAGAAAACATCGCTGCAAATCCGGGCGCAGGTGAACTGCGGCGGGATACCCTGGCAGGTTTTGCAGACAGTACAGATCAAATTCCGGTTGCCGCAAATAACGCTTATCCCACAGGATTATTCAGCATCAATTCAGCCCGGGTGATTTTTGCAAAAGCCGGCGTTTCCCTGCTTTCCATTTCCAACCAATACCAGGTGCCCCTGGCGCGACTGCTGGAATTCAATGATATGAAGCAGGAAGATGTGCTGGCGACCGATCAGCTGATTTTTCTGCAAAGAAAAAGAAAGACCGGAATGAGCCCGGTTCATATCGTACAATCGGGCGAAAGCCTGTATTCCATTTCGCAGTCCGAAGGTATCCGCTACGAAAGCGTACTGGAGTTCAACAGGATGAACGCAGGTGAAGAACCGGCGCCGGGGGAAAAGATTTACCTGCAAACCGCTTCGTCTACCCGGCCGGCGCTCAGAAATCTGGGATATAAAAAAACAGTCATGCCTTCTTCATAAAACCAATACATGTCCAACATCCGTGTACACGATAAAAACTTCAGACCCTATATTTCCGCAGAGGAGATCGGGAAGAAAGTAGCCGAACTGGCCGGCATGCTGAACAGGGACTACCAGGATAAACATCCGGTTTTCATTGCGATTCTCAACGGTTCCTTCATTTTTGCCGCTGATCTGTTCCGGGCACTCAGCATCGACGCGGAAATTTCCTTTATCAAACTGGCTTCCTATAAAGGCACGAAATCATCCGGCCAGGTGATCAGCTCCATCGGTCTGGATATGGAAATATTCGGTCGCCACGTGGTGATCATTGAGGACATTGTGGACACCGGGAAGACGCTGAATGTATTCCTGCCACAATTGCGCCACCAGCAACCGCTTTCCCTGAAAATTGTGGCTCTTCTCCACAAGCCGGAGGCAACGGTTTACCCGATGAAAGTGGATTATTCCGGTTTCGAAATTCCGGATAAATTTGTGGTGGGATATGGATTGGACTACAATGGCCTGGGCAGAAATAATGCCGCCATCTATCAGCTTTTGGAATAAATACCGTTCTTCTCAGGCACCCTTAACCGAAATCCAAAACAATCTGATTGAAGACCCTGCTGCTTATATTATATTCCTCTCTTTTCTGTCTTTCCGGCAGGGCCCAGTATTATTTACGCGGAGAGATCAGAGATGATTCCGGCAATCCGCTGAGCAATGTAAGGATCATGCTGCATTCAACCGGATACCTGTATTATTCCGGAAGTCTCGGCGGATTCGGAATTACGCTCACGAAAGAAACGGATTCGCTGACCATATCAGCGGATGGTTACTATTCTTCCTCTCTTGCGGTGGACGCCAGCAAATTCCAAACGATCCTGATGAAACCGAGGTTTGCAGCAGCACCAAAGCCGCAGAACCGGTTAATGTCCCTCACAAAAAACCTTTCTCCGGAAGAGCTGAACCGCTGGACAGTTGCTGCCGAAACTTATAGTTCGCTGGTGGAAAATGAATTTCTCCCGGCAAAAAAATATCCGGAAACCGGATTTGCAATCAATATCAACAAAGCTTCCTACAGCAATATCCGAAGATTTCTGAACATGAATAATTCGGTGCCGCCCGATGCCATCCGCATCGAGGAGATGCTGAATTATTTTCATTACGATTATCAGCCTCCCACCGGTGACAGTACTTTTTCCTTCCGCTCCGCAACCTCTTCCTGCCCCTGGAGCAGCAATCAATTGCTTTTTCTTCAGGTGTGCGCGAAAAAAGCAATTATGGACAGCATTCCGGCTGCAAACCTGGTGTTCCTGATTGATGTATCCGGGTCTATGGACCTGCCCAACCGCCTGCCCCTGCTGAAGTCTGCTTTCAGTCTCCTGGTAAATAATCTGCGGGATAAGGATACTGTTTCCATTGTTGTTTACGGCGGAGTGAACGGAGTCTGGTTAACGCCAACATCCGGAAAAGAAAAGAAAAAAATCCTGGAATCCATTGCGCAGCTGGAACCCGGCGGGGCAACACCGGGTGAAAGCGGAATCCGCGCGGCTTATCAGCTGGCCAAAAGTCAGTTTATCAAAGGCGGCACCAACCGTGTGATCCTGGCAACAGACGGAGACTTCAACGTCGGCCAGCAGTCGGAAGATGAACTGAACCAGCTCATCAGCAGCTACCGTTCCGCCAATATTTACCTCACCTGCCTGGGCGTGGGCATGGGGAATTATAAAGATTCCAAACTCGAGGTGCTGGCCAACCGCGGAAAGGGAAATTTCGCTTACCTGGACAATGAGAAAGAAGCTGAGAAAGTGCTGATGGAAGAATTTGCGCAAACTATTTACGCGGTTGCGAAGGATGCGTATGTGAACCTGCGGTTCGACCCGGACATTGTAAAAAGTTACCGGTTAATCGGATTTGAAAATAAACTGAATGCATTATCCGATACCAGCAATATTATTCAGGGTGGCGAAATCGGATCGGGACATACCCTGATGGCCCTGATAGAAATTGAACCGGTTCATCCGGAAACGGATTCGGTAGTGAACCCGGCTGCCATTGCCCGGGTAGCCTTACATTTTGAATTGCCGGCAGATACCATTCCGCGTGTGGAGGAATATACGGTACCCAATCAATCCTGCAGTTTTTCGGAGCTGCCAAAATCTTATCGCTTTGCCACAACTGTTGCATTGTTCGGAAGCATGCTGAAGAAATCCCGGTTCACGGAAAAGGTCTCCTGGGATGAACTGCTTAAAATGTCTGCGGCAAGCTATGACCCCAACGATATATCGCAGAAAGAATATCTCCTCATGATCGAGCAGGCAAAAAAGATATACCACCGGAACCGGAAAACAAGGAAATAGGTATTCTGTCAATATATCCGGGAAATTCACAGGACCCCGAATTCCCCTGGCAGGTTTAATCATTGTCAATTGTCCCTTGTCCATTCTCCATTATCAATTAACGGTATAGCTTTTGAGTATGAATGGGTGCTTTCCCCGTAAAATGACCCGGGCGGGATATTTTTTCATCAACTTCAGTTCAGATAATTGAGAAAAGGACAATTTTTTCGCGGTAAGTCGTTGATTTTCCTGATGCTGATTTTATCCGGCACGATTTCCTTTTCCCAGGCGCCTCTGTCAGGGAATATAGTGGTGCCGGTGGTTGTTCACATTATCAGTAAGAATCCGGGGGCCATCACCGATCAGCAGATCATCGATTCCATAGCGGATCTTAACAATGCCTTTGCACATAGTGGTCCCTATGCTGCGCTCGGCCCGGGCGCAAACACCGGAATTAGCTTTTGCCTGGCAAAAATTGATCCGGATGGTGGCAATTCCACGGGTATTACCAGAACCCAATCGCCTTTAGGGGATTTTGACAGTGACATTGAAAATGACAAATTAAAGAATTTGATTTCCTGGAACAGTAAGGAATATTGCAATATCTGGTATGTGGAAGGGGTGAAGAATGAATATATGACAAGTTTTTCCTGCGGAAACTGGTCGAGGCGGCACGATATCGGATATTCCACTTTCAATACCGGTCCGGATTCCCTGGATGGTATTGTTACTGCGGACTTTGGTCCGGTGCTGGCGGGCCTGATGGGTGGCTGGCTTGGCCTTAAATATACTTTTACCGGCGGTTGCTCCAATACCAATTGCGATACGGATGGAGACGGCGTTTGTGATACGCCGCCTGCTTCCGGGCCAGCCTCCTCCTGCGCAACCGTTCAGAATTCCTGCCGCACAGACACAGCCAGTGGTTTTGGCACCGATATGCCCGATCTGAATTCCAATTTCATGAGCCTGGGCGGCGCATGCACCAGCTCCTTCACCGGCGGCCAGGGAGCCAAAATGCGCAACAATATTCAATCCGTCCGAAGCAGCCTGTTAAGCAGTAATAAATGCAATCCTCCCTGTGCTGAAAATATTGTTGCCGGTTTTACCCGAGATAGCTGGTTAGCCAAAACAGGAGATATTATTCATTTTACCAGTACCTCTACGGGCGGAGCAAACTATCAATGGAGCATAAATGACCAGGTGACCGGGAGTAATAGTCCCGCTTTCTCTATGGCATTTCCTGCGGCAGGCAAATATAAAATCACGCTGAAAGTTTACAATGGAAACGCCGGTTGTTATGCCAGCTACTCGGATTTTGTTATTGTGAACTGCGGCGTCACTGCAAGATTTACTCCGGATGTAAGGCAGATTGCATCCAAAGATCCCATTTTACTGAACAGTATTTTATTCAGCAACCGGTCGGTCAATGCAACGTCTTACCAATGGTGGATGAGCAATGATGCAGGAATGGCTCCGGAATTAGTCAGCACTGCATTTGATTTAAATAAGCCATTCAAAGCATCCGGTAATTATTCCGTATGGCTGGTCGCGAAAAATGGCGCCTGCAGCGACACGACGGAAAAATTTAATTTCCCGGTATATGATCCAACGGTTGACGGAACGGTCAGTTTATCCGATGTTCAGTGTTATCAGCAAACAAAGATCATGGTAAAAATGTCTGTCTGCAATTACGGATATGCTTCCATCCCTGCCGGCATACCGGTAACATTTTACAATGCTGATCCTGCTACAGAAACGGCTAAAAAATTATCGCCCGTCTTTCTGATTCCGGACATTATTGCAGGCAGGTGCTGTCATTCCTATACTGCGATCATCGATGCTGATACGGCAGGTCTGAATCAGTTATACGCAGTCTTTAATGATAATGGCAGTCGCGGTCCTTTCAACCTGCCCGCAACAAAACTGCCGGAGCTAAACTATGCAAATGATACCGCATCAAAAACCAATTTTCAGTTTCATGTGAGCGCACTTCCCCCCAGCGCAATCCTGCAGCCTGGGGATACCCTGCAGCTGGGCGAACAGGCCGGACCCGGAATCATCTCTTCCTGGCTTTGGAGCCCGGCAGAAGGCCTGAGCTGCACTGACTGCGCTGATCCCTATTTTATAGCGGATAAAAAAGTTTACGATGTCAGCAAAAAGCTGATTGCAACCAGTTCTTATGGCTGTGTGGATAGTTCACTCGCAGTTTTGCATATACCTCCCGCAGATGATTTTCAGATCAGCATGAATAAACTGGATTGTGCCGGCAGCGATAGTCTGCATGCATCCTTCACCATTTGCAATAATTTTAAACGCGGCAGCATCCCCGCCGGTTTACAAGTATCCTTTTATGATGCCGATCCTGCGGGAGGCAATGCCCATCTGCTGGGTCCGGTTTTTTCAACAGAAGCGGAGAACCCGGATACCTGCGCATCCTACGAATGGTTTTTTAGTAATACGACAACCGGAAAAGTATTTGCAAAAGTTAACGATAACGGGCAGCATGTCGCAGCATTTACTGTTAACCCGTACCCGGAAACCCGGCTCGATAATAATCAGGATACAGGTTCGGTGGTTCCGTTCACCGTAACCATCAACCCCGCCGACACAACCATATCGCGTTTGACCAGCGTGCAGTTAAATCCACAAACCAGCGGCGGGCAGGCCAGCACCTACGCATGGGAGCCTGCGCAATATCTATCCTGTTCGGATTGTGCCAGTCCCCGGGCCACGCCGGATAAAAGTATCGAATACCACCTGACCGTGCAGAATGAATACGCGTGTGCGGCAACCGCAAGCACATACCTGAAAACCTATGCCGGAGGCAGTGTAAGTATTCCGAATGGATTTACACCCAATAACGACGGCCACAATGATGTATTCTTTATTTTAGGTGGCCAGGATGTTAAGCTGATTAAGGATTTCTCCATATTTAACCGCTGGGGCCAGAAGGTATTCCAGATTTCCAATGCATCGGCCAACGATCCAAAATCTGGCTGGAACGGGCTTCTGGCAGGCCGGCCGGCGGAGACGGGCACTTATGTATATTCTGTTTTAATATCTTTTACGGACGGAAGAACAGAAAATTTTTCCGGAACCATTACCCTGATCCGGTGATGCCTGGCAAAATATTCCCGGCAGGAGCCGCATAGTACAGGATAGTTATTTTATTTTACAGCCTTATTTTCCGATCTTATTGGATGGCTGACCTTCCCGATGATTTCATTGCAAAATCTCTTTTTAAGTAATATTAATAACTTGCCATGTACCTAACCCCGCGCTATTTGAAGGTTATCTCTGCTCTTTTTATTTTTATTCTGTTTGCATCTGCCTGTAACAATAACAAAGAATCCGATGCCGCCGCTTCCTCAGATCCTAAAATTGCGGCGCTCAAATTACCTGCGGGTTTTCATGCCGAACATTTGTACAGCCCCGGAATCCATGACCAGGGTTCCTGGGTGGCCATGACTTTTGATAACAAGGGCAGGATGATCGCTTCCGATCAGTTCGGGAATTTATACCGCCTGACCATCCCGCCCATTGGCGCGGATACGAACCAGTCAAAAATCAAAATAGAAGCTATAGAACTCCATATTCCCGGTGATACTTCCAAAGCTGCCCGGAGAATCGGGTACGCACATGGCATACTGTATGCATTTAACAGCCTGTATGTTATGGTCAATGATGAAGGCGATACGGCCAACTCAAGGCCCAGTGGCTTCTATCGTCTGCAGGATACCAATGGCGATGATCAGTTCGATAAAATTACCCTGCTGAAAAGACTGGAAGGCTTTGGAGAGCATGGACCTCACAGTATTGTTCTGGCGCCAGACGGGAAATCACTATATATTATTGCGGGAAACTTTACGAAGATCCCGAAAATGGATAATTACAGCAATCCTCCGGTCTGGCAGATTGATAATCTGCTACCGCTGATCAGGGATCCAAACGGGCATGATAATACGGTGAATACGCATGGCGGATGGATTGCCCATACGGATTCAACCGGCACAAACTATAATCTGATCAGTTCCGGTTTCCGCAATCCGTTCGACCTTGCCTTTAACAATGAAGGCGATATGTTTGCCTTCGATTCGGATATGGAATGGGATTTCGGCCTCCCCTGGTACCGTCCCATCCGGATTTGCTTTGTTCCGGGCGGGGCTGAATTCGGCTGGCGTCCGGGCACGGATAAATGGTCACCTTCCTACCCCGATAATGTACCGCCCCTGGTAAATATCGGACAGGGCTCGCCAACCGCTGTTTTCAGCGGACAGCATGCCCGGTTCCCGGAAAAGTACCGCAAATCCATATTTGCTTTCGACTGGAGTTTTGGAATCATCTACTCATTCCAGCCGCAACCGGAAGGCGCCGCCTATAAGGCCAAAGCGGAAGAATTCATATCCGGTTCGCCTTTGCCTTTAACCGATGGCATGATCGGACCTGATGGCGCTATGTATTTTCTGACCGGTGGGCGGAGACTGGAATCAGATCTGTATCGGGTTTATTATGGCGACAATACACAGAACACCGAAAATCTGCCGGTTGCAGCACTCAGCGATGCCCAGCAGATCCGCCGGAAACTGGAAACTTATCAGGGAGCCCCAACAGCTGGCGCCGTTGATTTTGCATGGCCTTATTTGAAAAATGAAGACCGGTTCATCCGCTATGCGGCCAGGATCGCCGTCGAACACCAGCCCGTTAGCGGCTGGCAGGAAAAGGTGTTGCAGGAAAAAGATCCGGTAACGCTTACCCAGGCAGCCCTGGCGCTGGCGAGACAGGGTAATGCGACGGAGAAAGATAAATTACTCAAAGCGCTGACCGGAATAAATTATACACAGCTATCCGAATCCCAGCAGGTGGATCTTTTGCGGGCTTTTGAGCTGACACTCGCGCGGATGGGATTGCCTTCAGCGCCCGTGAAAGCGCAGGTAATCGCTTACCTCGACGCGCAATATCCTGCAAAAACCAATGAATTAAACCGGTCGCTGAGTAAGCTGCTGGTATACCTGGATGCACCGGATGCAGTTCAAAAAACGATGGCCTTACTGGCTATGGCAAAAGATGATCCCGGATATCAGAAAACCTTTACCCGGTCATCCGATCTCATTCTCCGGAATCCTCAATACGGCCTGGATATCGCCGGCATGCTGGCCAACGTGCCTCCGGCGCAACAGACATATTATGCTACGGTGCTGAGTGAAGCTAAATCCGGATGGACCCCGGCATTGCAGGACAGCTATTTCCGCTGGTTCTACAAAGCATTCGGATATAAAGGAGGGCATAGTTTCATTGGATTCATCGATCTGGCCCGCAAGAATGCGCTGAAACATGTTCCTGCCAACAGA
>Ga0207660_10001495_pt1 | contig 15741 bp, 18 predicted proteins | sample KBSC73BmetaG_FD_184335 | JGI IMG/M metagenome (GOLD analysis project Ga0207660, IMG submission 184335) | Corn rhizosphere microbial communities from Kellogg Biological Station, Michigan, USA - KBS C7-3B metaG (SPAdes) (version 2) | ecosystem: Host-associated > Plants > Roots > Rhizosphere ... | reverse complement strand
AGCGTGCGGAGATCGCCGCCGCCGTCGCCGGCCGCTTCGGTTCGAACGTCGCCGACTACGTTCGCCTTCGCTTCATCATGAGGAAGCCCAACTGATGCGTTATTTGCCGCTGAGCGATGCCGACCGTGGCGAAATGCTGCGTGTGATCGGCGTGAGCTCGGTCGACGAGCTCTTCCACGACGTGCCGGAGGATGCGCGGTTCAAAGGGCCGATCCACCGCTTGCCGATGCATGCCTCGGAGATGGCGGTCGAGCGGCACATGGCGGCGCTTTCGCGCAAGAACATGGTCGCGGGCGACGTGCCCTTCTTCCTCGGCTGCGGCGCCTACAGGCACCACATCCCGGCGAGCGTCGATCATATCATCCAGCGCGGCGAGTTCCTGACCAGCTACACGCCCTACCAGCCCGAAATCGCACAGGGCACGCTGCAGATGATGTTCGAGTTCCAGACGCAGGTCGCGCGCCTGTTCGGCTGCGAAGTGGCCAACGCCTCGATGTACGACGGCTCGACCGCGATGTGGGAAGCGATCCTGATGGCGCACCGCATCACGCGCCGGAACAAGACGATCATCTCGTCGGGCGTCCACCCGCATTACGTCAAGGTCGCGGAGACTCTGGCGAAGTTCAGCGAGGATGCGCTGGCGACGGCAATCCCACAGCTCGACGCCGAGCCGGACACGGAGCGGCTGATCGGCAAGATCGGTCCGGAGACAAGCGCCGTCGTGGTGCAATATCCCGACATTCTCGGACGGATCACGGATCTCACGCCGATCGCCGAGGCGGCGCACGCAGCGGGCGCTCTGCTGATCGCGGTCGTGACAGAGCCCGTCGCGCTCGGGCTCATCAAGTCGCCGGGCGAAATGGGCGCGGACATCGTCGTCGGCGAGGGGCAGAGCATCGGCGTGGGGCTGCAGTTCGGCGGCCCTTACGTGGGCCTGTTCGCCTGCCGCGAGAAGCATGTGCGGCAAATGCCGGGTCGGCTGGCGGGCGAAACGGTCGACGCCGAAGGCAAGCGCGGGTTCGTGCTGACGCTCTCGACCCGCGAGCAGCATATCCGGCGGGAGAAGGCGACGTCGAACATCTGCACCAGCTCGGTGCTCTGCGCGCTGGCGTTCACGGTCCACCTGACGCTGCTCGGCGAGAAGGGACTGAGGCAGCTCGCTCAACTGAATCACGCGCGCGCGTTCGAAGTTGCGGACCGGCTGTCGGCGATTCCCGGCGTCAGCATCGTCAACCAGAGCTTCTTCAACGAATTCACGCTGAGGCTTCCGGTCGAGGCGCGCCCGGCGGTGCATGCGCTGGTCGAGCGCGGCGTGCTCGGCGGCGTGTCGCTCGGGCGGCTCTATCCGGGTGCCGACGCGCTTCAGAAAGGGCTGGTGGTTGCGGTCACCGAAACGGTGACAGACGAGGACATCCTTGCCTTTGAAACGGCGCTGAAGGAGGTGGTGCGATGACCGTCAACCCGTCGGGATGGCGGCCTTCGGCGCCCGCGAACGAGCAAGGCGAGACGCAGACGGTGACGGGTAACCGCGCGCTCATGCTCGAGGAGCCGCTGATCTTCGAGGTCGGCACCACCGAGCAGACCGGCGTCGACTTCGGCGAAATGCCGAGGTGCGAGGGACGCCTTGCTGGTCTGGAGCGCAACCGCGAGATCGGCCTTCCGGGCCTCAGCGAGCCCGAGACGGTGCGCCACTACACGCGGCTGTCCCGACAGAATTATGCAATCGACCTCGGGCTTTTCCCGCTCGGATCGTGCACGATGAAGCATAATCCGCGGCTGAACGAGAAGGTCGCGCGGATGCCGGGCTTTGCCGACGTCCACCCGCTGCAGCCGCAGGAGACCGTCCAGGGCGCGCTCCAAGTGATCAACCAGCTCGCCTTCTGGCTGCTCGACCTCACCGGAATGTGGGGCGTGGCAATGAGTCCCAAGGCGGGAGCCCACGGCGAGCTTTGCGGTCTGCTCTGCATTCGGGCGGCGCTGGAGGCGCGCGGCGACAAGCGCGAGGTCGTGCTGGTCCCGGAGAGCGCGCACGGGACGAATCCCGCAACCGCGGCCTTCGCCGGTTATCGCGTCGAGAACATTCCAGCCAATTCAGCCGGCCGGGTCGATCTCGACGCTTTGAAGGCACGATTGGGGTCCGACGTGGCCGCGGTCATGATCACCAACCCGAACACCTGCGGCCTGTTCGAGCCGGATATGAAGGCGATCAGCGACGCGGTGCATGCCGCGGGCGCGTTCGTTTATTGCGACGGCGCCAATTTCAACGCGATCGTCGGCAGGGTGCGGCCCGGCGACCTCGGCATCGACGCGATGCACATCAACCTTCACAAGACCTTCTCCACTCCCCACGGCGGCGGCGGACCGGGCTCGGGCCCGGTGGTGCTCTCGGACGCGCTTGCGCCTTATGGGCCGCTGCCTTTCGTCGCGAAGATGCCGGACGGCGAATACAAGCTGGTCGAGGAAGAGAATGCCGGCGAGATGCACCCGAACGCGTTCGGGCGGATGGTCGCCTTCCATGGCCAGATGGGCATGTTCACGCGCGCGCTCGCCTATATCCTCAGCCACGGCGCGGACGGCCTCAAGCAGGTTGCGGAAGATGCGGTGCTCAATGCCAATTATATCCTTCGGAGCCTGTCCGACGTGCTCGACGCGCCCTTCGCGAAGGCCGGCCCCTGCATGCACGAGGCGATCTTCTCCGACCGCGGGTTCGGCGACGACGTCAACACGCTCGACCTTGCGAAGGCGCTGATCGACGAGGGCTTCCATCCGATGACCATGTATTTCCCATTGGTCGTCCACGGCGCGATGCTCGTCGAACCGACCGAGACAGAGTCGAAGGCGAGCCTCGACCAGTTCATCGCGGCGCTGCGTTCGATCGCCGAGCGGGCGAGGGCGGGGGATCCGAGCCTGAAGGCCGCACCAATCTATGCGCCGCGCCGCCGGCTCGACGAAACGCTTGCGGCGAGGAAGCCGGTTCTGGTCTACAGGGAGCCCGAGCCGGCGCAGGCCGCCGAGTAGAGTTCTAAGTAAGGGGGGTCGAATGCAGGTCCAGGCGCATCCAATCCATCAGGGTTGGGTCAGTTACGCGGTCACCATCGCCATCGTGCTGGTGGTTGTGGCATTCCGGATGCGGGGCATGTCGAAGATGAGGCCACTCAAGCTTGGCAGCCTGTGGATTGTGCCGGCGCTCTATCTGGCCGTCGCGGCGGTAATGTTCTGGCAGCTCCCACCGACCGGCTGGGTCGCGATTGCAAGCGCAGCCGCCCTCGCCATCGGCGCCGCGGTCGGGTGGCAGCGCGGGAAGATGATGCACATCCACGTCGATCCGGAAACCCATGCGCTCAATCAGAAAGCGTCGCCGGCGGCGATGATGTTCCTTATCGCCCTCATCGTGGTCCGAGCGGGCGCCCGAAGCGTTCTCGGCCAGGAGAGCAATATCACCCCGGCGATGCTCACCGATCCGCTGCTCGCCTTTGCGCTCGGGATGTTCGCGGTGACGCGGCTCGAAATGTATTTGCGGGCGAAGCGGCTCCTCGAGGAAGCGCGCGGCCGCGGCTGATGGCCGGCGAGCGCCGCTTTTACGAAAGTGACGCAGAAGGCGCGCGGCGTTCCGCGCCGGCGGCTTTCCGCAACCGTGAGCCGATCGCCCAGGTGCTCGAGGAATGGCTTCCGCCGAGCGGGGTGGTGCTCGAAATCGCGAGCGGGACGGGCGAGCATGCGGTCTATTTCGCCGAGCGCTTCCCGACGCTCGAGTGGCAACCGAGCGACGTGCATCCGGACGCGCTCGCATCCATCGAGGCGTGGCGCGCCGCAGCCGCGTTGCCGAATCTCCGGCCGCCCCTGGTGATCGATGCGAGCTTGAGCGACTGGCCGGTCGAGCGCCCCGACGCCATGCTCAGCATCAACATGGTGCATATCAGCCCGTGGGGATCGGCGCTTGGATTGATCCGCGAGGCGGCGCGGCTGCTTCCGGCAGCCGGCCCGCTGATACTCTACGGCCCCTGGCTCAAGGACGGTGTCCCCGCGGCGGCGAGCAATCTCGCCTTCGACACCGATCTCAAGAGCCGCGATCCGCAGTGGGGCTTGCGGCGGGTGGAGGATTTCGATGCGGAAGCGAACAAGGCCGGGCTCGAGCTGGTCGATACGCGGGCGATGCCGGCCAACAATTTGATGCTGCTTTGGCGGCATCGTTAAGGCCGGTTTTACCGCGCGCCCGATAGCTGCCGGCAATGAACGAGAGCAGCCCGATTAAAGACCGGCGTTCGCGCCGGTTGCCGGTGCTGCTCATCGCGACTCTCGAAGTCGCGGGCGGCCCGGTACCGGTGAAGCTGCGCAATCTTTCGGAGGGGGGAGCATTGGTCGAAGCCGACCGCCTACCGCTCGAAGGCTGCACCACGTATTTCGAGCGCAACGAGCTTCGGCTCAAGGGTCGGGTGATGTGGGTCCAGGGCCGCTATGCCGGCGTCGCATTCAACGAGCGGCTCGAGCCCAACCAGGTGCTACGCAACGTGCCGCGGCCCAGGGCCCGGGTCAACGTCCGCTTCCGGCGGCCTGGTCTTGCCTGTCGTCCACTCACCGCCGTGGAGCGACGGATGATAGAAAGGTGGATGGATTTGTCGCCGGCGATCTGGGTCGGCGACTGATCAGACCGCGATCCGCCGCTGCTCCTCCTGCTGCTGGTCTTTGAGCCAGTGGACGAGCTCGGAAAGAACAAGGCCGCGGTTGAACGCGATGCCGTACGCGTCGCCGTCACGCCACTTCACCACCCCTGCGGCGGGCGTGAGCCCGGGGAGGGTCACGACGACATCGCCGCCGATTGTCAGCGTTGCCGTGGCGTCGACCCGCACGCCGCCCTGCGAGACGTTGATCACACGCGTGCGAATCACATCGGCGTCCTGGCGCACCCAGGCCGTGCATTCGACCTCGATTCGCGGAAGCCGCGGACGCGGGCCCTCCTCGGGCGGAGCAAGCAAGGCGAGGACGTCGATCGGCGCGTCGAAAGCGACGCCGGTCAGGCCTTCTTCGGTCCATTGCACGACCCCGTTGACGGGATCGCCCTGTTTTAGCTCGACAGCGAGCCGCGTTCCGACCTCAACTGGCGAATAGGCGCGGACCATCATTCCGCCCGCGGAGATGTTGCGGATCAGGCAGAGCTCCCGCCGGCCGTCGACAACAATGGCGCCGACGCGCAACAGGCTGAGGAAGCGTTCGCTGCCGCGGCGGTCAGGCTGCGTCGGCGCTGATGCGGCCAGCGAGTAAATGGTGGTCTCGACTGGTTCTTCTTCCATGTGCGGCGGCTCCGACGAAGCATCAAATGAATTGCCCCATCCGCCCGGATTCGAATCCGGTCGGCCCCACTCGAAGCCGGACTACCAGTCAAAGGCTTACCAGATCGTTGCCGACCCCGCCGCAATTGCCGCAACTGTTATAGGGGTCTAAAGCAGCGCAAAAGCGGAGGTGCGGACGATGCGGCACATATTGACGGCCGTTGCCTTGCTGGCCATCTCCGCTGCCCTGCTCGCCCAACCGACCACGACCAGGCTCGATGCAGTTGCCGGCATTCCCAAGGTCGACGACAGCACGCAGCGCCAGGACATCAAGTTCAAGAACCAGCGCGACGACCGAATGACAGTGCCCGTCAGGCTTTCCGGCACCGGCCCGTTCCAGTTCCTGGTTGATACCGGCGCCGACCGCACCGCCATTTCCTGGGAAATCGCCGCAAAGCTTGGGTTGGTGAGGGGCGAAAAGGCCGATGTTCACACGATCGCGGGCATTTCGAGCGTGTCCACCGCGACGGTTCCCGACCTCCAGCTGACGCACAGCCCGCAGAAAATCATCGACGCGCCGGTGCTCGACAGCGCGACCATGGGCGCCGATGGGATTCTCGGTGTCGACTCCTTGCGCTCGCAGCGGGTCGAGTTCGACTTCGCCGCACAGACCTTGTCGATCGTTCCGTCGGCAGCACCCGATTTCCACGACGAGCCGGGCACGATCGTCGTCCAGGCGGCACGCAGGAACGGAAGGCTCGTCGTCACCGACGCGGTCGCCAATGGACGCTCGGTCACCGTGGTCATCGACACGGGAGCCCAGCTCAGCATCGGCAACGAGGCGCTGCGCCAACAGCTCGTCGGACACAATCTGGTCGACCCCGCGCAGAAAGTTCAGCTCGAATCCGTGACCGGCGACATGCTCAACGGCGATTATATGTTCGTGCGCCAGCTGGAGATCGGGGGGCTGACCCTCAAGAACCTCGCGATCGTCTTTGCCGATGCGCACACGTTCAAGGAGCTGAAGCTCGACCGCAAGCCTGCCTTGCTCCTGGGCATGAACGCGATCCGCGCGTTCAAGAAGGTCTCGATCGACTTCGCGACGCGCAAGTTCCGGGTCGTCCTCCCCGAAAGCAGCCAGCTCGAGGTCCGCTTCGCTTCCGCGCGCCAACCCACGGGCATTCCCGAATAGTCTCCAGCAACGATTCCGGCTGAAACATTCCGCGCGCGGGTGTATGACGCCGGTGCTTGTGGAAGGAGGCTCTCATGAGGCGCCTGACTTTGACCGCGGGCATCACGATGCTGGCCCTGCCTCTGTGCGCGGCGCAGAGTGCCGTCATCAGCATCGGCACCCCGCTTTCCCGCAGCTGCTATCAGGCTGCACTTTCCGAAGACGACAGCAATTTTGCGCTCGACGAATGCACGCGGGCACTCACCGAAGGGGCGCTGAGCCCGACGGACCGGGCCGCGACTTATGTCAACCGCGGCATCTTGCGCATGGTCCGCGGCAAAGACGCGGATGCGGACGCCGATTTCGACTCAGCGCTGGCGCTCAACCAGGATCTGCCGGATGCGTGGCTGAACAAGGGCTTCCTGCGCATCCGCAAGGGCGACGGGCGCAACGCGCTGCCGTTGCTGCAGCAAGGCATCGATCGGAAGCCCGGGCGGCAGGCACTGGCAATCTTCGCCCGCGGTGTCGCTTATGAAGAAATCGGCGAATATCGCTCGGCTTACGAGGACCTTAGCCGGGCGCACCAGCTAGAGCCGCATTGGGCGCTGCCGCGCGAGTATCTCTCGCACTACAGGGTCGTGAGCCAGTAACGACCGTCGCGTGCTTGGGCGGCAGGCCTTGAAATTTTAGCCGCCGGGCGCGACAGGCGGTCGCGGGTGGGGGAGAACAAGCGGGAGCCGCGGTGACGCGCCGTGACCCCGCGAAAGTTTGAAGGAGTCGCTTGAGCCATGGCCTTCCAGCTGCCCGAACTTCCCTATGCGAAGGACGCCCTCGCGCCGCACATGTCGGCCGAGACCCTGGAGTATCACCACGGCAAGCACCATCGTGCTTACGTCAACAAGACCAACGAGCTGATCCAGAATGAGGGCGACCTTTCGGGGGCTTCGCTGCTTCAAGTCGTCAAGGAGGCGAAAAGGTCCGGCAACGGCAAGCTCTTCAACAACAGCGCCCAGCTCTGGAATCACAGCTTCTTCTGGCAGTGCCTCGCGCCCGCGCAGGGCCAGCAGCCGTCGGGGAAGCTCGCGAAATTGATCGAGGATGGCTTCGGCAACAGCGAAACGATGCTCCAGAAGCTGCATGAGGAGGCGGTCAACCATTTCGCGAGCGGCTGGGCGTGGCTCGTGCTCGACCGCGGCGCGCTACGCATCACCTCGCTCCACGACGCCGACACGCCGATCGTTCACGACGGGATGGTGCCGCTCTTCACGCTCGATGTGTGGGAGCACGCTTATTACATCGACTATCGCAACGAACGGCCCAAGTTCGCGACCGCCGTGCTCCAGAACATCGTAAACTGGGACTTCGTCGGGGAGAATCTCGACGGCAACGGCCTCGAGCGCGCGAACCAGCAGGGAGCGGAAGCTCCGGTTACTGCTTGAGCCGGTAGCCGGTGCGGAACATCCACGCGATCACCGCCATACAGACGGCGATGATCGCCAGCGTCACCGCGACGCTCGACCATACTGGCACGTCCGCGACCGAGTAGAAGCTCCAGCGGAAGCCGCTGATGACGTGCACGATCGGGTTGAACAGCGTGATCGTTCGGAACGGGTCGTGCAGCGCTTTGACCGAGTAGAAGGCGCCGCCGAGGAAGGTCAGCGGCGTGATGATCAGCATCGGGATGATCTGGAGCTGCTCGAAATTCTGCGCCCACACGCCGATCGCGAAGCCGAACAGGCAGAAACCCGTGCTGATTCCGAGGAGGAACAGAAGCATGGGGATCGGGTGATCGACGTGGACCGGGACGAAGATCGTCGCCGTCGCAAGTGTCACCAGCGCCAGGATGACGCTCTTGGTCACCGCGGCGCCCACGTAGGCGAGCACCGCCTCGAAGCTCGAAATCGGTGCTGAGAGAAGCTCGTAGATCGTGCCCGTAAACTTCGGAAAATAAATGCCGAAACTGGCGTTGAAGATCGACTGCATGAAGACCGACAGAAGCGTCAGCCCCGGCACGATGAACGCGCCGTAGCTCACGCCTTGCATCGAGGTCATGCGGCTTCCCAGCGCCGATCCGAACACGACGAAATAGAGCGCGGTCGTGATCACCGGCGTGATCAGGCTCTGCCACAAGGTGCGTTTCCAGCGCGCCATCTCGAAGCGGTAGATCGCGGCAATCCCGTGGCCGTTCATTGTCCGCCTCCATGAACCAGCTCGACGAAAATCTCCTCCAGGCTCGATTGGTGGGTCGAGAGGTCCTTGTAGGCGATTCCGAGATCGGTCAGGCGCCGCATCAGCGAGGCGATCCCCGTCCGCTCGGCATGGCTGTCGAACTGGTAACGGAGCAAGCGCCCATCATCCTCCAACTGGACGTTCCAGTCGGAAAGTTCGGACGGGACTGCTTCCAGTGCCTCGGCAAGCGCGATGTCGAGCGTCTTGCGGCCCATCTTCGCCATCAGGTCGCTTTTCTCGTCGACGGCGATCAGGGCGCCCTTGCTGATGACGCCGACCCGGTCCGCCATTTCTTCGGCTTCCTCGATATAATGGGTGGTGAGGATGATCGTCGTGCCCCCGGCGCGGAGCTTCCTGACGACGTCCCACATGTCGCGCCTCAGCTCCACGTCGACGCCCGCCGTCGGCTCGTCGAGGAAGAGGAGTGCCGGTTCATGGGAGAGCGCCTTGGCGATCATCGCCCGGCGCTTCATGCCGCCAGAGAGGAACCGCATTTCCGACTTGCGCTTGTCCCACAGCGACAGGCGCTTGAGCAGCTCCTCGATGTAGGCCGGATTGCGCGGCTTCGCGAAAAGCCCGCGCGAGAAATTGACCGTGTTCCAGACGGTTTCGAACGCCTCGGTCGTCAGTTCCTGCGGGACCAGGCCGATCCGTTCGCGGGCGTAGCGGAAATCCGACTGCCAGTTGCGGCCGTCGACCAGCACTTCGCCGCTGGACGGCGTGACGATCCCGCAGACGATGTTGATGAGCGTCGTCTTGCCGGCGCCGTTGGGGCCGAGAAGCGCGAAAATCTCGCCGCGCTGGATTTCCAGGTCGACCGACTTGAGCGCGTCCACCCCGGTGCCGTAGGTCTTCCTGAGATCGCGGATCGAGAGGATCGGATCGCTCATTCGACGGGCCGCGGTTCGACCGGCTTGGCATCTTCCTTCATTAGCCCGTGGCGCAGCAGCATCGGGATGTTCGCGGCGGCGAAGAGGAAGGTGAGGGGGAGCGCGCCCCACAGCTTGAACCCGATCCAGAAGTCGGTCGAGCTGTTGCGCCACACCGCCTCGTTCAGCACCGCCATGAAGGCGAAGAAGATGGCCCAATTGCGGGTGAGCTTCATCCACCCGGTCTCGTCGAGGCCGGGGTAGGTGCTTCCGAGCACCCGCTGCAGGAGCGGCCGGTCGGTCGCGAGACCGAACCACAGCAAGGCGGAAACGATCGCGTAGTAGAAGGTCGGCTTCATCTTGATGAAGGCTTCGTTGTGCAGCCAGATGGTGAGGCCGCCGAGGATCACCACCATCACGCCCGAGAACCACAGCAGCGGCGAAATGCGGTGATACCGAAGGGCCGAGAAGATCATCGCGACGACCATCGCGACCATGAAGGCGCCCGTCGCGACGAAGATCTTCAGCACCGTTGGAACGGGCGCGAAAAAATTGGCGAGGAAGAAGACGAGCAGGGGCCCGAGGTCGATCAGCAGCTTGCCCGCGCCCTGGGGCTCTTGGGGCTTCGTCATTCCGCCGGCAGGCCTGCGATGGCGCGGGCCACGGCGCGCGGGTCGAACGGACGGAGGTCGTCGGCCTTCTCGCCCACGCCGATCGCATGGATTGGAAGGCCCAACTTCTCGGCCGCCGCGACCAGGATCCCGCCGCGCGCGGTCCCGTCGAGCTTGGTCATGATGAGCCCCGTCACGCCCGCGCTCTCGCGAAACACCTCGACCTGCGCAAGCGCGTTTTGGCCCGTGGTGGCGTCCAGGACCAATAGCACGTCGTGCGGCGCTTCGGGGTTGAGGCGGCCGAGCACGCGGCGGATCTTCGAAAGCTCGTCCATCAGGTGCTGCTTGTTCTGCAGCCGGCCGGCGGTGTCCACGATCAGCACGTCCTCACCCGTCGCGGTCGCCTGCTTGACGCCGTCGAAGACGATGCCGGCCGCGTCTCCGCCTTCCTTGCCGGCAATCACCGGCGCGCCGATCCGCTCGCCCCAGATCTGCAGCTGCTCGATCGCGGCGGCGCGGAACGTGTCACCCGCCGCGAAAAGGACGCCGTAGTCCTGCTCCTTCAGCCAATGGCCGAGCTTGCCGATCGTCGTGGTCTTGCCGGAGCCATTGACGCCAATCACGAGGATCACGTGCGGCCGCGGAAAGCCCCACACCTCCAGCGGCTTGGCAACCGGCGCGAGGATCTTTTCAATCTCTTCGGCAAGGATCGTCCTAAGGCCGCGCTCGTCGAGGCGCTCGAACTTCTGGCTGGCGATCGCCTCTCGAATCCGGTGCGACGCTTCGGGACCAATATCGGAGGCGATCAGCGCCTCCTCGATATCGTCGAGGGTCGAGGTGTCGAGCGCCGCGCGGCTGGTGAGGCCGGTGAGATTGTCGGCAACCCGGTCGGCGGTCTTCTGGAACCCGCCGCGCAGGCGGTCGAGCCAGCTCATGCCCAGCCTGCCGTCAGAAGATCGCCGTCGCGCCCGCTAATCAGCGTGCGGCCCGTCTCGCCGCGTACGGCGCCTTCGATCGCGACAGGCGCGAAATTATCAGCGTGGCCCTTGCCTCCGTTCTCCACGAGCATGGGCTGGACCGTGCCGATGAGGCTGTCGAGCCACTGCCGACGACGTTCCGCCGCGGCGTTGCGGAGGCGGGCGGCGCGCGCCTTGACCAGCTCCGGCGGCAGTTGCGGCATGCGCGCTGCGGGCGTGTTGGGGCGCGGCGAGAAGGGGAACACGTGCGCGGCAATGATGTCGCAATCTTCCAGCAGTTTCAGGCTATTCAATGCCATTTCTTCAGTTTCGGTGGGAAATCCGGCGATCAGGTCGGCGCCGATCGTCGCATCCGCCCGTGCGGCTTTGATCCGGTCGACGGCGCGGACCGCGTCGGCACGGCTGTGGCGCCGCTTCATGCGCTTGAGGATCATGTCGTCGCCGGCCTGGAGCGACAGATGGAAGTGCGGCAGGAGCCTGGGCTCGCCGATAATCAGCTCGAGCAGCACGTCGTCGATCTCGATGCTGTCGAGCGACGAGAGGCGCAGCCGCTGCAGGCGCGGTTCGGCAGCAAGAAGGTGATGGCACAGCGCCCCGAGGCCTTCGTCATAATCGGTGATGTCGACTCCGGTCAGCACGATCTCCTTCGCACCGCGATCGAGCTCGCGTGCGACGGCGTCCCGGATCAGCGCGAACGGCAGCGACCGGCTGGGCCCGCGCGCCTGCCGGATCGAGCAAAAGGTGCAGCGATGGTCGCAGCCCGTCTGCACCGCGACGAAGCTTCGCACGTGGCCCATAAAACCGGATGGCGCCATGACGTCGTTCGCGGCGAAGACGTTGAGCTTGGCTGCATTTCCCGCGACGCGGCTCACTCCGGGCATCGCTTCGAAGGACGATGCGTCGAGCTCGGCCGCGCAGCCGGTGACGAGGATCTTCGCCGATGGCCGCTCACGATGGGCGCGGCGGATCGCCTGGCGCGTCTGGCGCACAGCCTCGTTGGTGACCGCGCAGCTGTTGACGACGACCCACTCCTCGCCCGGAGGCGCGGTCCGCGCGATGGTCTCGCTCTCGGCGAAATTGAGCCGGCACCCAAGGGTGATGGTCTCGACGCTCACTGCAGCGCGTCCAGGTCCAGCTCGCCCGTAAAGACGTGCGTGGCGCCGCCGCGCATGCGGATCGTCTGTCCCGGCGCCCACTCGATCGTCAGGCTGCCGCCCGTCATGTCCACCGTCACCGGCGATTGCTCTCGCCTCGTCGCTATCGCTGCGACAGCGCTTGCGCACGCGCCCGTGCCGCAGGCGAGGGTTTCGCCGGAGCCCCGCTCGAACGTGCGTAATTTCAGCCCGTTGTCGGCGACAGTTGCGAGGTTGACGTTGATCCGCTCCGGGAAAGCCGGGTCGTTCTCGATCCTCGGGCCGAGCTCGTCCAGCGGTACTTGCCGCGTGTCCGGCACGAAGAAGACAAGGTGCGGGTTTCCGACGTTGACCGCGAACGGTTGCTCGAGGCCGTCCCAGGCCATCGGAAGCGCGGCGGTATCCATCGGGTAAGCGAGCGGAATCTCGTCCCAGGCGAAGCGCGGCTCGCCAATGCTGACCTCGACCTCGGCGCCGAGGTCCTTCCCCTCGAGCAGGCCGCCGGCCGTGTCGATGCGGTGAGCGCCGGTCAGCTGCACGACGCACCGGGTGGCATTGCCGCAGCTCTCGACCTCGCCGCCGTCGCTGTTCCAGATGCGCATCCTCAAGTCCGCGCTGTCGCTCGGCTCCAGCACGATCAGCTGGTCGCAACCGACGCCGGTGCGCCGGTCGGCAATCGCCTTCGCCAGCGCCGGCGTCACCTCGAACGGTTCCTGGCGCGCGTCGACAATGACGAAGTCGTTGCCGAGCCCGTGCATCTTGTCGAAGCGCCGCTTCACTTGGCTCCGACCAGCTCCGGCGTGCGCGCGCGCATCGGGGCGATCACCTGCGCGGCGAAGCGGTCCATCTCCTCCGCCTGCGGGCTCATCTGGAGGAGCAGCAGGTCGAGCCCGGCCGATTCATATTCCTCGATCCGCTCCCGCAGTTGTTCAGGCGTACCGACAAAGTTCGGGCGCAAGCCCCTGTTGGAGACCGAATATTCCTGAAGCTTGAGCTCGCGCTCCAGCTCCGTCCCGGAAAGCCATTGCTCGAAATTATCGAAGCCTTTCGGCGGCCTGGGCGGCATCTGGGTAATCCGCGCGAGCTCCTCTTTCGCCTCGACCTCGCTGTCGCGGACGATTGCGAATGCCGCCATGCCATATTGCATCCGGCCCTTGCCGGCGCGAGCGCGGCGGTCCTCCATGTCGGCGATCTTCGGCTTGATCGCCTCGACCGGATCGCCGTGCATCACATAGGCGTCGCACAGAGTCGTGATCATGGTCTTCGCGGCCTCGCTCTCGCCGCCCGCATAGATGGTCGGCCACGGTTTGTGCGCCGGCTTGGGTTCGCAGATCGCATTGTCGAGCTTGTAGCGTTCCCCGTCGAAGCTGAACCGGTCCTCGCTCCACAGGCCTTGAATGACCTTCAGCCATTCGGTGGTGCGGGCATATCGATCGTCATGCTGGTCGAACTGGAGGCCATATTGCGTCGCTTCGTCGGCCCACCAGGAGGAGACGACGTTCAGCGCGAGCCGTCCGCCGGCGACATTGTCGATGTTCGCCGCGGCCTTCGCGAACAGCGCCGGCTGGTGGAAGTTGGGCCTCACAGCGACCATCAGCTCGATCTTCGAAGTGACGGCGGCAAGCGCCGCGGCCGTCGACCAGGCGTCGAGCGCGGGCTGCTCGACGCCTTTGATGTCGTTCAGGAACAGCTCCGCAATGAGCGTCAGGTCCCAGCCGGTTTCCTCGCTGCGCTGCGTCAGCCGCTTCAGATAGTCCCAGCTCGCTTCCATCCCTTCGTCGGGAATGTTGCGCAGCCAGCCGCCGAACACCGGCATCCAATAGCCGAACCTCATGCCGCCACCCTGCCTTTCAGTTGCTCCTCGAGGAAGTCGATGAGACGGTCGTGCGGGTCCCAGCCGAGAACGTTCATCGGGTCGGCGACGAAATTCGACATGGCGTTGATGTCGTAGAAGCGCGGAGTCCCGTCGCGATCGTCGATCACGACTTCGATGCCGCCAAGGTCGAGCCCCGCGGCGCGCGCGATGCGCTCCGCGGCATTGACGAGCTCCGGCGACGGCGTAATCGCCGTCATTCGGATCGATGCGGGTCCGCGCTCCACGGCGCAGGCGTCGGCCGGGCAGAGGTCAAAGGTATCACCACTGCTCTCGACTTCCAGCGCGTAGAGAAAATTCCCGCCGAGCGTCTCGATGCGCAGGATCGTGCCGCCGCGAGCGGGGATATATTCCTGGAGAAGCAGGACCTGGTCGACCGACTGCGGGATCATTCGGTCAGCGACGGAGACGCGCAGCTCCTCCGCGGACATATAGCGGACGATCCCGGCGCCCGATCCGCCGATGTTCGCCTTGACCAGCAGCGGGAACGCCATCCCCTCTGCGGCAACGAGCAGGTCCTCGGCGCGATGCACCACGCGCGTTTCGGGAACCGCATAGCCGAGCGAGGCGATCAGCGAGAGCTGGCGGCCCTTGGAGGAATCGATCGCCAGCACGTCCGCGCCGTTGAGCACACGCGCACCGCATCTCGTCCAATGGTCGAGCAGCGCCTCGGCGTAGAAGATCGGGTGCTCGGGCTCGCGCAGGAAGCTCGATTGCGCAACCCGGCTGAGGATCAACCGCGCGGGGACGTCGCGGCTCGCCGGATCGAAGCGGTGGTCGCCGAGGTGGATCGGCAGGTACGGCATCCCGCGCCGTTCGAGTGCCGCGAACAGGGGTTGAAACCAGAGCGGGTGCTCGTAGAGGACGGCTAGCTGCGCACCGTTGGAAGCGGGAGAGCTCATTGCGGCGCGCACTTAGGGAGCGGCCGGGCGCAAGTCCACAAGCGAGGGTCAAACTTCAATGCCGAAAGCCGCCAGCGACGTCATGCAATCGATCATCTTCTCGGCGGTGATGGACGGCATCGCGGCGCTGAAGCGGGCCTCCGGCGGCCTGCCGAACCAGCTGCTGCGCGACGTGCAGGCGATCCATTCCAACGTCACCTTCGCCGATCTGCCGAAGGAGCTTCAGGACCAGATCGCCCAGACGACGCATGCCGCGTTCACGCAGCTCCTGAAGGAAGGCTATGCCGTCGGCCCGCGCCAGCAGATGCAGCAGTCGCGTCCGATCGACCGGGTTCCGGAGCGCGATCGCCGCGGGCCGCCGCGCGGACTTCCGCAGGGGCAGAGGCGCGGCGGACGGCCACCCAAGGGCGGTCCCGATGACCGGCCGAGCGGCCCCGGCGGCGGTCGTCGGCCGCGCAAGCCGAAGGGCAAGCCGCGCTTAGGTTGAACTTCGGCGCATGAGCGGCTAAGCGCCGCGGCGTCTTCGGACAGACATCGATGCTAGCGCTCAGGAGCGCACGCCGGCCGACGAGGTTTCGTCCGCCGGCGTATTTTGCGTTTCGCGTGCCCATATGGGCCGCTCGCATCGCTGAGGAGATTTGAATGTTCGACACGTTGAGCGATCGGCTCGGCAGCGTATTCGACCGGCTTCGCGGGCGCGGCGCGCTCA
>Ga0207660_10001482_pt1 | contig 15797 bp, 7 predicted proteins | sample KBSC73BmetaG_FD_184335 | JGI IMG/M metagenome (GOLD analysis project Ga0207660, IMG submission 184335) | Corn rhizosphere microbial communities from Kellogg Biological Station, Michigan, USA - KBS C7-3B metaG (SPAdes) (version 2) | ecosystem: Host-associated > Plants > Roots > Rhizosphere ... | reverse complement strand
CGGCTACCGGTACCGGTGTGGCGCAGAGTTTGGTTGATGCCATTCGTATCGGCATCTTTGGACAAGAGTCTACCATGAATTACGGTGCTGTGAACCGCAAGACTATGGTACGTGCGCCGAATGGACAGATGGTACGCGACCCGGCGTTGGGCGGCTATCAAATCCTATCGTCTAACATTGATGCTCGTAACCCGAACAATTGGGCGCGTGCTGCATTAGGACACGACATCACTCTACAAGAGTTTATGGCGTCGCCTCAACTGCAAACGCAAATAACCACGTACAAGCTGTCGCAGATGCTACAGCAGAATATGGCATCTGCGCACGGTAACGAGGACGAAGCCATTCGTCGTGTAGCCGCGCAATGGTATAGCGGTAATCCTGACCTATATCTAAGCCAGAAGGCTCAGATAAATAATGGAACGCAATACCCAAGCATCGCGGCGTACGGACTGAGTGTGTTGCAAAAAACACGTGCGGCGCAAGGTGTTCCTGCACCGCCGTCTACTGAAACAGCCCAGCAAGCTATTGGCATCGATGAAGCCGAGAGTCGTCGTCGCCAACAGTTGAGTGCCGGTATTATTCGTCCGTTGAAGCCACCGGTTCCATCAGTACAGGACTTAGAACGCACCAAGGGTACGGTACGTGACGTGGCGGAAGAAATCATTCGTGTTACCACCAGCTTGATTAACTTCAACTCGCGTATGACAAACGACACTGAGAAGTGGGTTGACCTGTGGCGCACTGATGTTCGCGATACCATTAAAGCAGGCGCGTCTGACTTTGACACAGCATTGGCTATCTTCAACAGCATTGGTGACCGATACGATGCGATTAAGAAGTCGTACGTGGAGTTGATGAAGCAACGGGCACTCGACAACTCGAATTTCCAAAGCAGTCAGGAACATCAACTAGACATCTACATGAACGTCGAGTTGGCACGTCGTCGTGCGGCTAACGACACCAAGGATGCCATTATTCGTACGCAACGTGAAATCGAGGAAGCTAACCTTGGCTCGGCTGACCGTATCCGTTTGGCGTACTTGGAAGCAAGCAAAGCGCAGGCGAAGTCGAGCGAAGATGCGTTAACCAGCATTGCGCAGAACATGCCGAAGCTGGAGCACGCTAATCAGCTTGACCTAGACCAAATGGACGCACTCATGGTTGAGTGGATGGCGCGGCAAAAAACTGTTACCGAGGTGTACGCCGAGTCTATCACTAACTTCATGGACAATGCGTTCAGCGGTATCGACAAGCTGTTCGGAAAACTGAATAAGAAAACTGGTATCTTCGGACAGTTCATGACTGACTTCTTCGGCGGCATGCTGAAAGAGTCACTGGCGCAAGTGTTCAAAGGCATCTATGAGCAAGTGCGTGGTGGCAACAGTGCAGTCAATCGGGTTCGCGATATTATCGCAGGACGCGCGGGCGACGCTGCTGTTAATCCGAACGGCGCAACCAGTGCGCGCGATGTGATTGCTGATTACCTTGGCGGTTCTCAACCGAACATCAGTCGTATGGAAGTGCACAGCGCGGGGCAGGTCATTATCAACGCCGCTGGCGCTGGTGGATTTGGTGTGGGTGGAGCAACAGCGTCTGCTATTTCAAACACAGCCGGGCTACCGCCTGCTGTATCGCAAGCATTGACCAGTATCATATCGCCAACACAATCAGGCGTGTACTCTATAACGCCGCAGGGTGTAGTGACTAATCAACAGGGCGCACCTGTCGGTACTCTGCCAAACGCAGGCATCGGCGGCGGCTACACGTTGGGTGGTTCAGGTCTATTCGGTGTGCCGTTGGGCGCAACCCCACCATTCTTACCGTCTGGCGGCAGAGGCTCAACCCAAGACCTACTGGACAGCGTTTACGGTGGCGGTACCAGTGCGGGCGGCGCTTCGCCGACACAGGCGTCGCGCGTCGGCACCGGTGGTGTGTTTAGCATGCTGTCGTCTGGACTGAAAGGATTCTTTGGACAGAAGTTGCCGGGCGGCAAGCTTGGTGGTGTGTTCGGTACTAAGGGCACTGGTGGTACGTTTGGTTTTGGCAACTCAGCGTTTGCTCAGATGCTGCCGTTCCTCGGTGCGCAACTTGGCGGACAGCTTGGCGGTCAATCAATGTTCGGTAACATCTTAGGCACTGCTGGCGGTGCTTTGCTTGGTGTTGGTTTGATGGGCGCACCTGCTGCGTTGTTGGCTGGCGGCTCACTGGCTGGCTCGCTTGGCTTCCTTGCGCCGCTGTTTAGTAATCCTATCACCGCTATTGTTGGTGGTGCATTGCTGGTGGGCGCTGTTATTGCCGGACGTAACGCGCGTAGACGCAATGAAGAAAAACAGCGCGCACAAGTACTCGGCGATGCTAAGACGCAACTTAACCAGTTGCTGCACTCAGTTCAACGTGACCAGACTGACGGCGCATCTGCGCTTGCGCAGGCGCTACAGATTCGTCAGCAGTACATGGACACTGTCGGTCAGTTGAAGGACAGTAAGACGCGCAACATTGCACTGGCTACCGTGCGCGAACTCGACGCCATCATCGAGCAGATTAAGCAAGCTACGGCAATGCAAGCACGTCGTCAAGAGTTGGACAAAGCGCTCGTACCAGAGTTTGCTACTGGTGGCTGGGTGATGCCATCGAACGCATACAACCAAGGCACCGGTGGTGTGGTTAGCGGTGTGGATACCGGTACTGATAGCGTACTGGCGCGTCTGCGCCCACGCGAGGCGGTGTTGACGCTAGCGCACCAGCGTCGTGCAATGCAGATGTACGGCAATGACGTGTTTCGTAATATCGGCGTACCGGGATTCAACACTGGTGGTCTATATAACAGCACGCCGCCAACAATTAGCAACCCGGCACCGGCGACCAAGAGTGGTGGCACCAACACCTTCATTCTCGTAGCCGACGAAGATTTCGGACGCGACCTTGCGAATAAGATGGAAGGCGAGTTGATTAACTTGAGTACTGCCAGCATCAAGAATAAAGAGAAGCTGTACCACGCTGTGAAGCGAGTACGGTAAGGGGAAATTATGCCAAGAACACTTCCAATTGTAGACACATCGTGGGCAGAGACACACGACATCGTGCGCATTCAGTTTCCTGACGGCACGGTCAAGCGTTTGGGTACTGCGAAGATGACCAATGTGCCTGTGTTGATTCATGATGCCACCAGTGGCATGATTACCGACACCGGCAACTATGCAGCGCACTTAATGCAATCATCGAGCACTAAGCAGACATTGACACAAGCCGCTGATAGAGTTACAGTAAGTATACAAAACGTAGACAGAGCCATCGGCTTAACCCTGAACAACGTCGCCACCTCACTAATCGGCGCGTCTGTTGTTTTCGCTAAAGTTTTCAAAGACACGGACGGTAGTTGGAAATCCTCACCGCTATGCTACGGCGAGATTGCCGACGTTCAAGTAGACGAAAACATTGCCGAAGTGACCATCGTTAGTGACACGGCACCCAATGTTCGTTTCCTTTCAAATCGCCCGCTGAGCACCACGTGCCCGCTAACATTCAAGGGAGCAGCCTGCGGCTATGTTGGTCCGCTGACTACGTGCAATAAGAAACGCGATGACCCGGATGGCTGCGCTGGGCGCAACAACGTGCATCGTTTCGGCGGCATCATTGCCGAAGGGGAGATTTCCGAGCCAGTCGTTGGCGACGGTTTCGGAGTTTCAGTTGGCACCGGCGGCGGTGGAGATAGTGGCGGCGGTGTAGGTACTGGCGATTTGTTTCCTGACCCATCAATACGATTCAGACTACCAGATAAACTCGTTCAGTAACAGGTATCGCTAATAATAAGAGAGCGAAGTTGAATGCCAAAGTTTACCGGCGTAGATATTACCGGACAGATAGTCCACGCATACGGCGCTCACGTCGTTAACCCGCACGTTGTGCAGAAGGTTACGACGGGAGTGGGCGATACCGCTGTATCTACTGTTGTCGGTATTCTCGGCGAAGGTGTGTGGCAAGGTATCGATGCGCTTTACTGGCAGGGCAAAGAACTTGTCGAAGGTGTTGATTACCACTTCCATCCGGGCTACTTCCCTAACGACCCGGACGATACCGCGCACGGCGGCGCGCAAGCTGTTGACTCGTGGGTGACCGGCGGCTCGAACTACTCTGGTTCAGCGTACGTTGTGGTCAAGCTGCCTGCTGACGCTGTCAAAGACGACGATTACAGCGAACTCAAAGCCAAAATTAAGGCGCTGTTGGTCATGGACTACGACGCCAGCGGCAACGAGTTAGGCTTAATCTACACGGCTAACCCAGCCAACGTATTCCTCGACATCTACATTCGTCGTCGCGGAAATCCAAAATCACGCATTCATTTCCCGTCATGGCACGCATGGAAACTGTTCAATGCCGAACAGGTACCATGGGTTGGCGGCAGTGTGCCGGGACGACCGCTGTACCAGAACATCGCCAACTTCACGCAAGGCGCTGATGGCGCAATGACGAAGTTTACCGGTGGTGTAAGCTGGAATGCTGGCGCGTCAACTTCTTCGACCATAGCTAGCGGTGTGGTTGGTTTCTTTGAAGCCGACATTGGCAGTGCTGGCGTCGGCATCGGTCTAACCGACAATGGTTCGCCGCGCGACATCGCGCACATGCAGCTTGGGCTGTACTTCCATCAATCCGGCGACGGCATCACCGTTACGCCAGAGGATTTGACGCACGGTAACGTGTGGCTGGTGCAGGGTTCTACGGTTGTTAACAACAACTTCGACACGTGGGTGGTTGGCGACCGCTTCCGCACTGGTGTGGATGCAAACGGCAATTGGTTGGTTCAGAAGAATGGTAACACGCTATCGCTGCCTTCACTGACTGCGCCATCATTCCCGCTGATGGGCGGTGTTGTTGGTTTTGTCGATGGCACCTTTGGTGCGGGCGCTGAACTGCTGCGCGCGACCATGTCACCGGCAGCAGTAGGACAGACAACTGAACGCACACGTGACCGATTCTTGGCGGGCTTGGCTTTCGTTAACGTAACCGACAGCGAATCCGCAATGGAAGCTGTGTTGTACGTGTCGTGTGCCAACTATAATGATGTGGATGGACAACTACACTTCATTGTGCCGACATCTACTGCGGCACCGCGTTCGTCTACATTCAACTTCACCGAAAGCAACATCCTCGAAGGCACGCTTAAGACCTACCGTCTGGCACGCGACCAGCGCGCGACGCACATCTCTGGCAAGCTTCGCGACATCGATTCTCAGTACTACACCGAAACTACACTGCCGGTTGACCGCGACCAGCTTGAGGAAGTGCTGAACCGCCGCATCGATGGTGGTGAGGTATATCTCGGCACTATCACGCAGGCGCAAGCAAAGTGTGTGCTGAACTATCAGATGCGCATGACGAGCGACCTTGACCTGTTCGCTACGTTCACCGCAGATGGTACCACGTTCAGCGTTGCGCCGGGCGACGTAGTCAGCATTACGCACAGCTTAATGGGCTGGGTGGACGTACAGTTCTTGGTGATTCAAGTCGAGGATGATGAGTCAACCGAGAAGGCTGATACGCGTACGTACGTGTGCCAGATTTTCAACCCGGCAACGTACAGCGACGATGACCAATCTCCATTGGTTGCTAATGTCGAATTCAGCACACCATCATCACTAACACCGGCACCACAAACATCGTCAGTAGACTTGACGCAAACCAGTGAGTGGGGTTTGAACAACAGCTTCACAACGCGTGTGGAAGGCACGGTTAATTTCGACCTAACATTCAAAGCGCGACAGCGTGCACGCATTTGGGTGCAGAAGCCATCCCAGAGTGTACCGTCTATCACAGCCATTGTGGTAACACCTGATGCGCCGAACTTCTCATTCACTGCGCAAGAGAACGGCACCTACACCGTATTCGCTGTAACAGAAAATGAAATCGGTTATCGCGACCCAGCGCTTACCGTGCCGGACGATTACACGTCTGCTACGATTGCTATCAGTGCGCCTGCGCTGACGCTCAATCCACCAGTGTTGCCGGTGGCTTCATTCTCAGTTAGTTCCGTCGAAATTTCATGGCAGATTCCAGCCAACGCAGAGCGCATTACTGAGTACGAAGTGTGGACTGACATTTCTAATCTCAGCGACCTAACCAAGCGTGTGTACTACGGTGGGGACAATCGCACCACGCTACAATTCGCTGCTGGTGCGCCGACATCTGTTCACCTATATGTGCGGTCAGTCAACCGTATGGGACAGGCGTCATCGTTTATTGAGGTCAACTCATCGACCGCAGTGCCAATCGTACAGTTGAGCGCGCCAACCAGTTACACCATCGGTTGGAACGGGTTAGAAACTATTCACACATTCGCGGCGTTGCCACCGTCAGCTAACGTGGGGCAGTACCAGATTGCTACTGATAGTGGATTCACCAACATAGTTGGCACGTCAAAGAGCGGGGCTGTGCTTATTCCGTTGTCAAAACTTCCTGCTGGTCGTAGCTGGAACTTCTATCTGCGAGCGGTGGATAACATTGGCAATATCGGTCCAACGGCTACGCCTACGCCGCAACCGTTTGCATTGCCAATACTGGATGCACCGACGATAGCGTTCGACCCTAATCGTACCTATCCGTTCAATGCCATCTTAACTATCACGACGCCGGGTTCACTGGCTGACCGACGACCGGTGTTACGCACTGTGGTAGAAGTAGCGACATCGCCAGCGTTCTCAACCATTCTGTACACGTACTACTACGACGGCGTCGCAGAGACGGCGGACATCTCAGGGCGGTTTGCGACACAGCCGACTGTGTACGTGCGTGCGTACTATGTTGACCGCACCAACACAGCGGGCACGGTATCAAGTAACGCATCTATTACCTTCGCAGCATTGGTTGCTGGAGACATCGGTGCTGGCGCTGTTGGGTTAACGCAACTCGCTTCCTCAATAGTGCCGCCGCAGGTTGTTGCGTCGCTGCCGTCGTTGCCGAACGCACAGTACCCGAACAACGACTCGATTGTATTCAATCAAGCCGATGGCAAGTTATATCGTAACGTTGGAAATGCGTGGACTGCCGCAGTGCCTACGGTTGATTTGACTGGACAGATTACCACAGGACAGATAACGAATGGTGCGGTTGACTTGTCTAAGTTTGCGTCCGGGCTTCGTCCTATTCAGTCAGTCTCTGCGCTCCCAACGCTGCCGGATACAACCTATCCAGTCGGTGCCATCGTGTGGCTAACTACTGACGGAAAATTGTATCGTAATCTCGCTAATGCGTGGACAGCGTCGGTACCAGCTACTGATTTGACCGGACAGGTTGTCACAGCACAGATTGCTGATGCTGCGCTAACCACTGCAAAGTTTGCATCCGGCATAGAGCCGGTTTCCATTGTGTCTGCCGTGCCGGGTGCTCTGTCCACCAGAACCATCTTTAACACTACAGATGGTAAGCTGTATCGCTGGAACGGCAGTGCGTACGTTGCTACAGTTCCCGCAACTGACCTGACAGGACAAATAGTAACTGCTCAAATCACTGATGCGGCGCTGACTACCGCAAAGTTTGCAGCAGGTATCGAACCGGTTTCCATTGTGTCAAGTGTTCCGGGTTCTCTATCTACCAAAACTATTTTCAACACTGCTGACGGCAAGTTATATCGCTGGAGTGGCAGTGCGTATGTAGCGACAACGCCAGCCACCGACCTAACAGGGCAGATTACCACAACACAAATCACCGACAACGCCGTAACGACGGCGAAAGTCGCCGCGAATGCAATCACAGCCGCGAAGATTGCTGCGAACACAATCACTGCGAATGAAATCGCAGCAGATACCATTACGGCGGCACAAATTGCTGCTGGCGCTATCAACACGTCTGAGTTAGCAGCGGGCGCTGTGGTAGCGTCGAAAATAGCCGCTGGTACTATCACATCCAATGAGATTGCTGCCACTACTATACTTGCAGGCAACATCGCAGCGGGTGCTATCACCACGACTAAGATTGCGACTGGTGCTGTGACTGCAAATGAGATTGCGGCAGACACGATAACTGCGGCTCAGATTGCGGCGGGTGCCGTTAATACCTCTGAACTGGCAGCGGGTGCTGTGGTGGCATCGAAGATTGCTGCGGGTACCATTACGTCTAATGAAATTGCTGCCACGACTATCCTTGCTGGAAACATCGCAGCAGGCGCTATTACTACTGCTAAAATCGCAACGGGCGCTGTTACCGCTAATGAAATTGCTGCTGACACCATTACCGCCGCGCAGATTGCATCTAGCGCGATAACCGCATCAGAGTTGGCAGCTAATTCCGTATACACAAACGCACTCCAAGCTAATGCTGTCACTGCCGCTAAAGTTGCGGCGCACACAATCACAGCTAACGAAATCGCTGCTGCCACAATTACCGCAAGTGAGATTGCCGCTAACGCGATTACTGCTGGCAAGATTGCCGCCAACGCAGTGACAGCGGGTACTATTGCTGCTGCTGCGGTAAGTACAACTGAACTTGCAGCAAACGCCGTCACCACGGTTAAGATTGCGGCTGGCGCGGTTACGGCGGACAAGGTTGCAGCAAACTCTATAACGGCTACGCAACTGGTTGTTGCTGGACTGAGCGACAACATACTATTGAATCCCGCATTCGAGCAGGTAACTGGTAGCAGTGCTGATGGGTGGAACGCGTACGGTACCGCAGGGTATACGATGAGTTTCTCCCAAAACAGTTATGTGAACATGGGCTGCAACGGCTGTGGTATCACCAGCAAAGCTGTTCCAGTTAGTCCCGGCGATGTAATTGCTGTGCGTGCACAGTTGTCTCAAACAGGTGGAACGCACTTCGTTCGGGCTGTGTTCACAACCACTAAACCGGCTCAAGACTATATCGGTACCGGCACACTAGGAACGACTGCCTACGACACAGCCATCGTTTTAGCCAACAACGTTGCATTCTCGGCGACCATTACACCGTACGAGTACACTGTCACTGTACCTGCCGGGTACTACTGGATGAGCGTCGTGTTACAAAATAACACGGCAAGTACAAGTCTATATGCGTGGGAAGTTTTGGCGAAACGACAAATAGGTGACGCCTTTATCTCTAACTTGAAAGCCAGCAAAGTAATTGCAGACACGGTTGGCGCTGGATTAATTTTTGCTGACCAGATAAAGCAAGCGTCGTATGTACCGTATCAGTCTGGAACCACATACGCGCCCATTACGTGGGACAGCACTACATATAACCCCAGCAACGCAATCACCTACAACAGTGCGACAGATACTCTAACAAAAGTTGGAACGAGCGGTTGGAATTCTGCCATTGCGTCGGTCAACTACATGCGCATTGAACGCGGGGACGGCGGCGCGGAGTGGACTATTAATTCTACCGGAACCTTCATGGAAGCTGGATTATCAGTGACGTATAGTGCATACGATGAGGGTGGCATGGACTTTACATTCGCCATGGCAAACGATGGCACGCTGAGTGTGTACGAAGGCGGCGTGGGACTCGGCACTGTGGGCACGTGGGCGAAATACGATAAGCTAAAGATTGCATTTGAAAGCGGGCGGGTTCGGTACTATAAGAACAACGTCGCGATTTTTACATCACCCTACTCGCCATCAGCCACGCGGAGAGGCTACTCGTACGCAACTAACGGTGGGTTTAGATTTATCTTTGCCGCTTACCACTCAGGTTCTAGCATCTCTCACCCGAAGCTAATACAGGGCGGCTATGGAAGCGGCTGGCGACTAAATCCGTTAACCGGAACACAGCTATTCGATACAATTCCGACGTGGCAAAATGTTAATGGCTTTGCAGCCGTGCTAAATGCCGGTGCTACGATAAAAAAGGTCGGCGGGTCTTACACGTCTGATTCTTCTGCGCGTACTGTTGAAACCATCGCCGATGGTGATGGCTACATAGAGGCAGTCATACCTAACCCTGTGCCGCACGACACGTATGTGGGATTAACTGCCAGTGCCGATACGACGTACAGCTTTTCGACTATAGATTTCTCATTCAACATCGGTTCTACCGTTGTTGCTGTGTATGAGCGTGGCGTCTCTCAAAGCGGATTCATTCCGGTGGCACCGGGCGATACTATTCGCATTGCTATTGAAGGCGGCGTCGTTAAATACCGGCACAACGGCGCGGTTGTGTGGACTTCAACGAACCAAGGATACTTAGCGTATCCACTTCGTGGTAAAGTGGCGGCGTTGTATCCTAACGATTTTGTGAATAGCCTTAAACTAACGGCATCATCATCTGGTGCGGGTGAGTTTAACTCTGGGTTGACAGTTACCGGTGTGCGGGCTGAGGATATTGCTCGCAAGGTGACAACAGCCCTACGCCCTGACAATCGATTCAGAGGCAATGATTCAGACGCGCCGTCAAACGTCATCACGTGGATAGACTTTAATGACGTGTATGTTCCGTTCGAAGATAACCAAGCGTACGTTGCGCTTTTTCTGAACGTTGACGACTACCAAACCAATGCCGATAAAAACATGGACTCTGTTGACCATGTGCGTGTTCGTGTGTTCAATATGTTTGGTGACCCAATTCTGCCATATGGTTTCATGTACTTTCCGTACACAGGCAGAGGGTTAGCTGCGCACTTCTGGCACCTTCGTGATTTTGCCGAACCTCGCACACAAGCCGTTTACTCATTCGAACTGCACAATTTGTACGGCTACTCTGCGCCTATCTATTTCACATCCGCACAATGGGCGACAGGCGGCGCGCGTTCTGGTACGTACAGCAACTTCCAATCGACGCCACCGATTTGGCATAATCGTAACTACTCGCCGAGCGGCGTAGTGGCAGTTCCAGTTAGTGACACGGTTATAAACGTAAGTTGGACACAGCCAGCCGCGACAACCGGTGCCACCACCAATCTATACTACCGTGCGTACCGCAGTAATGGTTACGGCGATGATAGTTCGTGGACATCTGTGAGCAGTAACACCACCGGAGCAGCAATAGCAGTTACCGGGTTGTCACCAAACACAAAGTATGAGTTTATGGTGAGTGTGACCACAAACTCTGGCGGGTATAACGACAGCTACATGCGCGCTGCTCACGCGCACGCACGTACACTCACAACAGCGCCTCCAGCGCCAACGTACCCTGCACCGACAGGTGTCTCTGCGTCGCCAACCGGTACGACCACCATGAACGTCACGTGGACGGCTAACGGTTCACCCACCAACGTCGAAATCTCTCGTCGTAATGTAACCAGTGGCAGCGGCTGGAGTATAATTGCATCTGCGTACGCTGGAGCGCAACCGTACGGCGATACCGGTCTGTCAGCAGGTACGACATACGCGTACAAGATACGCAACAACTATTCAGGCAACTACTCCAACTACTCAAGTGAGGGACAAGGCACGACTCAAATTACCGCGCCCGCATCTAACACACCGAGCAACTTGGTTGCATCGTCTCTAGGCTACTACTCAATCCAGTTAAGCTGGATAGTTAACGGCAGCGGCTCTAACCACCGCATTGAGTATGTCGTTGATACGGGTGTCAGTGACTTCACAGGTGCCACCGCTATCACCGGAGCATCGTCGCCAACCACGGTCGGCTCACTAGCAGACGGCACAACCTACAGATTCAGAGTGCGCGCTGAGTCCCCGTCAACGTCTGGCTGGTCTAACGATGCGCTGGCAACCACCGACACGTATGTACCGCCTGACCCCGGCAACAATTGCGTGGTAGGCGATACGCCAGTGCTCGCTCTAATTGATGGTGTCGAACACTACGTTCCGGCAGACACCGTCGTCGCCGGGCAGCAGTTAGTGTCTATTGACGCAGCAGGACGACGTGTGGTTGGTGAGGTCGCAAGTGTGCATACTGGCGTCACCACTCGACTTTACACAATTGTGACAGAATCTGGTAATAGTTTGACATGTTCGCCGGGACACCCGCTTGTCCAGCTTAACAATGTTGTCAAGAAGGCGTTCCAGATAAAGACAGGCGACACGGTCTTGGTGTATAATGAAGTTTCACAACAAGCGCGAGAGACTCACGTCACCTCAGTCGAATTTATCGACATTCGCGTTCCAGTGTTCATCTTTGCAATGCGGAATGACGAGCACACGTTCGTTTCGGGCGGGCTAGTTTCTCACAACATCATCAGCAAACTGTAATGACTCGCGATAACTACGACACTGAGATTTCGGCTATTGTGAAGCTGAGTGCTTTGCGCCCTACTGACCCTATGGCGAGCAATCCGCCGTACATTACACATGTGTTGGCGATGCACCGCGCAACCAACAGAGTGCAGCTATTCATAGAGGCAAAGAACCAGCAGGGCATTAACAAGTTTCTGCAAGACTATCCAAATGCTGGCGTCATTCAGGGAGACGGTACGCCAGATAACCACGACGAATGGGAGCAGCTTGCGTTTCCCACGCAAGTCAATAACTCTACGTCGCCAGTAGAAATATTCAAGCGAGGGCATATCAAGCTAGCCGCTGATATTATTAAGGAAAGAAGATTTCGCAATGGCAGATAACACCTCACACGCGCCAGACCGCAACCTTATCATCGACCCGGATGTCAATGACTTCGGCAAGGGCAAGGGACGTATTGTCTCGTTCGACCCGCGCGATGCCGACTTCCGTATGCGCGCGGCACTTCCGCCGATTGAACCAACCGTTAACCGTCGCTTCTGGGCAACGGGACCAGTGCTCGACCAAGGCAACACTCAGCACTGTGTGGCATTCGCTGGTGAACAGTTTCTGATGTCGTTCCCGGTGCAGAATAAGCCGTACAAAACTCCGGCTGAGTTGTATCATCTATGCCAACTCAATGACGAGTGGGAAGGCGAGGAACCAAAATATTTCGGCACGTCCACGCGTGGTTTGATGAAGGTGCTGCAAGGCGCAGGACTCATCGAATCGTACATGTGGGCATTCTCAGCCGACACTGTGCGGCGTTGGCTGTTGATGCGCGGACCTGTCCTTATCGGCACCAACTGGTATTCAGGCATGGATAAAACCGACAATGCCGGGTTTATCTATCCGACCGGTAGACCGGATGGTGGACACGAAACAATGTTGCGCGGCTGGGACGATACGGTCAAGTGTCCGAAGTGCGGAGTGCTTGGTGCGGCTCGGCTGATTAACTCGTGGGGCGAATCATGGGGACAACAGGGCAAGGCGTGGGTATGCAGCAATGACTTGGACTCGCTGATTAAGAACCAAGGCGAAGCAGTGACTGCTATTGAAATTGAAAACAAGACACCAAAAGACGTAACGGGAGTGGTTAGTTAAATGAGCGACAGAGACTTTACACTTAATAACGATGGGACGATTCGTCCGTTCGTGGACGATGTTGAGTATCCGTATGTTGCCAAGCCGAAGGGCAGCGGCATTCCGACCCCGCCGTCGTCACACTGCGTTTACATGAACATTGCGGCACCCATGCCGTTCCTGCGCACTGGTGCTCCGGCTGATGGGTTTCGCAAACTACGCAAGGCTGTGATTGATGGCGCTGGTTTCGACTTTCTCGCGCGCGTCGCCGACATGATGCGCGATAAGAATTTCAACTCCGGTAAGATTGGCGTAGCCAACCGTTCTCGCCACAAGTGCGGCGATGCCTTCGACTACGACCAAACCTCGAACGCTATCGTCGTGATTAGCGAACCGCAAGGCTTGCAACAATTCTTCCGTACGTGGTTGCGCTGCGCCAAGCAAGATGGCTCATTGGGTATCAAGGTGACGTTGAAAGACATTCGCGGACACACGGTGTCTGGTTTCTACTTCGACTTCACTGCGTGCGCAGAGCGTCTCCAGTGGCGGCGAATCCCGGCGTGGAAAGGTTGGTCGTTGCGTGGCAGTGGCTACAACAAAATGGAGTTCTGGCACTACCAGCTAACAGAAGGATTGTCATTTGACGAAGCGATGACATTCCTGTACAGCGTAGGTGGCGGTAACAGCGTCAAAGACGTGCGTAAGCCGAACGTCCTGCGCGTGTTAGGCTTGAACGACAGAGGCTCAGCCGTACGCAACCTGCAAGACAAACTCAGCAGGATTGTAGACGAGCACGGTCAGTCTTACTTACCGCGAGAAGAAGTCGATGGTGTTTACGGCAAGGTCACACAAACAGCCGTGAAGCGTTTGCAAGAACGATTCAAGTTGGATGTGGATGGTCTTGTCGGCACGAGTACGCGGCAACTCATCGAAACACTAACAGCAAAACACTAAGGGAGAATTGCTATGAATAAAAGAGGTACCACACGCAAGGGCATCGATAACGATGTAGACCCGGAAACCAGTCAGACGCCAAGTGTCGAACCTATCGTCGGCACATCCACCGTACTCGGTACGCTTGACCAGATTCCGCTTCCGGCAGATACCGGCAAGAGCATGGGCGCTCTCATCGCCACGTTCGTCGCAGGCATCGTGTTGACGTTCTTAGTCAGCAAGGGTTATCTGACCGACGCGCAGACAACAGAATTCAAGCCGTTGCTTGAGTCCGTGGTTGTTGCAGGCGTAGCGCTCGTGACGCATCGGTTCTTGAAGTCTCGCAGCGATGTTAAGGTTGCAGCCATCCATGCTGCCGCTCTAAGTCGCGCCAGTGCTGCTCTGCCATTGCTTCACGAGTAACGTCCATGGCAGAACCGAGTGTGTCCATAAACGAGATGGCTGGTAGGCTGGCGAAAGCTGAGGTCTACCAGTCTATCCAGTTTGCTATCGCAGAGACGCTGGTAGGTACGGCTACGATTCACGATGCTGCGCCGCGTATTCTGCGCACACTCGGCACCAGTCTCGGTTGGCAACTTGTAAATCTGTGGTTAGTAGATAAGCGCGACAGTTGTCTGCGGTTAGCGCGTACGTGGCAAGCACCATCGAGCGACATTCGTAACTTTGTTGAGGTATCGCAAACGGCACAATTCTGTCAAGGCGAGTCATTGCCGGGCAGAGTGTACGTGTCAGGTACGCCACTGTGGATTGCCGACTTTGCAGCACAGGCGTTCGTTCGTTCAGCGGCTGCTGCGCAGGATGGCATCAAATCAGCCATTGGATTTCCAATCTTCTCTGATTTAGAGTGTGTGGGTGTCATCGAACTGTTTTCGCAGCACGTCAAATCAGACATAGATACCGATACCCTAGACGTTCTAGTAAACGTCGGTTACCGCATCGGGCAATCTTTCAAACGTCGTGAGTTAGAAAAGAGACTGCGCGATGCCGATGCTCGTTACAAAGTACTCATCGACTCATCTATGAGCGGCATGATAGTAGCCAACCACATGGGTGTCATCACTGAATGGAACGCTGCTGCCGAAGCGCTGTTCGGATACAAGAAAGCAGAAATCATTGGTACCAATCTGTTGAATCTCATGCCGGTACGTTATCGCGCCGCTCATATTGCAGCGTTGGAGAAGATTCAAAAAAGCGACAACACACTAGGGTCACGAGTGATTGGGCGTATATCAGAAGTATTTGGTCTGCGCAAGGACGGCACAGAGATTCCTATCACCGTGTCCTTATCGACATGGAACACCACCGGCGAGCGATTTTTTGGGGCTATCATTTTACAACGCGATAGGTCGGAACCAGAGCAAGTAAACAACGACCCATCAAGCCATGAAGGAAGATAAGAACAATATGAGCGCGCTTGGTGAGGACAAATTAACTGAGCTACGTTCTCGGTACGAGGAAGCTGTACTCAGCGAACTACGAGGACTCGGCACTAAACTGGACGCAGTTGACGGACGAGTGAAGTCAATGGAGCTAGAACTTGCGCGCGCGAACCTTGCAGAGTTGAAGGTCGATGTGCAGCAAACCAAAACGATGCTTACCAAGTACGACTTA
>Ga0207660_10001478_pt1 | contig 15818 bp, 9 predicted proteins | sample KBSC73BmetaG_FD_184335 | JGI IMG/M metagenome (GOLD analysis project Ga0207660, IMG submission 184335) | Corn rhizosphere microbial communities from Kellogg Biological Station, Michigan, USA - KBS C7-3B metaG (SPAdes) (version 2) | ecosystem: Host-associated > Plants > Roots > Rhizosphere ... | reverse complement strand
TGTATGCTGAGCCAACAATTGCTATCGCCGTCAGCGCGGCGCTGATAGGAGTGGCAAGAAACACGATGGTCGGCGCGCCGGTTACGGGCTCACTCTGATAGTAACGGGCCGCGATCATCGCAACCGCCAGCAGGAAAGGCAGTCTCGACCAGCCGGGCGCGAGTACGGCGCCGGCAAAGGGCCAGACATTCACAAACATCAGTAACAGGCAGGCAACGAGTGCGAGACTGACTCGGAACTTGAGAAAAGCAAACAGATTCTTCTCGAGGATTCGCACCACTCGCCAGGCTCCTTCAATCCAGCGCAGCGTGACAAGCCCGCGCCCGAAGACGACGTGCTGCCGAAGACCAGCTTTTTTGATAGCTTCCCCAAACTTGAGGTCGTCCACAACCTCGAGCCGGAGCGCCTCAAAGCTACCTATTGTTGCGTAGGCCTCTCGGCGTACCAAATTGAATGCGCCGATACCAATCGAATCACGCGCCTCAGGATCACTGACCTTCCATGGCCGCAGCACGAATCCGCCGGCCACCTGCGGGAAGGAAATGATCATGCGCTCGCCCCACGTGCGCATATGAAAGGTGGGCATCAGGGCAAGATGGTCGAGCGATTTGCTGACCGCATAAAAAATGGCTCGCCGCAGCGCATCTGGACGAAAAACACAGTCGGCATCAGTGAAGAGGATCCATTCACTCGTTATCTGTCGCGCGCCAATCCACATGGCGTGTGTCTTGCCGAGCCAGCGCGGCGGCAGTTCGGTGACGTGCAACGGACGCAGCCTGCCGGATGAAGCCGGTTCAGCCGCAAGCCGGTTCATGATATCGCCGGTCGCGTCAGTTGAGCGGTCGTTCACGGCAATGATTTTTAAATCGGGATAGTCAAGCGCGAGCAGCGATCGCAGCGCAGGCTCAATTTCGGCAGCTTCGTTGCGAGCCGGAACCACGATAGTGAGTGAGGGCAGGGCGAAGTCAGGCGGCGGGTCCCATTCCGGAGTTGTGATGTGAGCAATGCGATGGAGATGCTTTGCGTGTTCCAGCACCGGGACGAGCCAGATAGCAACCAGAGCCAGGCCAGAAATCCAATACCACCAGATCATGCTTTCGCGGCCACCGTCGGCGCCATCAGACGCGGCGCGTAACGTGCGCCGAACAGGAAGATCAATCCGGATAGGGCGGCCGCAAAAAACGCAGCCGTAAAGGCGGTCTGGAGATTGGTTTTGTCTGAGATGCGCCCAATCAGCGTGGGTGAAAACGCGTCGCCCAGAAGGTGAATCACAAATACATTCACAGCCAGCGCAGTGGAGCGGATACTCGCGCCCACGGAGTTGACCAGAGCGGCATTGGAAGGGGCAGTGCCGATGAGCAGTGCAAACACGGCCAGAAAGATGGCGGGGAACATGAATTCGCCAGAAACATAGATGGCGGCGACCATCAAAGGAACAGCCACCAGCATGGCCACGCCGGAAAAGGTGTAATAAGCGCCCTTCCAGCGCTTCAGCATGCGGTCACCGATCCATCCGCCCAGCAATGTAGCAACGATTCCGTTGAACAGAGTAATCAACCCAAAGATGGCATTGGCCTTATCCAGCGGCACGTGGCGTATGCGTACCAGGAAGGTGGGAATCCACACCTGAAGCCCGCCCACGGCAAATGTATAAAGCGCCATCGCCAGGGAAACAGTAATAAAAGCACCATTCCGCAGCAGTCCGAAAACGGTTGAGCGTTCGCGCGAAGTTTCAACCACTTCGGATTGGCCGCGAGCCGGTTCGGGAAGGAACCAAAGCAACAGCGCCAGGATGAAACCAGGCGCGCCGGCGATCATGAATGGCATGCGCCATCCGAAGTGGTGGGCAAAGTAGCCGCCCACCAGGTAGCCGGCGGCGCTGCCCACAGGCAGCGCGAGAAAGAAAACCGACAGCATGCGGCCGCGGCGCTCGATGGGAAATGCGTCAGCAATGAGCGCGGGAGCAATCGCCGCATAGCTGGCTTCACCGATCCCAACGACCGTGTGGCGGAAAAGAAGTTCGCCGTATGTGGCGGCCCACCAGGTGAGCAGGGTAAAGCCGCTCCAGATCGTGATTCCCACCACAACAATGTTCCTGCGCGGAAAACGATCCCCGAGCCAGCCGGCCAGAGGCGCGGCAAACATGTAGCTGAAGAAGAATGCGCTGGTCAGAACGCCGATTTGTGTATCAGTAATTCCAAATTCACTTTTGACCAGCGGCTGCACCGCGAACAGAACATTCCGGTCCACATAGTTGAGAATGTTCAGACCCGTAAGGACCGCAAGGATGGCATAAGCATAGGTTTTTCGCGGCATTGGGCTGGGCCGATTATAAGGCAGACCCTACGAACGATGGAGGGAGCCGCTGAAAAGATGAGCTGGCGGTTTCACCCCCTTGGCGACCACCGCCAGCCCCGGTGCTTCCCCGGAAGGAACGGGGCGGCCGGGCCGCCCCGCGGATGCATCGGAGAAGCACATCTTGTTATTGCAGCGTGTTGCCGCCTGTCTGCTTGACGAAGAACGTGCGCGCAGCGCCGCTGGGACTTGAGGTGTTTTTGTCGTCCGAATAGATGATGAGAGCCTCGCCGTTAAGGCCGACATCAGGAGCAAAGTACTCGGCCAGATTGCGGGTTCCGGAAGCACACGCCAGCCCCTGGTTGCAGATGGGGCCCACGTGAATGATGCCGGTTGCCGCGGCCTGGGTGATGGTGGGAATTGAGTCAGTTGCATTGCGCGACTGAGCGTTAAATACCTGCCACTGCGCGGCAGTATCGTTTGCATTGCTGTCACTGGTGCCCCAGAACGCAACGTTTACATGGCCAGGAGAACCCGCGCTAACCCACGGCGCCAACGCCGTTTTGCTGCCGGTGCCGTTGTTCACGCGCACGGGCGTTGTCCATGAGGCGCCCTGATCCTTGGACGCAGTCAGGAAGACGTTGGTGCCGTTGGAAAAGACTACGTACACGTTGCTACCGCTGTCCACAGCGACTGTCGGGAAGATGTTGGCCAGGTTTGTTCCCCCGGGCGCGGAGAAGACCTGCTTGACAATCCAGGTCAAGCCGCCATCGCTGGAGCGGGCCAGCCAGACGATATTGCCGTGCGCATCAATGAAAACGGTGTACACGTTGCCGTTGTTCTGGTCCACCGTGATGTTGCCCTGGTCGCCCGGCTGGATGCCGACCTCGGGTGTGGTTACCGGCGCAACCTGAGGCCAGGTGAGGCCATTGTCAAAGGACTTGGCCACGAACAAGGTAACAGTTCCATCCAGATCAGCGCCGAGTTGTTTAGTGGTGAGGTAGAGCTCATTGTTGCCGTGCGGCGCAATCCATTGCCGGTCAACAACAGGGAGATCGCTGGAAACGGGATTGGAAACCCAGGTGGTGCCGCCAGTAAATGAAGTGCTCTGCGTAGCTGAGCCCAGCCATAGTGAACTGGCGTAAACCACGCCCGAAGGGCTAAGCGCAATGTCTTCATCGCCGCCGCCCAGGCCGACGCCGTCCGCGCCCAAAGCTGCGCCAATCTGCACACCATCAGGCTGGCCGAGATAAGTAAACGTGTTACCGCCGTCCGCGGATTTCCAAACGTCAATTCCTCCGGGCACTCCTTGAATGGCAGCCGCATAGTAGTTGCCCAGCGCGTCATGGACAATGCGAGGCTCCACATCCTGATCCGCACTCACAATGTTGCCCGTAACATTCGTCAGGTCGATGGGGCGCTGAAGTTCCTGAGGAGCGCTGAACGTCAGGTTGCTCTTCTTATAACGAGCATTTCCGGTCGCCAGCGAGGGCTCGGGCGCTACGGTGGCGGCTCCAGTATAGGTCGCATTGACCACCGTGAAACCCACAACCTGCACAGTGTAAGTTCCGGAGGCCAACTGGCCGCAATCGGCATCTTCGAACGTCGTCTGGCCCTGACCGGAAGAACAAACGGTGTTGCCGGACGCGTCATTTACGTTCAGATCAAAATCGTTGGTGCTGCTGGCCCAGTTGATCCTTACGTGTACGGCATAGGTCGGATTCGAGGAGTAAAAAGCCGAAGGCACATTTACCGTCAGCGTGAACGTATCGCAAGTAAGGGTGGTGCAGGCTGCCGTTGAAGCCGTTGCGCCGGTGAACGGGCCGCCGCTAAAGGAAAGTGTTGTGGTTTGTCCGGCCGCAGGCGCGTTGAGAGTACCGCTGGACGGAGTTGCGGCGAAGGCGGGATACACAGCGAGGGCCAAGGCCACTAATGCCGGCCCGAGAGCATTCATTTTTTTCATTCTCATCCCTCCGGAGGGAAATAGATCTAAGAGAGGTAACCAGAGTGTCAGTAGTGCTACTACTAGCCGAGGCAGTACGACGAGAGAGATGACCTGCTCTTCAACTCAGGTTGCCTGGAGTTTTTAATCGGCGCGAAGCCGCGGAGCAGGAACTTGGATCTGTGGGTTTTCGATCTGCAAGAAAGCGGCTACTTACCTGAGGGTTGATCCTGCTCCCCTCCAGGCCAGACGAGTACGCGTGAGACGAAAAGATCAAAAATAGCGCGGATTTCAGTGGGGGAAGACGAGAAATGGAAGTTGGCGCGACGGGCGAGGACCTGGTCGCGCATCATGCTCTCAAACATGCCGATGAAAGCCGAGGTCAGGGCAGCGGGTGACGCCTTTTTAGCCAGCGGCGTGTCTGCCGTCAACTCTGTGATAACCTGCTCCACCGCCGCACTAAAGCGCAAGTACCCGGAAGTAATCAGGATGTCAGAACCCGAGCCTGCTTTGCGGATACGGCGGCCCTCAAACAACATGAGCTCCTTGAGGGCCTGATCGCGCTCCAAAGTCTGCAGGATCAGTTCGAACATCATGCGCAGTTTATCTGCCGGTGAAGGCAAAACTTCCACCGCTTGCGAGATAAAGCCGAGATTTTGCCAGCCTTGATCAAAGATTGCTTCCAGCAGACCTTCCTTGCTGCCAAAGTGCTTGATCAACTGGGACTCGCTCGTGTTCGCCTGGCGCGCGATAACAGCCGTAGAGGTATTTTCAAAGCCGTGTATGGAAAACAAGATTTTCGCGGAATCCAACAGGCGCTCGCGGACGGGCACCACCCGGGCGGCCGGCTCTGGTTTTGCGCTTGCCATTGTGCGCACGGTAGCAGAAAACTCAAGAGTGAGTCAAATTGCTACGACTAATAGTAGAAGCGTCACTACTGACCTTTAGGATGCTGCTTCGCGGTCTCACCCGCGAATGTCCACCAGAGTCCTTCTGCCCGACCTCGCGATTGAACGACCGCTCCTTTATATAGGCGATGACGGTTCCAACTGATTTGGCGTGTCACTTAACCGCGCGCATTCGCCGTTGCCGCTCGATCCACATGCAGCGGGAGCGTCGATGCAGAAAGTGCATTCGGTTACTGCTTGCAAGGCTTGTCCATCTTGTAGTCGAACAGCGTGGTGCTTGTCCACTGGCCGTTTACGCGCATGAAGTGCCAGGAGGCGCTGTGTTTCGCCGCTTTGTCACTGCAACCGAAATCGGGGGAATAAAGTTCCTGACTGGAGATTTGCGATTTGTCGTAGAACATGAGCAGCCCGTACTGCTTGCCCTCCACGGTTGCGACTGAGGCATCAACGGCGAGTTGCGGCGACGTGGTAAGAACGTCATAGACCGCGCGCGTCTGTGCTCCAGGTATGCAGTTGGAATCGAAAAGGTAACAGTAGAGATCGCCGCTTTTGCTCTGCAGTGCGGCCTGGTCTTCGGCGTCGTGATCGTACTCAAGCAGAGCATTGATGTTTCGGGCCACCACCGCAGTCGTTGCCCGGTCCCCAATCGCTCGCAGCTCGCGGGTTGCCGGGTCCTCAACTTTGGCGGCAGGAGTACTGGCGGATCCAGACGCCTTCCTGCACCCCGGCGCAACGTAGCAAATGCACAGGATCATCACGGCGGATAAACAGGCTTGAGTCCTGAACGAAAGCCTGCTGCGGGGCAGAGCGCTCTCTCTGGTTGTCATGGTGTCCCCCCTTTAGCACTGATCTTTGGCGAGGGTGTAACGAAGCCGGCACGGCTTCCGGGGTCCGGTTGCTGCCGATTATAGGCAGAATGCGAGCACCGGCGGATGAACGAAAGTGCATGCCGCCATGTTCGGCGTGTGATTGGCTATTCGACCACAACAGATTTTGACAGATGACGCGGGCGATCCACATCGCGACCGCAAAGAACCGCAATGTGATACGCCAGAAGCTGCAACGGGATGACTTCTACGAAAGGCTGCAATAAAGCTGGTACTTGTGGGACGCGCAGCACACAGGGAGCGATTTTCTCGATCAGTGAATCGGCTGATGTGATCACCGAGATCACCGGCACTTCACGCTCAATAAATTCGCGGATATTGGATACGGTACGGTCATAACGCAGAACTGAATCCAGGTCGTCTTCGTCTTTTCCCGCCAGGACCACAATCGGCATCTCGTCGCTCACCAGCGCTGTGGGACCATGCTTGAGCTCTCCTGTGGGATAGCCCTCGGCGTGAATATAGGAAACTTCCTTGAGCTTCAATGCGCCCTCCAGCGCAATGGGATAATCGATATCCCGGCCGACGAAAATGAAGTCTTTGGATTTGTGAAGCTGGCCGGCATACGTGCGGCACAGCTTGTCCGTTGCGAGGGCCTCCTCCACCATTTCCGGGACCGCGCGCAACATCTCCAGCGCTTGCCGGCCCGAGTTGCTCAACGTTCCGCGGTACTGTCCAAAATAGGCTGCCAGCAGAAACATGGCCGTTAACTGGGTGGTGAAGCTCTTGGTGGCGGCAATGGAAACTTCTTCCCCTGCATGCGTCAGGAGTGTGGCGTCCGCCAACTGGGTCAACGGTGTTTCCGGGACGTTGCAGATGGCAAGCGTGCGCGCGTGTTTGCGGCGAGCCACCTGCAATGCCGTAATGGTGTCAATGGTGGTCCCGGATTGGGAGAGAAATACTGTCAGCTCCTTTCCGCCCACGAGCGGATCGCGATAACAATATTGACTGGCAAAATCAACTTCGGCCTGGATGCCGGCCATGCGCTCGAACATGAATTCACCGGCCAAGCCGGCGTGCCGGCTGGAACCGCTGGCCGCGATGGTGATTTTGGAAAATGATCGGATCTGGTCGGCGGTAAACGGAAGCTGCGGCAGCCGCACTCTTCCACTGCTATCGAGATGATCATCCAGCACGCGCCGAATCGCATCCGGTTGCTCGTAGATTTCCCGGATCATGTGATGAGGGAAGTTCTTGCGCTCTGTTGCTGATCGTCTCACTGCCGTCCCTCACCCCGTTAAGCGCGTGCTTCCCGATCAGAATTCGCTGACAACCTCGAACTCATCCAACACGCCGCTGCCAACGAATCGAGAGAGTTCCCGGCATTCGGTCTGGTTCAACAGAATGCCGGGATTTGCGAGTTGTACTTCGACAAAGAACTCAAAAGATGAGCTTCAATCCAAACTGCACCTGACGCCCGGGATTGGAAGAAGTAATCAGTCCGAAGCTTGATGAGCCTTGGGATACGTTCGGCGCACCGAAGATCGGTGTGTTGGTCAGATTGATGAACTGCGTCAAAAACTGGAAATTGGTCCTTTCTGAGATTTGGAAGGACTTGACGATGCTCATGTCTGAGGTTGCTAGCCCCGGTCCGCGGAAGGCGCCGGCCGGGCAGGTGCCAAACGTGCCCGGAGTGGCCGCGGTGACGGAGCCAGGGTTCAAGAATTGAATGCCAATGATGCCACCGGTAGCGTTAGGATCGGTGAGCTGTCCGTTGCCTTGCTGGGAGACACCTGCGACGCAGTTCGGGCGGGGAGAAAAGCTGCCCGTGCCGGAATTGTCTGGGCCGCTGGGATAAAGAGCAAAGCCGCTATGCAGAGTGAAATCTGGCGCAATGCTCCATCCGCCGATCACCGCATTCAGGATGCCCTCAGCACCACCGCCGAAGCGGCGCCCTTTTCCAAATGGCAGGTCATAGAGCATGAAGCCATTGAACAGGCTGGCGGCATCGGCGATGCAACGGCCGTAATCAGCCTTTGCGTCGTAGGCATTCTGGAAGAAGAACCCGAAGCCCGTTTGACTGACTGCCCCTGGGAGCTGTTCCTCATCGCCGAACGGACCGAAGTACCCGAGGCTGTTCGTCAAGCACTTGGACCAGGTATAGTTCGTGCGGAACTGCAGTCCTTCCCACGGACGCTGTTCCAAGCTGATTTGCAGAGCGTTGTAGCGCTGAATTCCGCTGGAATCGTTGAAGCGGATCGTGGGTCGAATTGGGTTCCCATTCGCATCCAACGGACAAAGATTCGGGCTTCCGGCAGCATTGCAGTTAAGCAGAGGTTGCGCAAACGGGCCAGGTGAAACCGTTCCGTCCGGGTTGAGCAGTTGCTGGTTGAAAATGAAAATGTCTGACATGTGATCAATTTTGTTGCCCACGTAGCCGACCGAGATCGAGGTCTTGGTTCCCAGTTGGCGTTGAATGGTCAGGTTCCACTGCTGGTCAACCGCCGGCTGGAGGTTGGGGTTTGTCAAATGCAGGGTATTGCCACTCAAGCATGCCGGGGAAAATGCCTGCAACGCCTCTACTGAACAAGCGGCCGCGGGGAATCCGCTAAACCCCTGGTCCAAAGTGCTGCTGGGCAAGCCTTGTGAAGCCGGATTGACAACTTCGTGTGCCTCCACAAATGGAGGGTTCTGGTAGGGTAGATTGTTCACACCGTTGGCTTCCATAAAGCTGGAAATACCATAAGCTGCGCGAATGACGGTATTTCTCAGCCAGGGTGAAGTGGAACTCGGCTGCCATGCCAGGCCGATCCGCGGCTGGAAATTTCCGATCCCGCCGTACGTGTTGTAGCCGGACCCAATCTGTGGCACCCCAGTAAACAGGTCAAAGTTCACGTCCTGGCCATTCGTGGTCTTGCGTGCCGTGGTCAGTTCATAACGCAGGCCAAGATTCAGGGTTAGGTTATCCTTGAATCTCCAGTTGTCTTGCGCGAAAATCCCAAACAGGCTGTTGCGCAGGTATTTGTTGCCGCCTCCTCCGTTGCCTTGCTGAACATCATTCGGGAGTCCAAGCAGGAAATCGGCTATTGGATCACCGGCTGAGGCGCCATTGTCCCCCGTGAACTGGCCATTGAAGAAGAACTGGCCGGCTAATCCTGCATTGCCGGGATACAGATCATTCATTATGTAGTGATAAGCCTGGAAGCCGCTGTGGATCACATGCTTTCCGTGTGTCCAGGTCACAGTATCTTCAAATTGAAGCGTGGTGTCATGGAACGACTGCACCAGATCAGCATTGCCGAAAGTCCCAACCGGGAATGTTCCACCGATAAAAGTCATTGCCGGTAAGAAATCGCTGCTCACACCGGCGATTCCGAAAGTAGCGGGCAAGTTTATATTCGTAGCGTTTGAAAACCCTTCGGTAACAGGAAAATACTGGAAGCCCACGCGAGCATCGTTCAACAGCGAGGCAGAGAAGGTGTGTGTTTCGTCAACTACTAAACTTTTCAAAGGAAACGTCTTGTCGGCATTGCCGAGAAGCAGAATGCTGTGACTAAGCGGTGCCGTGACAAACTGCTGCGACCATCGTCCCATCAGGTGGTCTTTGTCAGAAGGAACAAAATCAAGTTTCAAGTCGCCCTGATAAGAGTTGGTCTTAAATTGCTGAACGTCATTGACGACCCCGCCTCCGGGATAAAAAGGCGAGGTGACAATCGCCAGTGCAGCCGGGCTGAAGCTTCCAAGGGGTATTTGATTATTGAGGAACGGAGCCCGACCGGCCGGTGTGGCACTCGATGCAGGGTCAAAGAGTTGATGCGCCGGGTTGTTGCAGAGCCCGCTGCCGTTGAATCCTTCCGGGCATATGGAGCTGAAGTTACCGGTTCGTAACGCATCCGGAATTACCTGGAGTTGTTGCACGGTGGAAGGCTGGTTGAATAGAGACTCAACATAATCGGCGAAGAAGAATAGTTTGTTCTTGACGATCGGTCCGCCAAAGGTGAAACCGAAATTGTCGTAACGCAGCCCAGGCCTGGGAGCGATTACCTGTCCTGCCTGGTTTCTTCCGCAACTGAAAGTCGTACCGTCAGAATTTTGTGCACACGCGTGGTTGTTGGCCCAACTGTTGGCATTTAAGCCGCCACGGCGCAGGTACTCGTAAAGGGACCCATGGAAGTCGTTGGTGCCTGACTTGAGAGTCACGTTCACCACCCCGCCCAGATAGTTGCCGAAATCTGCCGGAGCGCTCCCTGTAATCAGGTTAAACTCCTGTACCGCATCGGGCGCCGGTACAAAGCCGACGTCATTATTGTCGGGTTGATTGTTGTCCATCCCGTCGAGAATGAAGTTGTTCTCCTGCTCCCGCGCGCCATTGACGTAAGGCCTTCCCGTACCAAAGCTGTTTTGCGCAGCCTGGAAGCCAAAAAGATTGGGCGTGATCACGCCGGGTGCCGCTACCAGAGTCAGTTGATTGGTGTTGTGAGTTGATAAGGGCAATTTTTCTGTCGTTACAGCATCCAGGATGTTGCCCAGCAGCGATGTGTCCGTTTGCAGCAGCGGCGGCGCCGCACTGACTTCGACCGTCTCTGTCGCCGTCCCGACCTTCATCTCAAAGTTCAGGCGGACCGTTTGATTCAGCATCAGGCGGAAGTCCGGACGTACCGCAGTTTGAAAGCCTTTGGCCTCCGCTTTCACTTCGTAACGGCCGACTTGAACATTAGAGATGTTGAACGCGCCGGTGTCGTTGGTGGTTGTAGTCCGGACCGTGCCACGATCCAAGTCTTTGGCCGTAACAGTGGCTCCCTGTACAGCCGCGCCGCTTGGATCCACCACCGTGCCTACGATGGAGCCGGTTACTTCCTGGCCGACAGCCACAGAAATAAAGAAGAGGATCGCCAGGACAGACGTGCAAATGGCAAGGGCGCCCGTCGTGAGCGCCCTGCGAAGATAACTTTGGCCAACGGCTGTTTGCTGCTTGCAGCAGTTGCCATGGAGACCTGATTGCGAATATGTGAACCGCAGCATATGACCTCCAGAAGCGCGGGTACGGGTTCCATACCCTGAGCGCACTCGACGATTTAATGAACGTTCAATTGTGTTTATTGAAACGATTTCATAAACACGGGTCGAAATTTTGTCAAAGCCTGCTTGCCCGTGTCAATAGGCAGACCGAATATATTTTTGTGACTCTGGAACGGCGCTTCCCGAGAGGCCCTCTCTTTAGACAGCCAGAGAACAGCAGCACGCGGCGGAGGCAATCACCGGCAGCCTGGCTGCGCCGAGCAGGCCCGCCCGGTCCTGCAGTTCGGCAGGCCTGACTTCGGTCGAGCGATGCCTAACTTTCTGCTCTTCGCCCGCGCGATAGACAATGGAACGCTGATTCAGTTCGCGAAACAGGGCTGGCGAGAACTGGTCCCATGCCCGCGACACTCCGCCGCCGATGACGTACATCGGTAAATTGAAGGAATTGATGAGGTTGGCAAGAGCAATGCCGATGGCCTTGCCCGCTAGATCAAAGATGTCCTTGGCCGCGCGATCTCCGGCATTTGCGCAGGCGTGCACTGTTCGTGCAGTCAACTGCGGGTCTCGTTCCGCCGCAGCGCTCAGGCAGGAGGAATTGCCGCGACGGACACTCTCAAGCGCGGCCTTCCGGATGGCGGTCGCGGAAGCGTATTGTTCCAGGCAGCCGTGATTCCCGCAGGCACAGGCTCTGCCTTCCGGAACCACCGTGGTGTGCCCAATCTCCCCGGCCATTCCCAGCACGCCATGCCACGGTTTGCCGTTGAATACAAAACCACCGCCGACGCCGGTGCCAAGTGTGATCATGCACAGGTCTTCCACGCCGCGCCCGGCGCCCAGCCATTTTTCACCTAAAGCTGCACAATTGGCATCGTTTTCCAGAATGACTGGAACTTGGAGCTTCGATTCCAGGTCACTTCGGGCGGCATAGCCCTGCCATCCGGGAAGATTTGCCGCCGAATGAATGGTGCCACTCTCAAGATCTATGATCCCGGGAACACCGATTCCGAGGCCAAGAAACCTGCCGCTAGAGGAGTAGGTTTGAATCAATGATCGGACGCGGGCGGTCAACTCCGCGATCACTTCTTCCCGGCCTCGCTCTATATGGCTCGGGACGGAAATGGTCTCTAGTTGAGCGCCATTTGTGGCGATGGCCGCGATCCGCAGGTTGGTGCCGCCCAGGTCAACACCGATGGAGAATGCCGGCATGCCCTACCTCCTGCTTTTCCCGAACTGGAGGCCATTATACCGAATCGTTTTAATAAAACAAGAGACTTGCAGAGCCTCACATGACGAGATTTTATTGAACAGCCAGAGTTAAACAGTGCGACAATAACAAGAAGCCCGCTCTTTAGTTCGCCCATGGATAAGACACGGAGAAAAGATGAAGAAGCAAAAATCGAGGAAGGGAACAGTGACCATCCGCGATGTTGCAAGGGAGAGCGGATTCGCAGCCAGCACAGTTTCCATCGTCTTGAACAACGCCCCGCTCGCCCGCTATATTCCGCCCACCACCAAGGCGCGTATTCAGAAAACAGCGAAGGGACTGGGCTATCACCCAAACATTTTTGCCAAGTCGCTTCGCAGCAAAAGAAATCACACAGTCGGCGTGATTTTGTTTGATATCACAGATCCCTACTGCACGCTGATTCTCCGCGGTATTGAGAAGTCGCTTTATCAGGAATCGTATCTTTCAATTCTTTGCGACGCTCACAATGAGCGAGCGCGATTTGAGCGCTATCTTGAAATGATGCTGGAACGCCGGGTGGAAGGCCTGCTTGTCCTGGCGAACTGGCTATATCTGGACATCAACGTCCTTGCCGATCTGGAGCGCGGCAAGATTCCGACCGTGATCATCGGCCGCGAGTTGGAATCGAGCGCTACCAGTTCGGTCACGGTGGACGATGAGGGCGGCGCCTATTCAGCGGTTGCGCACCTTTATTCGTTAGGGCACAGGAAGATCGCTTTCGTGCGCGGTCCGAAGGCCCTCTCCAGCAGCAAAGCCCGCTGGCGCGGTGTTCAGCGCTTCGCCCGCGACAGTCGCCTCGACCTTGATCCCAAACTCGTCGTTGACCTGCCGGATCAGATCAATCTCAATGCCGGAGTGGATGACGCATTCCGAATCACGGAAGAGCTCTTAAAGCAAAAGAAATCATTTACCGCGCTGATGGCCTACGATGATATGACGGCCTTCGGAGCGCTTCGCGCGCTTACCAAGGCTGGGATCAAAGTCCCCCAGGAATGCTCCATCATCGGTTTTGACGACGTAAATCCGTCGCATCTCATGGTGCCCGCGCTGACCACAGTGCGGCAGCCGATGGACGCCATGGGCGCGAGCGCCGTGAGCATATTGCTTGACGGCATCAGTTCGGCCGCCGAGAACCGCACCGTCTCCGCTATTCACCGCAAGCTGCCGGCTGAACTTGTGATCCGCGAAACGACGCAGTCGATCTCCTGACTACAGCCGTAAACAATACTAACGAGTAGGAATAGTCACCGGAAGAATGCCAGGAAACGGAATGCGGCCGAAGATGGCATCCGCCAGGGCTTCCATCGAAGGAGGCAGGATACTGTACGTGCAGATGTGTGTACGCGCTGCCGAATAGGCCGCCAGATCGTATGGCATTCGCATTGCGACGGTAATCACCCGTCGCGATTGCCCGATCAGTTTCTTTACTAATTCCGCTTGGCCGCGATGCTCCGCCGCGTTGATGGTACCCACAATCAGCACATCGAACTTCGCAAGCTTCTCCTGAAGTTGGCTAAGCTCCTCTGCGTCAGGATTCAAACCGAACGTAAATGCCGTTATCTCTGCGTGGTGCCGTCGCAACGAGTCTGCCAACCCGATCTTCACATATGAGGAAGTGTCCGCTGGTGTGAGATCGTCAGGCAGCGGTACAGCGACCGCGATCGTTGTCGCCGGAGATACGCGCAAGGGCAGCTCTCCATCATCATTTCGCACCAGCGTGATCGATTTGCGCGCAATTTGCTGTGCAAGCTGCTGGTGTTCCTGGCATCCGACGACTTCATGATGACAGTGATCTTGTTTTGCAATCCATTTCTTCAACTCCAGAATGCGCCTGGCTGAAGCTCTGGCTGCCGCTTCTGAAAGCAAGCCCCGGCGGACCGCCTGCACCAGGTTGGCCCACGCAGGTTCAACTCGCTCAAGAGAGTGATTGAAAAGAAGAAGATCAATTCCTGCGTGCACGGCCGCCATGGCTTCCGCCACATAGCCAGAGCCTTGCTCAAGCGCGTGCATGTCGAGAGCGTCGGATACAACCACGCCCTTGAACTGCATCTTTCTACGAAGCAACCCTTGGAGGATCTCCGCGGAAACGGTGGCCGGAACCTCCGCAGATCCGCCGTTGAGGGCGGGCATGATGATGTGGCCGGGCATCACCAGCCGCACCTTGCTACTGATCGCCGAACGAAACGGCACCAATTCCAGCGAGTAAATTCTTCGTCGATCATGCTTCAGGACAGGCGCACCGCGATGCGAGTCGGCAGCCGTATCGCCGTGGCCAGGAAAGTGCTTTGCAGTGGCAGCGACCCCCGCGGACTGCAGCCCGCGGATCATCGCAGCGCTGAGCTTCGCGACCAGGCGGGGATCTTCCCCGAACGAACGCGTTCCGATCACAGGATTACGCGGATTATTGTTCACATCACATACGGGTGCGAAGTCCACGTTGATGCCGAGCGCGGAAAGCTCGCGGCCCAGCGCCTGGCCCGTGGAATAGGCAAGCTTTTCCGACCGCGTTGCTCCTAGAGCCATGTTGCCGGGAAAAGGAGTGCCATCGCCGATTGCCATCAACTGGCCGCCTTCCTGATCAACCGCTATGAGCAGCGGAGGCTGGCCTGAGTCGCGGGCAGTCCGTTGCAGTGCGCTGGTGAGGGCGCGGAGCTTCGAAAGAGTGGAGATGTTCTTGTGCCGAAACAAAATCACGCCGCCTACATGCTGGCGTTGCATGACTTGCTTGAGCTCATCGGGAAGCTCATCTGTTCCGTCGAAACTCAACAGAAACTGCTGTCCGACGGCTTGTTCCAGTGTCAACGGCATTCGTGTGGCCATCACTCCGCTTCCGCCAACGCAGCTGTGCGCCGACGCTCGGCTGGCTGATCCGCATTGTGCAGAGGAATAAAGCGGGCCATAAGCACGGCGGGAATGGCGGAAATCAACACCCAGACAAAAAATTTCTCATAGCCGAGCCATTTTTGGACATAGCCGCTCAGGGCGCCGGGGACAATCAGCCCCAGATTCATCAGGGAATTGGCAAATGCGTAGTGGGCGGCCTGATATTTGCCGGGCGCGATCTCCTGCATCATGAGCAGAATCACCCCAACAAAGCCAAATCCATAGCCGAACATTTCAAAGCAGAGCGCAGCCGTGACCAACGTCAGATTCGCGGGTGCGAACACGCTTAAATATACGTAAACGAGATTGGGAAGATTCATGATGAGCACCAGCGGCAGGATCGCCCGCTTCAATCCGAGCCACGAGCTGAAGTAGCCGCCAAGTACTGTGCCGGCGATGAAGGCGGCTGTGCCAAAGGTCCCGTAAATGGTTCCAAATTGCGCGGTGGTCAGGCCCAGGCCGTGCTCAACACGGAGCGACTTGAGAAAGAGCGGCCCGATTTTCACCAACTGTCCTTCTCCTGCCCGGTAGAGAAAAATGAAAACCAGGATGACGATGATGTGTGGCTTGCGGAAGAAGGTGGCGACCACATCCCAATAAGTGGCGGCAGCGGCGCGCATACTTTCTGTCTTTCGATTTTCACCGCCGCGAGGCAAAGCCCAGGCATGGTAAAACGCCAGCCCGATCAACATTAGGCC
>Ga0207660_10001476_pt1 | contig 15825 bp, 10 predicted proteins | sample KBSC73BmetaG_FD_184335 | JGI IMG/M metagenome (GOLD analysis project Ga0207660, IMG submission 184335) | Corn rhizosphere microbial communities from Kellogg Biological Station, Michigan, USA - KBS C7-3B metaG (SPAdes) (version 2) | ecosystem: Host-associated > Plants > Roots > Rhizosphere ... | reverse complement strand
AACGGTCGTGCGTCCGTTGCGCCGCACGCGCAGCGGCACATCCCAGTTCGCGCCGTGTTGCGCCGCATCGCCTACCCGCTCCACGCGATAGCCCGCTTTCGCGTTGACATAGTCGCGGCAGAGCCGCTCCGCCCGTGCCTCGCGCGTTTCCTCGCGCCGGGCGACCCGCTGCTCCGTCCGCTGCGCGGCACGCTGCGCCTGGAATGCGGAGAGATTCGCCAGCCCGCGACGCGTGTCGTACGTGCACGTGACGTCCGCCTCTTCGGCGCCGTGCCGGACGTGCAGCGGAAACGCGTACGTCACCGTACCCTGCGTTTCGCGATCGCGCCGCAGAATGTTGTAGCCCGCCTTGGCCGCGGCGGCATCGCAGGCGTTCCGCGCGCGGGTCATGAGCGTCGCATTTGCGCTCACCGCCGGCCGCTGCGCCTGCACCGCGAGCGGCGACAGCATGAGACCCGCGGCCATCATGACACCGATCCTGACCATCGACCGGCTGTGCGTTGGTTCGTGCACGTTCCCTCCTCGCCAATGAAAGGTTATGGATGGGTGTGCTCGAACCAGCTGGCACGTTCCGCGCCGCGGGGTGCCTCTCTCTCGTGCTAGGGCACGTCCCGTCCCGGATTCTGCAGCTCGCCCTTCTCCAGGTACGGCACGCCGCTCGTCATCCACGCGGGAGCGGGCTTGCCCATCAGGTAGTGATCAAAGAACTGGAAATATCGAATCGTCAAGTCCTTCCGGTCGGCCATGCTGCGCAAGCCGTGACCCTCGCCGATGTAGGCGAGCAGGATCGCGTTCTTGCCGTTGTAGCGCAGCGCGTTGTAGAAGTTGAGCCCTTCGATGAAGTTGACCGTCGGGTCCGCGGTGCCGTGCTCGATCAGGATCGGTTCGGTCACCTCCGGCACGTGCGTCAGCGCGGACTCCTGGTGATACAGCTCCGGTTTGTCCCACGGCGACACGCCCCACCGGCCCTGCCCATACAGATAGTACTGATTCCCGTTGGCGCCCGAGCCGCCGCTCACCTGGTACGACCAGCCCCATTCCTGGTTGAAGTCCGTATAGAGATCCGTGACGCCCGCGCCGACGCCGACCGCGGCGAACAGGCGCGAGCGCGTGGCGATGAAGGCCGCACCCTCGCCGCCGTAGCTGTGGCCATTCAGCCCGATGTGCTTCGGATCGGCGTAGCCCATCGCGATCACCTTGCGCGTCGCCGACTCCACGGCGTCGAGCTGATCGGTGTGCGACGAGCCGGTGTGGTAGTACACGTCCGGGATCATCATGATGTATCCGCGGCTCACGCCCTCGATCGGCGACGAGCCCATGCCCGTGAGCAGCGACGGCGTCGGGTATCGATTGAGGTTCTGTGAATTCTTCTCGTAGAAGTTGACGATCATCGGCCGTTTCTCGCCGGCCTTGTAGTCGTCCGGCAGCGCGAGCATGCCCTGCAGCTTGTGGCCGTCGCGATCCGTGAAGTCGAACAGGATGCGGTGTCCCCAGCGATATTCGGCGTGCTGCGGATTGGCGTCCGTGATCTGTTCAGAATGCTCGAAGTCCCCGCCTGACACGTGGAGGTCCGGGAACACGGCGAACGTCTGACGCGTGAAGAGGAACTTGTCTGCTTTCGCGGCGCGCACCGGCGTGCTGTACGCCGCGTCGTCGTAGACGATCTCGGTCAGCTTGCCGCCGTCCAGCCGGTAGTAGCCCGCCTTCTTGGTGAGGTCTCCGAACGCGGAGAGCGTCACCGGCTTCGAGAGATCGATCTCCTCACCGGTGCGGACGGCGCGGCTCGCCGTCGAGTCGATCGGATCGATGTGCACCGGCCGCAGAACGATCTGATTCTTCGCGCCGAAGCCGTTCGTGATGTTTCGCGCCGACGATCCGTCGAGCGGAAGCGCCCACAGATCGTACTTGTCCTCGACGATCACGCTCTTGCCGTCGCTCGTGTAGCCGTCCACGCCGACGGGCGGCTTCGGTCCCGGGTGATCGTAATCCGGGTCGACGAAGCTCGGCGCGCCAGCACCGAGCGTCGTCACCTTGCCCGACGCGAGATCGTACGACTGGAACTTGTTGTCCTTCCAGTACAGGAACGCGCGACCGTCGGGCGAAATGCCGAACGTCGCGCCCTGCGTGAGCTGATCCTGGAACATCGGCGTGCGCTCGCCCGTGGCCGGGTTCACGCGGTAGAAATCAGCCGTCGCCGGCTTGTAGTCGGAGATGTACGCCCGGGCGTCGCGGCCGACCGCCCACCGTCCATCGGGCGAGATCTGAAGATCGCGCAGCGTGGAATCGCTCAGCGCGACATAGCGCTTGCCCGCGACGTCGAACGCTTCACGATACGTGAAATTGCGATCCTGCGCCGCGCGGATCATCTGCTGCGACTGGATGTAGCGATCGCTCGTCCGCCAGATGTCCACGTCGACCGTCGAATCGCTCGCGTGCGGCTGCAGGGTGTCCGCGGCGGGCGTTTGCGGCATCGCGCCGAAGAACACGCGCGCGCCGTCCTCGCTCCATTGCAGCGGCGCGCGGTCGCTGATCACCCAATCCTTCGGGAATCCGCTGCCTTCGGCGGTGAGCGTCAACGGTGCCACGTGCGGGTCACGCATCGAGGCGTGCACGTCGGGCACGACAACGAGCGCGTTCGCGCGCTCGCGCATCTTCGGCACGTCGTCGCCTTCGAGCACGGCCACGCCGGTGCCCGCGTCGTTCCAGGCCAGCCGGCTGAAAATCCGCGCGCCGTTGTCGAGTGCGCGCGTGCTGCCCTGATCGAGATCGATCACGAACAACCCGTTGCCGTCGCGAACCGACGCATCAACCGTATACGCGAGCAGGTCGCCGGCACGATTGAACGCGGCGTCCGCGACGCTGCCGAGGAACTGGCTGCGGCCGGCGGCCACGTCATAGAGGATTGCATCCGTGCCGCGGCCGGCCGGCTCCGCACCACCCGCCCCGCCACGGCCACCGCCAAAGCCGCCGCGGCCACGGCCGCCGGCCGACGCCGGCCGGTTACGTACGATGAGGAATTTCGAATCAGTCGAAAATGCGCCGGATTGCATGTCGTGCCACGTCTGGGTCTTGCCCGTCGCCAGCTCGCGGAGCTCGACCCGGTGCAGCGGACCCGAGGCGCCGCCGCGGCCACCGCGGCCGGCATTCTCCGTGGGAAGTGGCGGCAATCCGCCGGGCGGTGAACCCGCGCCGGCAGCACCGGCGCCGCCGCGTCCGCGGCCGCTTCGCGCCACCTGCGAGTCGACCTCGTACACGATCCACTTTCCGTCGGGCGAAAACACCGGATTGGTCGCGCCGTCGATCGTGACGTCCCGCTTCGATTCGAGATTCAGAATGTGCAGCTCGGGCTTCGATTCCGCCGGCAGCACGTTCGTGAATCGATACACCCACGTCACCCACTGACCGTCACTCGAGATCCGCTCGCCTTCGATGCTCCGCCAGCGCGAGTAGTCGTCTGCGGTGAGCACCTTCTTCATATCCGGATCGGTTCGCGAGGCGCCGGCCTGCGCGACCGTCGGCCGCTGGGCGAAGGCGGCCACTGGCGCAACGATGCTCGCGAGCGCGAGCGCGGCGACCGTTGCGGTCAGCGCGCTGCTGACGGGGCGTGCGGCGCGCGCACGCGCGCCGGAGGCGAGACGGGAGGTTGGATACATGAGCGACACGGGTCTCTCGAGGCGAGGGGAACGGGGCTCCAACTTACCTCGCGGACCACGGCTTCGCATCTGTCCCGAGCGCCGTGGCGCTAGATCCGCGTCGGCGCTCCCCGCCCGCTCCGGTGCACCAGTGCGGCGATGATGGCCGACGCATCATCGATCGACACGCGCCCCGTGTTGACTTGCAGATCGTACAGCAAGGGACTGTACCAGTCCTGATGGAAATGTCGCTGCATGTACGCCTGCCGGTCGTGATCCGCCCGGCGCAACATCGTGTTCGCCGCGGCAGAATCGACGTGCAGGCGCGCCATGATCCGGCGCACGCGGTTCGCCGCCGGCGCGACCACGCGGACGTGAACTGCGTCGGCGCGGCCGCCGAAGATGCACTGCGCCCCATGGCCGACGACGATCAACGGCCGGTCGTGCGCGGCTTCCTTGATGACACGCGTGCTCGCCGCGGCGATCGCGTCGTGGCTCGGTAGATCGCTCGTCGGCGGAAACGAATACAGATCCGGCTGCGGGATGATGAGCACCGTGGCAATTCGCTGCAGCAGCGTCGGCGGATGCTCGTCGAACCGCGCGATCGTCGCGTCGTCAAGCCGCAGTCGCTCGGCCACCCGATGCACCAGATCCTGATCGAGCACCGGCCAGCCAAGCTCCGCGCCCAGCGTGCGCGCGAGCTCACTGCCGCCGGCGCCAAACTCCCGGCTGACCGTGACGAGCTTGCATTCGGAAACCTGCATCAGCACTCCGTGCGATCGTGCCGCAAGGTATGCCGCGGGAGTGCGGACGCGCTATGCGCCGGCGGTGATCGTGTAGGTCACCACGCGCGTGTCCTCGCTCACCACGCCGGCATCCGGCGCCGCGTCGAGCTGGTACGTGAGCGACAGTCCGCTCGCGCGCACGCGGCTGATCGACGTGACGAGATCCACCGGCGTCGTGCCGAGCGGCTGCAGCCCGGCGGTCGATGCGCCCGGGGGTGCGCCGAGATCCACTGAGAGCGTGAGACCGGGCGGCATGGCGGCGCTCAGGCTTGCGGTGATCTTGGCATCCGTCTGGTTCGTCGTCACCGCAAAGCTGTTCTCCGACGACACGGCGCTCGCTGGCGCGCTGCCGGCCGTCGCCATGGTCACGGCCAACGACGGCGTGCCGCTTACGCCGATGCGATTGATCGCGTTCACCTGGAAGTGCACGACCTGCGTTGCGGTCTGTGCCGACGCAGGTGCGAATGCGGCGAAGCTCAGGATCGAGAGAGCAGCAAGTGTTTGACGCATGATCTGCCCGCGATGCGAACGGTTCGTGACTCGAACGTCGACGTCCGGCGTCGGACGGGCACTATCAGACGCAAGAATGGTTCCTACCGAACCCAACCGCAAGTGCCCCGAATGGGGGGTTCGCGGCACACCGCGTGCGGGCAGCCGCATTCATGATCGCGCGCTTCCAGAACCGCACGGACGCCGGCCGTCGACTTGCCACCGAGCTCGCGGCGTACGCCCGTCGACCGAACGTCATCGTGCTGGCGCTGCCGCGGGGCGGCGTACCGGTCGGCTACGAAGTCGCGCGCGCGCTCGACGCGCCACTCGATGTATTCGTCGTGCGCAAGCTGGGCCTGCCCTGGCAGGAGGAGCTGGCGATGGGCGCGTTGGCCAGCGGCGGCGTGCGCATCCTCGACGAGAATCTCATCCGCATCGCGCACGTGAGCGCGGAGGATCTGCGGCGCATCACGGAAGTTGAACAGGCGGAATTGGCGCGCCGGGAGCGTCAGTATCGCGGCGAGCGGCCGTTCCCGGAGATGGCCGGCAAGACGGTCATTCTCGTCGACGACGGCCTTGCCACCGGCTCGACGATGCGTGCCGCGGTCGCCGCGCTGCGGCTCGAGCGCCCGGCACGCATCATCGTCGCCGTGCCGGTCGCGGCGCCGGAAACCTGCGCCGCGTTCCGCGACGTGGCCGACGAAATCGTTTGCGCCGAAACGCCCGAGCCGTTTCACGCCGTCGGCTTGTGGTATGAGGACTTTTCGCAGACGAGCGACACGGAAGTACACGAGCTGCTGGAACGCGCGCGCCGTACGCGTCTCGAGCACGCGGAGGCATGAATGCCGAACTCATCGAAGTTCGACGACGATCGCCTGGAGCGCTCGATCGCGATTCCCGCCGGTCATGTTACGCTCGAAGGCACGCTCGGCGTGCCGCCGCGTGCGACGGGTGTGGTTCTGTTCGCGCACGGCAGCGGCAGCAGCCGATTCAGTCCGCGCAATCGCTACGTCGCGCGCGTATTCCGCGATGCCAGTCTGGCCACGTTGCTCCTCGACCTGTTGTCGCGCAGCGAGGAAGAGGTCGATGAGATTACGCGCCATCATCGATTCGACATTCCGATGCTCGCCGACCGGCTCGTCGTCGCAATCGACTGGCTGACGAGCAACGACGAGACGCATCGTCTGCCGGTCGGGATCTTTGGCGCGAGCACGGGCGGCGGCGCGGCGCTCGTCGCCGCGGCGCAACGGCCGGCGCAGGTGCACGCCGTGGTTTCGCGCGGCGGCCGTGCCGATCTCGCGGCCGATGCGCTGCCGCGGGTGGAGGCGCCGACACTGCTGATCGTCGGCGGCCGCGATGCCGTCGTGATCGACCTGAACGAGCAGGCGCGCGACCGAATGCGCGCCGAGGTGCAGCTGGAGATCGTGGACGGCGCCACACACCTGTTCGAGGAGCCGGGCGCATTGGAAGAAGTCGCTCGCTTGGCGCGCGACTGGTTCCTGTCGCATCTCCATCATCCCGTGCGCGCGGCCGACGGCTCACCACCCTGAAAGCTCGGGTTCGGTGCGCCGAATCGGGTTGGATTGCGTGTGGGGACGCGGATTTTACGGAAACCGGCGAACGAGGCGCGAATTCGGTCCGAGTGGCGCATCAGCTCCGTGCGCCAGGCCAAGAGCAAGTTTGTCGTGGCGGCGTCCCGGGCAACTCCCCAATCCGCTAATTCGCAAACTCTGCAGCGCCGGTGGACTTACGCGGCGCGAGAGACTCTCGTGCCACACGGCCGCGCGGCTCAGGCCATATCTCAGGGAGAGGAACGGGGTCGCGGAGAACTGCGGAGAACTGCGGAGAGGCGCGGAGAAGCGATGCTGACCCAGTCCCGAGCGAGTGTGCAACACGGATGACACGAACACGACGGATCGAACACCACGGACCCATCCGGCGTAGCGGACGAGCGCCCCGATGTACGCGCCATTCGAGATCTCGAATGATCACCGTCGCCACTGTTTCGGCAGCCGGGCGTTTCACCGCTTCTAGCGCCAACCCCACGCTCAGCCGGTTCGACGAGCCGAGCGTGCGGAGGATGCTGGCGCTGAAAAGGGCGTAATGCCTACGCTGCTCGCAGCGCGCCCAGCGGATCGATCCGGCTCGCTCGCCCTGCCGGAATCCATACCGCGAGCAGCGCGATCACCGCGAGCAGCACCGGCACGCCCACGAACACGACCGGGTCGCGCGCCTGTACGCCGAACAGGAGACTGCTCATATAGCGCGAGAGTACGAACGCCGCGCCAAGCCCGAGGACCACGCCGGTGATCGCCAGGCGCATGCCCTGAAACACGACCATCCCTCGCACTCGGCCCGGCTCGGCGCCGAGCGCGAGACGCACGCCGATCTCGCGCGTACGTTGCTGCACCGCGTACGCCATCACCCCGTAGATGCCGATTGCCGCGAGCAGGAGCGCGGACGTCGCGAAGATCGTCATCAACAGCGTGTTGAACTGGTTGCGCGAGGTCGACTTCGACACGATCTCGTCCATCGTCTGCACGTTGGACGGCGGAAGACCGGTCGCTTGGCGGAGCGTCGACTGCACCGACTGGCTGAGCGTCAGCGGCGGCACTTTGGTGCGAATCACCCACGACGTCGGCGAGAGGCGCATGTTGAGCGCGTTCGCCGCATCCGGCACCTGGCCTTGTGGAATGAACATCTTGGGCTGCGGATCCTGATTCAGCCCATCGTCGCGACTGTCGGCGACGATGCCGATGATCTGTCGATCCGGTTCGTCGGCGAATTCCTTCATGATGCCGCGGCCAATCGTCAGTCGATCGCTGAGCGGGTCGCCCGTCTTCCAGAACTGCTTCGCCATCGCGTCGTTGATGATGACGACCGGCGGCGCACCCTTCGTATCCTGATCGGTGAACGCACGGCCGCGAATCACCGGAATCTTGAACACGGCAAAGTAGCCGGGCGACACCGTCACCCAGTCGCCGCCACCGAGCCACGGACCGTTTCCACTCGGCTTGCCGACGATGTTGAACGGCAGCCCGTAGCCGCCCTGGAGTGGCACGCAGCACGCCGCGCTCGCAACCTCGACGCCGGGCAGCGCGTTCAGCCGCTCGACGCCCTGCTTGAGCGCCTGGTCCACCGCCGTCGAAGTCGCATATCGATCGCCGGTGAACGCCATGTTCATGACCAGCACGTTGTGCGGATCGAAGCCGGGTGATACCGCATGCAGCGCCATCGACGTTCGGATGAGCAGCGCCGATCCGACGACGAGCGTGAGCGCCAGCGCGATCTCGACGACCACGAGCGTGGAGCGAAGGATGTTGCGCCCGCCGCCGGCCGATCCCGACGATTCGCGCAGCGCGCCGCTCAGATCTTCGCGCACCGCGTGAAGCGCGGGCACGACGCCGAACAGCAGGCCGGTGCCGATCGACACGACGGCCGTGAACACGAGCACGCGCCAATCGAGGTGCACGAACGAGCCGCCTTCGCCCACGCGCGGCAAGCCGGCCGTGTTGATCGAGAGCAGCCAGCGGATGCCGATGACGCCGAGCGCGAGCCCGAGCACGCCGCCCATGATCGCGAGCAGCACGCTTTCCGTCATCAGTTGGCGGACGATGCGGCCGCGCCCCGCGCCGATGGCGGCGCGAATCGCCATCTCGCGTTTTCTAACGGTCGCGCGGACGAGCAGCAGGTTGGCGACGTTCGCGCAGGCAATGAGCAGCACGCCGGCGACTGCGGCGAACAGAATGGTGAACAGCGTCTTCGAGTTCCGGACGAACACGGCCTGGAGGCCGTCGACTGTAAAGGTCTGATTCGGGCCCAGGGAGTTCGGGAACCGCGCTTTGTACTCGGCAGCAGAAGCCGTGAGCTTGCTCTTGGCTTGCGCGATCGTCACTCCGGGAGCAAGCCGGCCGGCCACGGCGAAGTAGTGACCCTGATCGTTGGTGTTCGGATCGAGCTGGAACGGTGTCCAGACGTCTGGGGGTGGGCCGAACTCGGACGGGTCAAAGCTCTGGCCAATCACCCCGACCACGGCGTATGGCTCACCGCTCAGCGAGATCGTTTTGCCGACGATCGACGGATCGCCACCGAACCTGCGCTTCCACCAGCCGTACGAGATGACTGCCACACGCGGACCATTGGGCCGATCTTCGTCCGCGGTGAACGTACGCCCGATGGCCGCCTTGGCGCCAAACAACCGGAAGTAGGCTTCGCTCACCTGTCCGGACTTCAACTGTTCGGGCGTATCGCCGCCGGTGAAGTTCACGATGCCGGATCGAAACGCCGCCACGTCCTGTGCGACGGCTGCCTGCCGCTGGTAGTGCGCGAACTCCGCTGGAGACGCGCCGGTGCTGGTACGGCCGCGTGCACTCTCCTCGAACACGATGATCCGGTCCGCATTGGGATATGCGAACGGACGCAGCAGACTGGCATTGATGACCGAGAACACCGCGGTCGTCGCTCCGATGCCGAGCGCGAGGGCCGCAACGGCGGCGATGGTGAAGGCGCGCTGCTGGCCGAACATGCGCAGCGAGTACTTGATGTCCTGGAGGATCTGGTCCATGCGTCGGCAGGTAGGATGAACGCTGGGAATACCTGAAACGCCGTACGGCGCGGCGACCGCGCGGGTTTCCACCACGATACCGGCGACGCGCGGTGGCGATTGTACTGATTCTGTCAGTTCTGGCCGGCGCCGGGTTGCCTCGGCGCCGTCGTTGCGACGGCTCGGCGCTCGATTAGCTTGCATCACATGATCGTGACGATGCGCGGCTCGGCGAACCTGTGCTGGTGGTGGCTCTCGAACTGAGCGGCCACGAGCTTCGTCACGCACATCTGCATGACTCCGGCGGGCCGTTCACACGAACGGCCCGCCTTTTTTTCGTCCATTTCCGACCATGCCATCCACCGAAACCATTCTCACCGGCGACCGCCCCACGGGGCCACTGCACCTGGGCCACTACGCCGGCTCGCTCGCCAATCGCGTGCGGCTGCAGCACGAGCACCATCAGACCATTCTCATTGCCGATCTGCAGGCACTCACCGACAACGCCGGCCGGGCGGCCGACGTGCAACGGCACGTGCGGGAGGTCGTGCTCGATTATCTCGCCGTCGGCATCGACCCGCGCGTCACCACGATCGCCCTCCAATCGGCGATGCCCGAGCTGGCCGAGCTCACGGTGTTGTACCTCAACCTCGTCACCGTCGCGCGGCTCGAGCGCAATCCCACGGTGAAGACGGAGATCGAGCTGCGCGGCTTCGCGCGCGACATTCCCGCGGGATTTCTCGCCTACCCGGTGAGCCAGGCCGCCGACATCACCGGCGCCCGCGCAACACTCGTCCCGGTCGGCGACGATCAGGTGCCGATGATCGAGCAGACGAACGAGATCGTGCGCCGCCTGGCGCACATCGCCGGACGCCCGGTGCTCGCCGAGTGTCGTGCGCTGCTCTCGAACACGCCGCGCCTACCAGGTATCGACGGCCGCAAGGCCAGCAAATCGCTCGGAAACGCCATCGCGCTGTCAGCGTCGCCGGACGAGATTCGCGACGCTGTGCGGTCGATGTTCACCGACCCCGCGCACCTCCGCGCCGCCGATCCCGGCCGCGTAGAGGGCAACGTCGTCTTCGCGCACCTGCGCGCGTTCGATCCGGACCAGGCTGCGGTGGCCGAGCTCGAGACGCACTACCGTCGCGGCGGTCTGGGCGACGCAACGGTGAAGCGTCGGCTGGAGGACATCCTGCAAGCGCTGCTCGCGCCCATTCGCGAACGCCGCGAGGCGGCGGCGCGGAATCTCGCGTCCGTCGACGAGATCGTGCGTGGCGGAACGGCGCGCGCCAGGGTCGTGGCGGCGGACGTGTTGGACGACGTGCGGCAGGCGTTTGCGCTGGAGCGGTGAAGCGCTGGAGCGCTGGAACGCTAGAGCGGTGGAGCGGTGGAGCGGTGGAGCGCTGGAGCGCTGGAGCGCTGGAGCGCTGGAGCGGTAGAGCGCTGGAACGCTTGACGGGTTATGCGCGGACGCTCAGCCGAGCTGCCCGATCTCCGCGCTCGAGAGCTCCAGCGTCGTCGCCGCAAGGTTCTCCTTCAGGTGCTCGAGCGACAACGTACCGGGAATCGGCAGCATCGCCGGCGAGCGCGCGAGCAGCCATGCCAGCATCACCTGCGCGGTCGTGGCGTGGTGTCGTTTCGCGATTTCCTTCACGGCGCCGCTCGGCTCCGCCTTCAGGGGAAAGAACGGCAGAAAGGCGATCTGCTCGCGCTCGCAGTAGTCCACGACGTCGTCGTACTTTCGTTCTTCGAGATTGTAGTGATTCTGCACCGCCGCGATCGGTACCACCTTCCGCGCGCGCTCGATCGTCGGGATGTCGACCTCGGAGATGCCGACCTGCTCGATCTGCCCGCGATCGACGTACTCCTTGATCGCGCCGAGTGATTCCTCGATCGGCACGTTTGGATCCACGCGATGCAGGTAATACAGCGCGATGCGCTCTGTTTGCAGGCTCTTCAGACTTTGCTCGATCTCGCGCTGCAGCACTTCCGGCGTTCCGGGACTGCCGTAGCCGAAATGGCCGCCCTTCGTCGCGACGATCACGCCGTCCGGCGCCGGCGAGAGCGCGCGGCCGATCGCCTGCTCGCTCTCGCCCTTCGTATATAGATGCGCCGTGTCGATCATCTGCACGCCGGCGTCGACCGCCGCGCGAATGAACGCGACGCTCTCCGGCGTGTTCTTGAGCCGATTCGTGCCGAGCCCGATGCGCGCGACGCGCCGACCACCAAGCGAAACGGACTGCGCACTCACTGCTGGCCGCCGGCCGAGGGCGAGGTGTATACGACTTTGCCGCCGACGATCGTGTACAACACCTTCGTGCCGAGGATCGAGTCGGGCGGCACCGTCATGATGTCGCGCGACAGCACGGCGATGTCCGCCCATTTGCCCGGCGTGAGCGAGCCATTCTCCTTCTCCTGGAATGCGACGAACGCGCCGTTCGTCGTGTACGTCTGCAGCGCCTGATCGCGCGACAATTTCTGATCGGGGAAGAATGCGGAATCGGTACCCACCGCATCGCGCGTCACGCTGCAGTGGAACGATGCGATCGGGCTGATGTCCTCCACCGGCACGTCGGTGCCGTTCGTCACCACCGCGCCGGTCTTCCAGAGCTTCTGCCAGACGTACGCGCCCTCTTCGGCGCGCTGGCGTCCGAGTCGCGGCAGCACGTACGGCGCGTCCGAGCACTCGTGAATCGCCTGCATGCTCGCGACCACGCCCATCTGGCCGAAGCGCGGAATGTCGCTCGGATTGAGATGCTGCGCGTGCTCGATGCGCCAGCGCAGCGTGTCGCTCTTGACATGATGCTCGTTGAAGACCTGCTCATACGTGTCGAGCGTCTCGCGGTTGGCGCGATCGCCGATGGCGTGCACCGAGATCTGAAACCCGTTCGCCAGCCCCAGCTCGGCGATCTGCTTGATGCGCGGCATCGTCGTGACGTTGAGACCGGTGTTGGTCGGATCGTCGTCGTACGGTTTCAGCATCCACGCGCTGCGTGAGCCGAGCGCGCCGTCGGCGGTGATCTCGCCGATCGCGCGCACCGTGAGGTGCCCGTTGCCGTAGTCGATCATGCGATGCGCCTTCAGCGCGTTCACGTTGTCCGGCCGCACTTCGCCCGCGCTCACCAGGAGGTACAGCCGCATCGGGACGTCGTTCGCGTCGACCATCTTCTTGATGCCGTCGATGGTTGCAAACGACTCGCCCATATCCTGGAATGTGGTGACGCCGTTCTCGAGCGCGTTCTGTACGGCGCGATGCACGTCGTTCGTGAAATCGGCCTGCCGCTCCTCGGGCGAACGCTGGGCGAGGCTCTTCGAGAGCGCGCGGCGGATCAATCCCTGCGCGCCGTCGACGAACACGCCGGTCGGCTTGCCAGATTCGTCTTTTATGATCTCGCCACCAGGCGGGTTCGGCGTGTTCGGGCCGACGCCGGCCAGCTTCATCGCCGCATCGTTCGCGATCAGCGCATGGCCACTCGCGTGGCCGAGCACGACGGGATTGTTCGGCGCCGCCGTGTTGAGTAGATCGTTCGTCTGAAAGCCCTTCACCACGCGACCGGGCGAGCGATTCCACTTTTCCTGGTGCCAGCCGCGCCCCTGAATCCAGGTGCCGGGCTTGGCGGTTTTCGCCGCAGTCGCGACCATCGCCGCGATGTCCTGCCAGGTCGGAACGCCCATGAGCTTGAGCTCCGCGAGCGACGCACCGAGCTCCGTGAAATGACCGTGCGATTCGTTGAAGCCCGGGATCGCGAGATTGCCGCGCAGATCGATGACCTTCGTGTTCGGACCGACGTACTTCTGGATGTCGGCATCGGAACCGACGGCGGTCACACGGTCGCCGGTGATCGCGACGGCCTGACCCTGCGGGTTGGCCGAATCCATCGTGACGATCTTGCCGTGTTCGAGGACGAGATCGGCGGGAGCGGCCGTGGACGGCGACTTCGCGGCACATGCTGCGACGAGCGTACAAGCCAGGGCGGCGGCCGAGGCAAGGATGGAGCGGCGGAGAGCGGGTTTCATGGTCGAGGCGAGAGGCGGGAGGACGGAGACGAGGCGCGTGCACGGTCCTGGCAGCGCGACCTGGCTCGAAGTTCGAGATTCGAACGTCAGAATGCCAGTGGTGGCAGGAAGCGTTGGCCGGCGATAATCTCGAAGGACCGGATTACCAGGACCATTCTCATGACTCGCATCGCTGGCCGCGCCGCCATCGCGCTCGCCTCCGTCCTCCTGCCTCTCTCGCGTGTCCAAGCCCAACGCGCCATTCCCGGCCTCGACGCCGCGGCCATGGACACCACGGTGCGTCCGGGCAACGACTTCTACCAGTATGCCAACGGCAACTGGGACAAGCACACGAAGATTCCGCCCGAGCTGAGCAGCTATGGCGCGTTCAACATCGCGGCAAAGCAGGCCGACGCCCAGGTGACGCGCATCGTCTATCGCGCCGCCGCGGCGCACGCCGCCGCCGGAACCGACGAGCGGAAGCTGGCGGATTTCTATCAGGCATTTCGGGACCCGGCGACCATCGCCGCGCGCGGCACGACGCCCATTCGCCCGCTGCTCGATTCCATCGCCGCGATCCCGAACAAGCGGTCGCTCGCGCACTTCCTCGGCGCGCACCTTCGCGCCGACGTCGATCCGATCAACACCGCGGTGATCCACACCGACAATCCGTTCGGCTTGTGGGTGGCGCAGGATTTCAATCATCCCACGCGCAACGTTGCCGCGCTGCTCCAGGGCGGCATCGAGATGCCGGACCGGAGCTATTATCTCGACCAGTCGGCGAAGATGCAGGCCATCCGGAAGGCCTACCGCGCCCACGTGGCGCGGATGCTGACGCTCGCCGGCGTACGGAATGCCCAATCCGAAGCCGACGCGATCGTCGCGCTCGAGACGCGCATCGCGACCGTACACTGGAAGCTGGAGGACAGCGAGGACCCGTCGAAGGGCAACAACCACTGGGCTCGCGCCGACTTCGCACGCAAGGCGCCGGGCCTCGACTGGAACGCGTTCTTTTCCGCGGCACGATTGTCCAATGAGGATTCTCTGGTTGCCTGGCAGCCGAGCGCGATCACCGGCATTTCGGCCCTGGTGGCGAGCGCGCCGTTGTCGTCGTGGAAGGATCTGCTGGCGTACCACGCTGTCGAGAATCATGCGGCGGTTTTGCCGCCGTCGTTCGATCATGAGGCCTTTTCCTTCTTCGGCAAGACGATGAGCGGCGCCGAGGCGCAGGACACGCGCGACAAGCGCGCGATCGCCGCGACGAGCGACGCACTTGGGTTCATCGTCGGCAAGGAGTACGTGCAGAGCTACTTTCCGCCGGCGGCCAAGGCGAGCGCGCAGCGCATGGTGTCGGGATTGATTGCCGCATATCAGCACCGGATCGACGCTCTCACCTGGATGGCGCCGTCGACCAAGGCCGAGGCGAAGGCAAAGCTCCGCACGCTGCGCGTGAGCATCGGGTATCCGGACACCTGGCCGAGCTACGACGGGCTCACCGTTTCGCCCACGGACGCTTATGGAAATGCTGATCGCGTGATCGCCTTCGCGTACGCCAAGAGCATCGCCGATCTGGCGAAGCCCGTGGATCGCAGCATGTGGGTGATGACGCCACAGACGGTGAACGCCGTGAACATGCCGGCGATGAACGCGCTCAACTTCCCCGCCGCCATCCTGCAGCCGCCCTTCTTCGACGCGAAGCGCAGCGATGCGATGAACTACGGCGGCATCGGGGCGGTGATCGGCCACGAGATCAGCCACAGCTTCGACAACCTTGGCGCCGCCTTCGACTCGCAAGGGCGAATGCGCAACTGGTGGACGCCGAGTGATTTCGCGCATTTCAAGGCGTCGACGCACGCGCTGGCGCTGCAGTACGACGCGTATCATCCGCTCCCCGACCTGGCGATCAACGGCCAGCAAACGTTGAGCGAAAACATCGCCGATCTCGCGGGGCTCACCGCGGCCTATGACGCGCTGCATGCCTCACTTGGCGGCAGGCCCGCCCCGGTGGTCGGCGGACTCACCGGCGATCAGCAGTTGTTTCTGAGCTGGGCGCAGATCTGGCGCACGAAGTTTCGCGAGCCGGCGCTGCGGCGGCAGATTCTCACGAACGGACATTCCCCGGGACCGTGGCGCGCGCTCACCGTGCGAAACCTCGACCCCTGGTATGCGGCGTTCGATGTGAAACCGGGGGAGAAGCTGTATCTGACGCCGAGTCAGCGCGTGCGGATCTGGTAATCGCGTTACCAGCTCCACTCGCGTGAGCTCAGCCTAGCTGGTCGCCGTCAACGTCCGACGTGGGTCGCCGCCATGACGGCGGCGATTGTCTCTGCGGCTCCGCCAATTGTCACGAGGCACAAGCCCCAGATCCGAGCCGAAATGC